>Ga0172376_10005930_pt1 | contig 13433 bp, 8 predicted proteins | sample Lak35m_FD_121114 | JGI IMG/M metagenome (GOLD analysis project Ga0172376, IMG submission 121114) | Freshwater microbial communities from Kabuno Bay, South-Kivu, Congo - kab_092012_35m | ecosystem: Environmental > Aquatic > Freshwater > Lake | place: Democratic Republic of the Congo: South-Kivu...
ACACCACCAGCGCCTCACGAAATGCCGACCGCACCAGCGGATCCAGTCGGTCATCCTGCTGTCCTGACTCTTCTGCCATCATGCCCCGCCCGCTTTCCCGTACACCCGGTCTATGCCACAGTTCAATTCCGCTTCACAACGCCATCTTACAGTCTTAACGCACCTCGTACAGCCGCACCGTCTCCCACACATCACCACGCACCAGCCGCTGCCAGCCCCGCCACTGCTGCACCACACGCCGCTCCGTCTCACCTAACCCGCTCCACGAAGACTGACCCAAAACCCGCGCCGCACCCAGCACCCCACCCTCCCGCAATTCCTCAAAACGCTCCGGCTGAACATACTCAGCATATCCATACGAACCCGGCAGACGATATCGCAGTACCTCACGCCAGTTCACCAGCACATGAGTCACCCCGGCACCACGCAATCGCTCACGCACCTCTTCCGCTGCAGCCACAGATCCCGCCGCACCCGCACTCGCAGTCAACTCCTCAAACACACTCTCATCAAACACCGTGTTGTAAAGCAACGCAAATCGAGCATCAAAAACTTCCGCCTCACCCACCATCAAAACCTTCGCTCCCGCCGGCAACTGCTCATTCATCACCCGCAAATCACTGCGAATCACCAGCTCACGAGCCCCCTCCAGATCCATCAAACCCGCATGAAATCCAACCAGCGCCAACGTACTGAATCGCAGATTAAAGATCGTCCCCGTCAACACACTGCCCAGCACCAGCACACGCCACCACCACACACCGCTCAACATCACACCCGCACCCGCCAGCACACTCAGCAACGGTACCACCGGAACCCAAAAACGATCAATCCGATGCGTTAAACCCCACCACGTCAGAAAACCCCAGCCCACAGCCAGCCACACCAGCCGCAACGGCTCACTCCGCCAGCAGCACAGCAACACCGGCACAGCCAGCCCAAACAACAACGGACTGGTCCACTTGTTCCGCACAGCCGCATCCAGAAAATGCTGCGGAATTCGCTCCAGCGAATGCTCAGGTGCCCCATGCGCCTGCTTCCACCGCTCGTTCAAAGGCTCATTCCACTCCGTACCCCCAAACACAGACCACGCCATCGGAAACACCGGATTGCCCGTCTCCGCCGCATTCTTCAGCAGCCACGGACCCGTCGCCAGCAGGACCCCAGCTGCATACAGCCCGGCCTCCCGCACAAAACCACGCCGCTGCTCACCAGCCGACAACAAACACCGCAGACCACCCGACGCACGCCACCACCAGCAGCACCAGCCCGCCGCCGTCGGCAAAACCGCCAGCAGCAAACCCGTGTACTTGCTGGCCATCGCACTGCCAGCCAAAAATCCAACCACCAAAATCGCTCGACCACGCACACCGTCAGCCGGCAATCGCCCCACCAACAATGACAGCAGTATCGCCGCCGCCGTGTAAAAACTAAGCGCACCCTCCGCATACGCAATCAGCGATATCCGCAGCGTCCACGGTGTCGTCAGCCAGATCAGACCAGACAAATAACCGGCACCGCGACCACACCAGCGAATACCAGCCGATACCACTACACCACACGTCAGCAGCTGATACACCGCCAGCACCAGCTGTCCCGCCAGTGCTCCACGCCACCAGTCACCCGCCAGCACCATCGCCGCCAGACTGTGCATCTCACTCAGAAACGGAAAACTGGTATACACATTGTGACGCAGATAAGAAATCCAACCGGCCTGATACCACTCCTTCGGACCCTGCAAATGATACTCACGCACGTCGAAATCCGTCGGCGGTGTCATCGCACCCCACAACAAATACACCGCCCACGGCAGTGACACCAGCCAAAACACCCACCACTCAAAACGACCGTCCCGCCGAACCGAAACCTCCGAAACACTGCCACTCCGACCCGCTACCGCTCCCCGTCGCCCCGCTGCCATCAGCCCCGCTGCCAGACTGATCACCGCCGTCAGCACCAGCACCACACCGCTCAGCAGTCCACACAGCCCCGCCAGCAACACCACCAGCGACTGCAGCGATAACCCAATACCAGCCGCCAGACAGCACCGCTCAGTCCGCCGCAACGGCAAACCACGCAGCAAACAGCGATCCACACCCCAGCCGTGCAACCCTGCCAGCACCAGCAGTAAACCGGCCGCACCCGCCAGCGGCAGCCGCTGCACTGCAAACTGCCAGCCCGTCGGCACTCCCGCCGAGACCGCAGACTCGTCCGCACCCAGAACCTCATCCAGCAGCATCAGCCACAGCTGACCACGCGCCACATCCGGGTCGACAAACGACTGAGCATAAAACAGCAGCTGAAATCCCAGCAGCCAGACCGCTGCCAGCACCAGCACAAAACCGCCCGCACCGCCAGTTCGCAAACCCGTACGCAACACAGCACCGCCAGTCGCCGGCAACGCCGCGTCCGCTGCATACCCCGCTCGCTCAACCGGCTGTAACATGCCCGATAAACCCTGTTTTTAGTCAGATCCGGACACCAGCCAACAACCGCACCGCTGACTTAGTGCTGGAACAGAAACTCCTTGCTGTTAATCACCGCCCACGCCACATCCTCCAGCGCACGCACCCGATCCTCGCTGGCCTTAATATGCGCAGCGGCCGTCTCCAGCTCCTGAGCCAGTGCGGGACGACTCAGCGCCGCCTGATACAGCAGATTGATAATCTCCGCATCCGCCTTGCCCTCCGTAATCCAGCGATGCACATTCCCCGCGTCAGACCGCAGCTTGTTGTGCACCGTCGGACCGTTGATCAGCTGCAGCGCCTGCGACAAATTGCTGTCCGTCGAACGCTCACACTCACAAGGCAGCTCTCGCTGAGGCTGACCGAAGACCTGCAAAAACTTGTGACCCTCCGGAGGATCCACCAGATCAATCGCCAGCGTCCCCGCAGGCATCCCCGGATACTCCTCCGGCTGACCCGTCACCGCACAAATCGCATCCAGCAGCTGCTCGGCAGTCAGCATGCGAGTCGTCGCGTGACTGAAATACGTCTCGTCATCCGCATTGAATTTGTTCCGCCGAGAACTCAGCTGATACACCCGACTGGTCATGATCGTACGAATCAGATGCCGCGCCGAAAAATTGCTCTGCACCAGCTGCTCAGCCAGATAACTCAGCAGCTCAGGATTGCTCGGCGGATTCGAATCCCGAAAGTCGTCCACCGGATCCACAATCCCCTTGCCCACCACATGACCCCAAATCCGATTCGCCAGCGATCGTGCAAAAAATGGATTGCTGCCACTGGTCAGCCAGTCCGCAAAAACCACCCGCCGATCCGCTCCCGCAGCCACATCCACATCACCCTGCAGCAACAGTCGCACCTTCATCGTCTTGCCAGTACGCGGCTGAGTCACCTCGCCACCAGCCTTCACAAAAATCAGCTCGTCATCCGGCAACCCCGTTTCCTTGCGACCCACACGGTTGAATGCCGCCGCTGTCCCGTAGTAATCGTCCTGAGTCCACTTCTCGAACGGATGATTGTGACACTTCGCACACTGAATTCGCACACCCAGAAACAGCTGCGCCGTCGTCTCGGTCGCATCAATCTCGTCACGACTGGCCTTCCAGTACGCAGCCGCAGCGTTCTGCTGAGTACTTCCGGTGGCCGTCAGCAGCTCGTGAGCAAACTGGTTCAGCGGCACATCATTCTTCACCACATCAAACAGCCAGCGACGAAACTTGTGCACTCCCGACTTCGTCAGTCGCTTGCTGTTCACTCGCAGCAAATCCGACCACTTCAGTGACCAGAAACGAGCATGATCGTCGGTCGCCAGCAGCCGATCCACCAGCGCCGCACGCTTCTGCGGACCAGCATCCGCGTGAAACTGCTGAGTCTCCTCAAGAGTCGGCAGGCGGCCGGTCAGATCCAAAGTCGCACGACGCAGGAAATCCGAATCACTGCACAAATCAGACGGCTCAATCTGCAGCTGACGCAGCTTGGCAAACACCAGCTGGTCCACACGAGTCTCTTCCGGAGGATTGGGCCACTGGAATTCCTTCCGCTCCGTCAGATAAGAAATCTGAGTCGTCGACATGCGGTCCAGATAACGCGCCAAAATCGTCGCCTCGCCACGGCCTTCACGAGTCACCACGCCGGTCGCCGTAATCGCCGCGATACTTTCATCAGACGTATCAAAAGCCGTCAGTGAAGTAATGTCTCGCACAGAACCATCACTGAAATGACCGTTCACCAGCAGCTGCTGACGGTCAGCACCGTCCCGCAGCACCCGCGGCTTCGGAAACAGCTCAATGCTGAGCAGCGTCGCAGTCCCTTCAGGAGCGACCTTCATCCCCTCAGCAATCCACTGCCGCAGCACTACATGACTGGGATCGTTGTAACCCAGCCGACGACCACCGCCGTGCGCCACTTCCATCAATGGCTTCCGCAGCAGCAGACTGTCATCCGGATTCAGAACATTCGAACGACGATTGAAATACTCGCCACGCAGCGTCACCAGATCCAGCGGCGGATCATAACCCCGCAGCGACAGCCGAAAACCGCCCTTGCCCGATGGCGATCCATGACAGGCCCCCATGTTGCAGCCCGACTTCGTCAGCGCCGCCAGCACCTCCGTGTGAAACACCACCGGTGCCGCCACCTCAAAAGAAGTCACCGTCACATTCACACTGACGTCCTGACCGCCAGCCTTCACGTGCACCACTGTGCTGCCGTTGCCGGCCGCACGGATCACACCGTCCGACACCGTGGCCACAGCCGGATTGTCAGATGAATACTGAGCCGCTGCGGTCAGATCATGCACGTCCGCATCCGCCGCATTCGCAGTGACCAGCAGCTGCTGCACACCTCGCGGCCCAGCCAGCTGCACCGCAGCCGGAAATACCTGCAGACCACGCACAGGCAGTTCAGCAGCAGACACACTGCCACACAGCAGCAGCACACACATCCAGATCGATCGAGTCATCACATACCTCGTTTCACAGATCCTGATCCCAAACCTGCCGCAGCTTCAGTCTGCCGTCACTTTGCCTTCGCTGTCACTTCCAGACGCACAGGCGGCAACGGAAAAATTCGTTCGTTATTGTCCTTCTTCGACTTGCCCTGCAAAAAGATCGTGCAGGGCCCCGGAGCAGCATCAGCGGCCGCTGTAATCGTAATCGCCAGCTCTTCCGCTGTCAGATTGCCACCCGCCACCGCCACACCCGCAGACAACTGGTCCGCCGGCGTCGCCAAAGCAATCTCAATCGGAACCGTCCAGTCCTTGCCACGCACGGCCTTCACCGTCACCATCGCCGTCGCACCCTGCTCAACCGTCACCGCAGACGGCACCGCCTGCAGCGAAAATTCTCCCGCCGGACGCACCGCCACAAACACGTCCGCACGCGAACGCATGCTGCGAAACAAATCCGCATCAGCCTTCCGCGGCGGAGGAGGCACCAGCTGCACCACTGTCGCCGGCTGACTGCCGTCCGCTGCCGACAAACGAATACTGATCGGACCCCAGTCCGCATCACCAGCCGTCGCAGCCGGATCCGCTGCCGTCAGCACCAGCGGCACAGCCGACTGCCGGCTGCCCACCACAAATGGCTCCAGTTGCAAAGCACCAGGCAAACCCACAGCCTCCACCTTCAATGCACCTTCGTACTGCAGACGACGCAGCGCCAGCACCAGAGATGCACTGCCGCCCCGCGGTACACTCAGCCGATCAGCCGGCACAGTCACCAGCACAGTCGGTTTCCCCAGATGCAGCTGCACTCCATACGACCACACCGGACCACTGCGACCCGCCAGCTCAGTCACCTTCAGAAAATAATCGCCCGCCGCAGGCAGCTGAAAACTGATCTCAGCATCCTTCGGACCCGCATCGTCAGACTCCGCCAGCCGGCCACCCTCGGTATTGTACAGCTCCAGCTGCAAGTCGGACGGACTGCCGGCATCACGAGTCCTTGCGAGAGCCGTCAGATTGCCCGCCGCTGCCGCCGAAATTCGAAACCAGTCCGCATCACCCGGCTGCTGAAACACACCCGCGATACCAGCCGCCTCAGCCGCGACCGCCGTCGCCTGCTCACGCTGATCATTGGGCTCAGACTCGGCCGACACCACCCCCGGTAACACCACCGCCGAAATAATCGATGACGCCTCAGCTTCCGCACCGCGAACACGCACAGGCACCATCGCCCCCGCACCCGCAGCACTCTCTCCCGCAGGCGCCTCAGCCAGCACCGCACCCTGCAGATCCACCACAGACACCGCTGCACCCGGAGAAACCAGTCGCGGCAAAGACATCGCTGCTGCCGGCAGACGACCCAGCCGCAGATGGAAGAAATGCCGAGCACCTCCGGTGTAACGCACATCCCGCAGCTCCAGACGATATTCGCCCGCCACAGTCGCTTTCCACTGCAGCACAGCATCACCTTCTGTACCAGCCACGTCGTCACTGTATGACAGCTCACGACCATCCGGACCCAGCAGACGCAAGACCGGGTCCAGCTCAGAACTTAACCGCCGCGCGAAAACTTCAGCAGTGAAACTTTGACCTTCCGCCAGCGTAAACCGGAAAAACCTTGGAGCAACCGCGTTGAGCTGACCGGAAATACTGACCGGCAAGGATACCTGCTGCCCGGACTTGCGATTGTCCGCCTCGGCCGTCACTGCCACCGTCGGCAAATCATCCACCACCACCCACGACGCCTCAGAACAGCCGTGATCCGTAATCAGACGCACCGGGTAAATCCCCGGAACCGCCTCTGCCGAAATGTCGCCCTCCAGCGAAACCGGCTGGTCCTTCGAAACGTCCGCCCCGGACTTCAGCCTTAGAGTTCCCACAGGAGTCCACAGGGCCAGCGTGCCCTGCAGCTGCTTGCCCGCGACCACGACCTCAGCCTTCTGACCCGGATGCAGACCCGTCCCGTCCACACGATCAATGACCGGATCCTGAGCCCCCGCAGGAGACTGCAGACCAGTAAAACAGACACCGCAGACCACAAGGCGCAGTACTGAAAGCCAGGTAATTTTCTGGTGGGAAACAGCCATCGGGGAGGGTTTTCGGAAGAATATATGGCTGGGAAGGCGCGTCAGAAGGCTGGATAGTCTAAGGTCTGGCTGGACCGTCGTCAAAGAGAAACCGGGATTTGCGGTCGGCATCGCACATTCGCGGCAGAAGTTGGCCTGCAACCCTTGACAACGACACATCCGGACTGTTTTTTGCGTTCAGTGGATCCGACAGACAAAACGTGGCTCGGGCCTCGCGGCTCAGCCTCACCCCTGAAAATACCCCTTTCCTGCCCCCCGACTGTGCCGTCCTGCGACACAGCCGGACTTTTGTCCCTCGCATCTCAGTTGTCCTTTGCTGAAGTTCCCACGGAGCGGTTTCATGCGTGCCAGCGGTGCACTTGTGCAGGTATTTGTGACTCAGGTCGGCAGCCTGCGACTTTTCCGGACACCATCCACAGTCGCCTCACTGCTGCTGTTTTCCCTCGCCTTCTGCACCGTCACTGCACCCGCCGCGGCCGCCTTGCCCCCGGAAACCCGCAAAGAACTGACAGAACTGCAAAAGCAGCTCAAGGAAACCACCGCCCTGCTGAAAAAGAATGAAGTCGAAAAGGTCCGCGAAATCATCGACACCGTCGACAAACGCGTCACCGAACTGGCCATCCCCGAAGACGAAAAAGATCGCTCCTGGACCACCCTCAAAACGGCCCTCGAAAAAGCCAAATACGCTTTCCCGGTCAGCTTCGAAAAAGAAGTCGCTCCAATCGTCAAAACCAACTGCATCCGCTGCCACAGCGAAGCACAGGCCTCCGCCAGTCTCAGACTCGACACCTACGCCTCCATCGCTAAAGGCGGACGCAGCGGACCCGTGGTTTTTCCTCGAGTTCCCAATCGCAGCCTGCTGGCAGTCAAACTGATCCATCCCGACGACCAGATGCGGATGCCACAGGGCGCCGCAAAATTGAAAGATCCGGAAATCCTCACCGTCGTTCGCTGGATCGAACAGGGAGCTGGCTTTGACGGCGAAGACCGCGATGCTCCCATCGGCGATTCACTCGTCGAAAAGAAACCGCCGGTCCAGGTCACCATGGCCGATGGCTCAGAAACCGTGTCCTTCCGCAAAGACATCGCACCCATGATGGTCAACATCTGTATCGGCTGCCACTCCGGCAATAACCCTCGCGGTGAATACCGCTTCGAAACCTTTGAACAGCTGCTGCAGGGCGGACCGACCGGCAACACCATCGTCCCCGGCAAACCCGACGAAAGCTACCTCATCGATCTCGTGCTTCGCCAGGACCCGCTCAAAATGCCGGGCGGACAGGCTCAGCTGAAACTGTCACAGGCCAAAGCCTTCGAAACCTGGGTCCGCGAAGGTGCCAAATTCGACGGCACCGATCCCAAAGCCCCCATCCGCACTCTCGTCCCCTCAGACGCCGAACTGGAAGCCGCACGCCTCGCCGCCATGTCCGATGCCGACTTCGAAAAACGCCGCATCGAACAGGCCGAAGCACTGTGGAAACGAGTCGCCCCGCGAACCACCGCCGCCACCGTGACCACCCCGGACTTCTACCTCTACGGCACCGTTGATGAAGCCCGCCTGAAAACTCTCGGTGACGCCGCACAGGCACAGGTCGCTGCACTCGCCGCCAAATATCCCCTGCCCGCCGGACAAAAACCCTTCCGCGGAAGACTCATCATCTTCGTCACCAAAGAACGCTTCGACTACGAAGAATTCAACACCGTGCTGATGAACAATCGCCGCACACCCAAAGCCATCTCCGGACACGTCGTCATCAACGCCAATCTGGAATCTGCCTGGCTGGCCATGCATGACCTCGGTGATACACCTTCAGACACCGCCCTGACCACCACCGAACTGCTCAATTCACTCGTTGCCCAGGCGTGGGTGTCACGTGACGGAACAGCCCTGCCCGAATGGCTCAAACAGGGCTTCGGTACCCTCGAAGCCGGACTGCCCAAAGACTCACCATGGCTCAAAGCACTGCCGGGTCGAGCCACCAAAGCGATGGCCACAGTCACCGACCCCGCCACACTTTTCGTCGACGGCACCTTCGCACCCGCTGAAGCCTCCGACGTCGGCTACCTGCTCGTCCGCTTCCTCATGACTCAGGGCGGCAAAGAACGCTTCCAGATCGCACTGGAAGAACTGAAAAAGAACCCCAATGCCCCCGCCGCACTGCAACAAGCCTACGGCGCCCCCACCGCCCAGCTCGGACAGCTCTTCATCCGCACCGGCCTGTAATACCCCCACCCCTTGTTCCCAGTTCGCTGTTAGAGCTCAAGTGCAAGTTCAAATCGAGTACGAGCACGAGTACGAAATAACCGCCTCAAAAAAACTCCCCTCGTACTCGTACTCAGTCCGCCCTGGCGGACGGTACTCGTACTCGTACTCGAAAACAGCCCGCCATCGCCCTTCATTCGCGGCTTCGCGTGCGCCCCCCCCACCCTGCAACTCACTGGCAACTCTTCCTCCCCTCGCCCCCGTGAAACGGGGGAGAGGGGTCGGGGGTGAGGGGGAAAGTCACCCTCAAAAACGACCCCCAACGCGATCAAAATCGCACAGCGATGTGCTCGGGCTGGAAAGCCCGAGCTACAAAAATCGCCAACAGGCGATCCGGGGACGGCAGTGCCCGGGTGTGCGGCAGGGATGCCGCCACTCGCCAACCCTCACCACCATGCGTTTCCCTTCGCGGCTTCGCGGCTTCGCGGCTTCTCGTGCGACCCCGCCACCCTGCAACCTACTGACCACTATTCCTCCCCTCGCCCCCGTGAAACGGGGGAGAGGGGTCGGGGGTGAGGGGGCAAGTCACCCTAAAAAACGACCACCCACGCTATCAAAAACGCAACGCGATGTGCTCGGGCTGGAAAGCCCGAGCTACAAAAATCGCCAACAGGCGATCCGGGTACGGCAGTGCCCGGGTGTGCGGCAGGGATGCCGCCACTCACCACGCTCACCACCCCTGCGCCTCCCTTCGCGGCTTCGCGGCTTCGCGGCTTCGCGTGAGACCCGCCACCCTGCAACCTACTGACCACTATTCCTCCCCTCGCCCCCGTGAAACGGGGGAGAGGGGTCGGGGGTGAGGGGGCCAGTCACCCTCGAATCACCCCACCCCAGCCTCCCTGCTTTCCCCTCCGCGGCTTCGCGTGAGGCCAGCAATCGGCAAAGCACCCTTCCGGGCAAATCAGAGTTCAGCCCCTGCGCAAGAATCTCCGCCCCGCTCCCTCACGGTCGCGGCTCATGATTGTCTGACGGCCGCGCTGAAGAGTGCCTGAGCACAGAACTCGGGCTGGAAAGCCCGAGCTACAAAAATCGCCAGCAGGCGATCCGGGTACGGCAGTGCCCGGGTGTGCGGCAGGGATGCCGCCACTCACGAACCTCACCCCCCTGCGTTTCCCTTCGCGGCTTCGCGGCTTCGCGTGAGCCCCCCCACCCTGCAACTCGCTGGCGACTATTCCTCCCCTCGCCCCCGTGAAACGGGGGAGAGGGGTCGGGGGTGAGGGGGCCAGTCACCCTAAAAAACGACCCCCAACGCGATCAAAATCGCACAGCGATGTGCTCGGGCTGGAAAGCCCGAGCTACGGAAAGGGGCACCCAAGCCACACCGCAATTTCAGCGGCCATCAGCGGTTCAAAAGCCCCCCTGCGTTTCCCTTCGCCCTTCGCGGCTTCGCGTGAGACCCAACTGCCCCCACTTGTGCTGCATGGTTTCCGTTGCCACCCTCAGTGCATCAAATCGCACACCCGCGGACTCCCGTCCGCGGCTCTCCTGACCGAACACCGAACACTGCCCCCTGCCCCCTGACTCTTGCCGATTTCTTCAGCCTTCTCCCTAAAACTCTGAGCCCCCTGCGGTTAAAACACGGCTCTCGTGCGCAGCCGTTTGCAACCACCCCTCGTTAACCCGAAAGCTCCCGCTATGACCGTCAATCCCCGACACGTTCGCGGTCGACGCGAAATCACCTTCCAGTCACTGCAGCAGGTGCTCGACGACGTCGAAAAACTGGCCGCCGCACCCGGCGTTCACACACTGGGCAACTGGTCGCTCCCACAGCTGCTCAACCACCTCACACTCACCATGAACTGCTCGATCGACGGGTTTCAGGTGCAGGCACCATGGTTCATTCGACTGCTGGCACCGCTGTTCAAAAAATCGGCCCTCAGGAAAATTTCTCCCGGCATCAGGCTGCCCAAAGCAGCCGAAGCAGCCGCCTTCCCGCCGCACGTCTCAATGCCAGAATCCCTGCAGGATTTTCGCAGGGCGATTCGGCGAGCAATGACCGAACAGATGCAGGCTCCGCACCCGGCGTTCGGCCGCATGACTCATCAGGAATGGCTGCTGCTGCACCTGCGACACAGCGAGATGCACCTCAGCTTTGCCATTCCCTGAACATCCGGCAGCCGACAGCCTCACGTGCCCTCGGCCGGAAACATCCCCGCACCGCCTGCACCACCCGCGTCCTTGGGATTCGGCACCTTCTCGTCACCGGTCGCCGGGTCCGCGTTGTAAAAACGAGGATCGCGGCGGAAATCATCCGCTGAATCCTTGTCGTCAAACGTCCCCTTGGAAGAATCGACGGGGTAAGGCGGAGCATTCGTGGCAGGAGGCACCACCAGCGTACCCGACGGCGGACCGTACATACCCTGCCCATACGGACCGTACATCCCCGGATGACAGCCGCAAATTCCCAATAACACCGCAACAGCAGCTTTCAGGCAGTACCTGGACATCCTGTCGGTTTCCTGCAAGGACCCAAAAAACAACCCGGGCATTCCTTCCCGAGCACACCCACATCCACCCATCCCGCTTCGTCGTCGTCTTCCTCGTCCCTCTTCCCTCTACCCTCATCCCCCGCCGTAGCTCGGGCTTTCCAGCCCGAGCACACCCCCACCTCACCCTCTCTCTCCGTAGCTCGGGCTTTCCAGCCCGAGCCCCCCCCACCTCACCCTCTCTCTCCGTAGCTCGGGCTTTCCAGCCCGAGCACACCCCCACCTCACCCTCTCACCGTAGCTCGGGCTTTCCAGCCCGAGCACACCCCCACCTCACCCTCTCACCGTAGCTCGGGCTTTCCAGCCCGAGCACACCCCCACCTCACCCTCTCTCTCCGTAGCTCGGGCTTTCCAGCCCGAGCCCCCCCCATCTGCACCGGCAATTTCTGCCGATCCGCACCTCCGCTGCAGCAAATTCTGCCGGAGGTTTAGTGAATCCGGGAAAGCGTGTAAAGATCAGTTCTTTCGGGGGACTCAGACAAGCCCCAGCTCACGTTCCAGCCGATCCAGACGCCGCCGCGCGGCGTCCAAAGCATCCAGCAGCTGCTCACACTGCTGCTGCACCCTCGCCAGCTGCTGCTGCAGTTCCTGCACCTGCCCCGCCCCGACCGCAACACCGCCGCCCACTCCTGCCCCCGCACCGCCGCCCGACGACCGCACCACACCCCGACCACCGTCCTCGGCGTCCTCATCCGCCTCAGTGGCTGCCGCCAGCTGACCCAGCTGCATGTTTTCCTTCGGCAGATAGAACGTGTGATCCACCTCCACCCCGCGACGCTCCAGCGCCCCCGTGGCCTGCAAAAACCCCCTGGACAGCAGACCCTGCAGCTCGGCCCGCAAAGTCTCCTGACTGTCAACACGCACCATGCGGCTGGCGCGAGTCCTTAATTCGCCGGGCTGCTGCCGCCCCCGCAGCAACAGCTCGCACACAATCCCCAGCTGCGCGTCCGAAAAATCAAACTTCAGCCGCATGTAGTGGCGAAAGCGAGTCGTGCGGCCGCCGTCCGTAAAGACCTCAGCCACCAGACCCAGCTCCCGCAGCTGCTCCAGCGCATCCGAAACTTCATTCTCAGAATACTCAGTCACCGGATCGCGATTGGACTTCTGATTGCAGCCCGTCATCAGCCCCTTCACCGTCATGGGGTACTGATCAGGAGTCGTGAAGGCCTTTTCCACCAGTGTCCCCAGCACCCGCCGCTGCAGCCGAGTCAACTGTCGAATCGTATTCTTTTCCCCGTCCGTCATCTGACCACCCCCTGAGAACCGCCCTGCCCTGCCCCGTTCCGTTCCGTTTCGTTCCGCCAACTCAGCAACCCAGCCACGCAGTCTGACAACACCACACCCACAGGCACAAGGGAACACCCGCCGGAACACCCGCCACCGGAAAATTCTTCACCCGCGACAACCGCTCTGTACCGCCCTGAAACGCCGCACCCCGAGCTTCCCACCTCGAGCACCCAACCCCGTAGCTCGGGCTTTCCAGCCCGAGCACCCAACCCCGTAGCTCGGGCTTTCCAGCCCGAGCACCCAACCCCGTAGCTCGGGCTTTCCACCCCGCACACCCAACCCCGTAGCTCGGGCTTTCCAGCCCGAGCACACCCCTCAAAAACAGGTCCATCCGAGAATCTTGTGGGTCGAGGCGTTGAGGAGTGGGCAGATGAGGCTCAGCATTCGAGTCAGAAAGACGCC
>Ga0172376_10005932_pt1 | contig 13431 bp, 12 predicted proteins | sample Lak35m_FD_121114 | JGI IMG/M metagenome (GOLD analysis project Ga0172376, IMG submission 121114) | Freshwater microbial communities from Kabuno Bay, South-Kivu, Congo - kab_092012_35m | ecosystem: Environmental > Aquatic > Freshwater > Lake | place: Democratic Republic of the Congo: South-Kivu...
ATGCCGAAAAGAACTTCTCGTACTTCATCGAACCCGGTGCCGGCCACGTTCTTTCAGAAACCATGTGGCAGCGCACTCGCGAAGTCTTCTCCCGCCACCTGCGCGGTTGACCTCCCCACTTTGCAGGCAGACCAGCCCGGCTGCGCCACGCATCCAGTGCCGCGAGCCGCAGTCGGTGATCACGGATTTCTGTAAGCCACTGCCATGCAACGAAAAACGGTCGCGTGCGAAGACACGCGACCGTCAGGAATGGGTGATACAGGACTGGAACAATCGCGGAGAACACAAGGAAAACCGAGTGTTTCCGGTTCTGTGGTTCCGTCGGTGGTTCCATCCGCGCCGGGAACAGCTGCCATCAGCGATCAGCGGGCGGTGGCTCTGACTGCTCTGGCGAACGTCTGGAACGAACTGCCGGATGAAGTCATCGCGGGCATCCTGAAGCTGGTCCGGAACTCGGCGAGGTGTGACACATGACACAACCTCGAAGACCAAACGGAAAACCAGGGTTGTGTCACACGACCGCGCAGCAATGGGCAGGCAGCGAAGCTGCGATTCTGGATGCGTTGCCGGACGCGGGTGGTCAGGGATGAGCTGGATGCAATCGTCAGCCGCGCAGCTGTCCGTCCGATGGCTGCGCGACAGCCTGCTTCTCACGATGAGATCCGCGCTGATCGGGACTCTGCTGGCATCCAGACTGGCAACGGATGGTCTGATCGTGACGGCCTGGATGGAGTGGCGGAGTTCTTTCAGGTGGTCCGGGGACTGCTGGAGGACGACGGGCCGCGGTTCAATATCGCTCCGACTCAGAACGTGCTGACGATCCGGCAGATGCCAGCGGGACGTGAGCCGTCTTATCTGCGGTGGGGGCTGGTTCCGGCGTGGACTATCGGCGTGTCGCTGGGGGTTCTGCGAATCAATGCCCGGTCCGAGACGGTGGCCACGACTCCGGCGTTTCGAGGGCCGTTCCGGAAGCAGCGGTGTCTGGTTCCGTCCAACGGCTTTACGAGTGGAAGAAGGTCGGAGCACAGAAACGCCCGATGCGGTTCGGGCTGCGGGAAGGCGGGCTGTTCGCCCTGGCCGGCCTGTGGGATCACTGGCGGAGTCAGACCGGTTCCATACTGGAGTCCTGTGCGATCCTCACGACTGCGGCCAACGAGCGGGTGGCTTTGGTTCACGACCGGATGCCGGTGATTCTGGACCCGGCCGACTACGACCGGTGGCTCGATCCGGCGAACGACGACATCGACGACCTGCAGACGATGATGAAGCCGTTGGCATCAGGATGATGGAGCAGACCAACATCACACAGATACCAATGCCGTCGTTGACGTGATCGACCAGCAAGGCAAAGTTGCTGGCATCAACGACGACGTTCAACGAAGACCGCGAGAGTTGCGTTTAGAATTGTTCAGACCAGTGGAGCCAACCCTTTTCGCAACAACACTCAGACGGTGAAAGGTCGACTCCGCGGCATTCCCACGACGCCAATGACACATACGACCGCATTCCATCATTCCACAGGTCGCTGTTCGTGCCCTTGCAGGCGTTCGCTGAAACGTTGCAGCCAGCGGGCTGCAGGAGCGCCGTCGACGACACGGTGGTCGAAGGTCAGACTGAGGGTCATGGTCTTCCCAGCGACGAGCTGGCCGTTTCGCACCACAGCTTCTTCAACGATGCGGCCGACGCCGAGAATCGCGGCTTGTGGCAGGTTGAGGATCGGCGTGAATGAGTCAATGCCGAACATTCCCAAATTGGAAATGGTGAATGTCCCGCCGGCGAGTTGGTTCTGACTCAACTGGTTCTGGCGCGCGGCAGCGATCAATTCCCGAGTCCGAGCGGCGATCTCATGGACCGTCAAACGGTCTGCATCACGAACGACCGGAGCCAGTAATCCGTCCGGTGTGTCGACCGCAGTGGCCATGTGGACGGCATCGTAGCTGTGGATTCCCTGGCGATACCAACAGGCGTTGAGGGCTGGCAGTTCCCGCAGTGTCTGAGCCGCGTGGTATATCAGGATGTCGTTGTAGCTGGGAACCAATTGATTGTTTGATTCGACCTTGAGCCGTTCTCGGTAGGCCACGAGCGACTCGGCGTTGACTTTCGTGGTCAGAGTGACGGGAACCGCTTGATGGACTCCGGCCGACATGCGCTGGGCGATGGTCCGGCGGAGTCTTGAAGCGGGGACGTGGCGACCGGGGGAAGAAGGGAGTGGGCAGTGGGCAGTGGGCAGTGGTGATTGGGCAGTGGGAAGAGGGGAGTATTTTCCCACTGCCGACTGCCCACTCCCCACTGCCCCATCGACAACATCACGTTCGCGGATGCGTCCATTTCGACCAGTGCCAGCGAGGCGCGTCCAGTCGACACCCAGTTCCCGCGCACGCCGCCGAGCACGCGGTGTCGCCGCCGGCCGGGTCACGTCTTCCGTGGCAGTGACGTGTTGTTCGCGCGTGTTCGCGGCTCGTTGGACGTCTTCGCAAAGTACTCGACCGGTTGGATCGGGAGTGAAGACGGCATTCAGGTCGATTCCGAGTTCGCGAGCCAATCGTCGGGCTGCCGGACCTGCGGCGCGGGGCATGGTCGAAGTCACGCCAGGCGTGAATGATGTGACCGAGGGAAGCGCTTTGGCACGCGTTGTGTCGGGCATCGGTCCCTGAGGGACAGCAATTGGCGCGGTCGTCGTCGGGGAAATTCGTACTGTTGTGGGAGCCGTCTCCCCTGCGGCCAGCAGAAACCCGATCACCTCGCCGACTTTGACGGTCGCTCCCGGCTGGGGAGCATCGGGGGGAACGCACAGTCGACCCGAGTCAAGCGATTCAATCTCGGTTGCGGCCTTCTCACCTTCCAGGAGGAACAGCATGTCACCGGCGCGGACAGCTTCTCCGGGAGCCTTCAGCCATTCGCCGAAGACACCCTCTTCCATGGACCAGCCGAGTCGAGGAATGGTCACGGGATGTGGCATGATTCAAAGTCCTTGGGGCAGTGGGCAATAGGGAGTGGGCAGTCGGCAATGTACGGTGGACAATCAGCGATGCGGAATTAGGCGAACTACTGCCTATTCCCGACTCTCCACTGCCCCTTTTTCTTCACTCCCTCACCAGTTCGCGAATCGCCTGCGCGATCCGCTCGACATTCGGTACCACCGCTTGCTCCAGAGTTGGTGCATAGGGGGTGGGAGCCTGCACACCGTGCAGTCGTTTGATTGGCGCATCGAGGTCATCGAACCCCGCATCCACCACTTGAGCCGCGATCTCCGAAGCGAAGCCGCACGGGCCGAACGCTTCATCGACAACCAACAATCGCCCCGTTTTCGCCACGGAGCGCTGAATGGAGTCGATGTCCAGCGGCGAAACCGTGCGGGGATCAATGATCTCGACCGAGATTCCTGCGGATGCGAGTTGCTCGGCGGCCTTGAGCGAGTGCTGCACCATCAAGGAAAGCGCGACGACGGTGACGTCGGTTCCGGGCCGAACGACTCGGGCCTGACCAAAGGGGATCTCGTAATGTTCCGGGGGAACATGCCCCTTGGTCTGCATCAGTTCGCGATGTTCGAGGAACAGGACTGGATCATCGCTACGCAGGGCATGAGCCAGCAGTCCTTTGGCGTCGTACGGGTTCGAGGGGAGAACGACCCGCAGGCCGGGGATGTGGGAGTAGATCGAATGATACATGCCAGAATGGTGTGTCGCTGCGGAATGGCCGACACCGCCACAGCCGCGTAGCAAGACCGGCATTTTCAAACGTCCGCTGCTCATGTATTGAATTTTGGCGATCTGGTTGACGATCTCGCCAAACGCGTCGTTGATGAAGTCGATGAACATGAAATCGATCACGGGCCGTGTGCCGGTCATGCCCGCGCCGCAGGCCAGACCGACGAAGCCGCGTTCGCAAATGGGCGTGTCACACAGCCGTTCGGGTCCGTACTTGGCGTACAGGCCCAGTGTTGTTGTGAAGTTGCCGCCGCGAACCCCGATCCCTTCGCCCATGACAAAGATTGTGGGATCGGTCGCCATCGCGTGATCGAGCGCTTCGAGCGTGGCAGCGACGAACGAGACGGTGCGGGAGGAGGGGAGTGGGGAATGGGGAGTGGGGAGTGGGGAAGATCGACTTTCCCACTGCCCATTCCCGACTTTCCCTCTACCCATTCCCGACTGCCCACTGCCCGTGGAATACACGTGTGACGTCGCGGAGTTCGCGTCTGGAGCGGGACTCGACTCGGCGAACTCGCGGGCCTCGCGAATGATCTCCGCGACTTGCTTGTCGATGTCGTCGAAGTGGGCAGTGGGAAAGCGGGCAGTCGGGAATGGGGAGTCGGCAGTGGAAGAAACCTCTTCGATTCCCACTCTCCATTCCCCATTCCCCATTGCCCCTCTTAGCCGAGCGATCGGGCATTTTTCCTTCCAGGCCGCAACGTCTTCTTTTGTTCGATAGGTGAAGTCACCCATCCCTTCGGCATGCGCGCGGGTGCGATAGGTCTTGCATTCGATCAGTGTCGGGCCGCCGCCGCTTTTTGCCCGCTCAACGGCTTCGCCCGCGACACGATAAATCTCCAGGACATCGTTCCCGTCGACGGTCACGCCCGTGATGCCATACGCCGCACCGCGCGAGCCTACACTGGGATTGCCGCTGGAATACGCGAACGGGACTTCGGTAGCAAATTGGTTGTTTTCGCAGATGAAGAGCACTGGCAGCTTCCAGATGCTGGCCATATTGAGCGCTTCGTGGAACGCCCCGTTGTTGACAGCCCCGTCTCCGAAGAACGCCGCCGCCACTGTGCCATTCTGGAGGATCTTCGAGCTGTATCCGCCGCCGCAAGCTTGCAACATGCACGGACCGACGATGCCGCTCGTCCCCATCATGCCGATCTCGGGGGAGAAGAGGTGCATGCTGCCGCCGCGTCCGCGCGAACAGCCGGTCTCGCGTCCAAACAGTTCAGCGATCAGTTCGCGCGGCGGCATTCCTTTCGCGAGCGCGTGGCCGTGTCCGCGATGCGTCGAGAAGATCGGGTCGTGTGCGGTCAGATGCGCGCAGACGCCGGTCGCAATCGCTTCCTGTCCAACATAGGTGTGGCACGCTCCGTGGATGAGCCCACGCTGGTGACAGCGCGCGAGTTCCTCTTCGGTCTGACGGATGACTTGCATGGTCCGATAGAGGTTAAGGGCAGTGGGGAGTGGGCAATGGGGAGTGGAAGACGGAGTCATTGGCTACTTTCGGGATTGGATTGAACGAATCAGGGAGCGGAGCATGCGGCCGATGCGATCAGCCAGGCTCAAGGGAGCCTCGATCGTGGTTGACTCCGCGATCCCGACTTCTTTGGAGAGCAATATCAGAGTCTCCAGTTCTTTGAGGCTTCCTTGAGCAATTTGAAGGAATCGTGCGTAGTCGCCGGGGTTTTCGCGACCGTATCCTTCGGCGATGTTTGCAGGGATGCTAACGCTTGCTCGGCGAATCTGGCTGGTTAGGCCGTACAGCTCTTCTTTGGGAAACCCACGAGTGAATGAATACATGTCTTTGGCCAGTTGCATTGACATCCGCCAAACCTCCAAGTCTTGATACGAGCTGACACCACTCATCGCATTTCCCCCACTGCCCATTGCCCAACGCCCACTCCCTTCTGCTCGTGGCCTGGAGTACCGCCGGCATTCATGGCCATGTTGCCGCCGTCCATAGGAATGATCGCACCGGTGATCCACTCGGAACTGTCTGACGCCAGAAACACCGCGAGCCCCATGATGTCATGGGGCTGACCAAGGCGCCCGGCGGGGATTCCTTTCAGAAACCGGCCTTCCAGTGTTGGATCGGCGGCCATGCGGGCTTCAAGGCTCGGGTTGACCACTTGAGCTGGCGTGACGCAGTTTACGCGCACTCCGCGATAGGCCCACTCGGTGCTCAGCTCGCGCGTCATCTGAATGACCGCGCCCATCGCCATACTGTAGGCAATGTGTCCGCGCCCGAGGGCTGTGGAACTCGCGAGCGAGCCGATGTTCATGATCGAGCCTCGCCCTTGAGCCAGCATCCGACGCCCCGCCTCCTGGCACATCGCGAACCGGCCCACCACCAGGTTCTGCAGCACACGGTGCAGGTCGGCGATGGTCAGCTCTTCCGGCTTGGCCAGGTGACCGTCGCCTGCGATGTTGCCGAGGAAGTCGACACGGCCAAATTGCGCGTCAACCTGTTGGAACAGTTCGGCGACTGCGTCCGGGTTCGCGACATCGGTCTGAGCGACCAGCGTTTCGCGACCCAGGGATTGAATCTGCGCGGCAGTGGCCTCGGCTCCGGCGAGATTGCGATCCACCAGCACGACATGTGCGCCGTGTTGCGCGAGAGCCAGCGCGGTCGCGCGTCCCAAACCTTGCGCCGCGCCGGACACAACCGCAACGCGACCCGTTAGATCAAACATCGCTTTCTCCTTCTTCATCTGAGCCCCGGCTTTGCCATCTGTGCTATCTACTTCCGGAATGGAATAGCACAGATGGCAAGGCCGGAGCACAGATGAGGATTATTTGGTTCGATTCCTCAATGCAGTCACTTGCAGTTCTTTGATTCCGAAGTTCACCGCAAGTCCCCAAGGACAGTTGAGAGTCTTCATGTGCGACAGTCCCAGGCTCTTGGCGAATTCGTTGCTTTCAAAATGAGCCGTCAATGTCAGAACGAATTTCCCGGCGATCACGAAACACTCCAAGGCACTTTCGTGGATGACATGTTTATGGAAAACTGCCGGCGCAATCGGCCGCACTATTACGTCAAGCTGGCACATCGACAGTGCAGTCAACAGCAATCGTTCAGTGACCGGCAAGCTGTATCCGGTACGATGTTCTGCATAAACCAAGTGCAGCGAGTTGCGAATGGCGATCCCGATGTCGCGGTCTGGACCATCGATGTGGTTTGTCCAATAGGAAAAATCTTCGGTCAGCGTTGATTCGACGGGATCGAAAATGCGCCGTTCTACATGCACCCGGTCGAGCCCCATGTTGACGATGAGCCCCAATCGACTGCGTCGAGCTCGCAAGTAGTCGAACAACTGCAACTCCTCGGATGGTCCAATGGCCCTCGGTAATGCCTTGAGTTCGACAACGATCTCGTCCCAGCCAACAAAATCCGGATAGAGCGTGTACGCAACTCGATCTCGGATTAGCAATCGCACAGGAGGTTTACTCGCAATCGGTAATCGTTCTTCACCGGACCAAATCTCGAAAGCTCGTTGATACGCCTCTTCGTCTCGCCCGAGTCCAACATCATTCTGCACTGCGAAGAATCCACGAATGAGCTGCTCGGTTTTGTCCGCGAAAATGTATTCACTCATTTGTCTTTCCCAGCTGTGCTCCGGCCTTGCCATCTGTGCTATTGCCTTCTGATGGGATTAGCACAGATGGCAAAGCCGAGGCACAGATATCGTCGGCTCGAGTACCAGTGCGCTTCGGATTCCAGTTTCGTAAGACGCTTGCTGCGAGCAGGCCGCCAAACATTAAAATCGCGGCCATCGACCAGAGTCCGAGTTGGCCCAGGATCGACGCGCCGAAGAAGCCGCCGATGTTGGCGACCGAGTTGATCAAGGCAATGCCTCCCGCAGCCGCGACTCCCGACAGGAAGGCGCCGGGCAAAGTCCAGAACACCGGCAGCATGCTCATCATCCCTGCCTGGGCGAGACAGAGCCCGACCATCGCGACGATCGGGGATGGCCCCCAGGCCACAAGACTCCATCCGCCGGCGGCGAGCAGTGCCGAACCCGCCAGGTGCCAACGCCGCTCTCCGGTACGATCGGAACTGATTCCCACCAGCGACATGACTACGATCGCGCACAGATGCGGCAACGCTGTCAGAAGTCCGATCTGAACGTTGGATGCCTGTTGGTACTGTCTCTTAATGAGCGTCGGGAAATAGGCTCCGCCAGCGTTCGACCCGACCGCCACCGTGAAGTAGATGGCGATGAGCAACCAGACTCGCGGCTGCAACATCGCCTGCCAACGGTCGGGGCCATGTTGGGCTTGCCGCTGGCGATCTTCCTCCGCGAGATGCGCGACGAGCCAGTTCCGTTCGTCTTCCGACAGCCAGCGCGCCTCGCGCGGCGAGTCCTGCAAGTAGAACAAGACGGCGATCCCAACCAGCGAAGTCGGCAGTCCCTCCAGCAGGAACAGCCACTGCCAGCCGTGCCAACCATTGACGCCATCGAAGTGATCCATGATCCAACCCGAGACCGGATTGCCGAGCACGTTCGACAGTCCGATCGCCAGCATGAAGAACGCCGTCATCCTGGCGCGCTGTCGATCGGGAAACCAATCGCTGAGATAGAGGATTATTCCGGGAAAGAAGCCGGCCTCGGCAATCCCGAGCAGGACTCGCAAGGCGTAAAAAGTCCACAGATCGCGGGCGAACATCGTCGCCGCCGAAACGAGCCCCCAGGTGATCATGATGCGGGCAATCCAGCGTCTGGCGCCGAACCGCCGCATCAACAGGTTGCTGGGCACTTCGAACAGGATGTACCCGACATAAAACATCCCGTAACCCAGGTCGAACGCCGCCTTGGTCAGTCCGAGGTCGTCCTGCATCGCCAGGCGTGCGAACCCGACGTTGGCGCGGTCAAGGATGTTCAGGACGTACAACAGGCAGATGAACGGGACGATCCGCCAGGCGACTTTTCGCAAGGCGGTGGGCAATGGGGATTGGGCAGTGGGCAGTGGGGAAAGGGGATCAACTGGCTTGGAACCATCGGTCGGAATTTGATTCTTCTTCATAAGTTCAATTTCCTACTGCCCACTGCCCACTCCCCACCTGCCCACCTGCCCCCTAATACAACACGATGGCGCGACCTGGCCCACCGTGACAGTCGCGGACCTTGACGGCGGCAAACAGGAAATACGCCCCCTTGGCGGGAATCTTGTCGACATTGACCAGGAACTCGACGCCGACCATTTCCCGACTGCCGAGCGCCCAATAGGTCATCAGCGCACGACGCGGATCGACGCCGCCGAGATCGGGCGCGTCGCTGCCGATGCAACGAATGCCCTTGCCCTTCAAGTAGACGATCACGTCGGGGCCGGGAGCGGGCCAACCTTCGGACTTACCTTGCAATGGTTCGAGCCACAGACCCGTGTCTGCTGGGTTTGGTTGCAAGTAACGGTCGACGTGTCCCGTGCGAAAGATGACGACGTCGCCGTGCTGCAAAGCGCCGGCAGTCTTTTCGTAAGCCTGCACATGTTCGACCGTAATCTCAGGCGACGCGGGCCAATTCGATTGTTCCGTTGAACCCACCAGCGAGCGAACATCAATTACTCGCGCCTCGCCGCAGGTCCAGTCAATCGGAACCTGCTCCGTCGTCAGTCGACTGACACCTCGTTTGCCATAGTTTTTCTCGTACTCTTCCAACCAACCGCGCACTTCGGGGGCGTAGGGAATGGGTTTCTCGTCCGCGGGCAAGGCGAACGACGGCGGGACCAAGTGCGTTCCCGCCGCGGCATCCATCAAATGCCCGTGGTGCCACATGTCGAGGTATTCCGAGTACAGAAAATCAATCTTCAAATAGACTTGTCGATGATTCCCCGTCCCGCTCCCCGGCGATGTCAGTGGCAACTTGGGTGAGAGTGTCGGAGAGAGATCGATCGCTCGTTTGTTCTTACACGACTCGATCAAGCGCCTCGGCAGATCGCCCCCCACGATCGAGAACGCCCGGCCTTCGCCATACGGTCCGCCTTCATGTTTAGGGCCAAGCAAACAGTAGAAAGCGCCTGTCGCGGGGAGTTCTTTAAGATTCGTCGCTCCCTCGGTCCAGATCATGCCGTACTTCAAACCGGCGTAATGCGTCGGTTCGGCGAGGTCGGGGAGTGGCCCCATGCTGGCGCTGTCGGTCCCCAGAGTGAGTACGCCTCGCTTGCCCAGAAACTCCATGCAGTCCGGGTCGGGATCGGGATAGCCGGGGGCCTTGCGATCCAGCACGTCGGCAATGAAGCGACGACCTTCGGGAAGTGGCTGATAGTATTTGTCGGAGTAGTCGCTGCGAAATAGCACCACATCGCCGAAACGAACTGGCCGTTGTTGCTTCTCAAACCGCTCGACATGTTCCGGCTTCACGAGTGGACTGACTCCCTTGGGCGCCTTGTCGAGCAGATCGCGGACATCGACCACGCAGGCTTCACCGCCGAACTGCCAGGGTTCAATCTTGTCGGTGTAGGCCAGCCCCAGCGGTCCAGATTTTTCGCGTTTCAATTCCGGCCGAGCCACCGAATGCGGAGGCACATCGAGCTGCGTGCCGGTGTTCCCGTCAATGAGCAGCGTGTCAATGTTGTAAGCCGACTCCGGGCCAATTGTCCGCGAATGGATGATGGCGAATCGCGGAAACGGATGACTCGGCCAGGTACACGGATAGTCCGGAGCAATGAGCAACGAGTGATCGACGAAGCGAGGTTCGTCACATGCCGCATTGCGGACCAGCCCCAATGCGATGAGGGCCGCGCTCCACAGCAGCACTTGGACCGCGTGCCCCGGAGGTTGAATACGGTTGGTACGCTTCATCATTATTCTCCCTCAGCAATAACCGGGTTCGTGAGTGAACCAATGCCATCGATTTCAAACCTCACGCTGCTGGTCAGCCCGCCGAAAATCTCTCCGGTGAGACCGATCGTGCGACCATCGGCATGCAAGCGCCCATAGGCCGTCTGGCCGGTTGTGGTTTGGTAACGAACGATTTGCATGGGTAAGCTCCTTGGATCTTGCTTGTGATGACGGGCGGTTTGTTAATTGGAAGATGCGGGAAGGAGATGGAGTCGCAGCCTCTCGGCGGCTTCGCGTGATGCTCTTTCGAACTGTGGTCTGCTGCCCGGCTGAGTCAGGTCCTCGTCAAAGGTCGGGATCATCTCGCGCATTCGTGACCGGCTCTCGGAGCTAGCCAGCAATTCGGGCAGGCAGGTTTGAATGACTTCGAGAGCGATGTTGACGGAGACCGATGCGCCAGGTGAAGCCCCCAGCAGCGCCGCAAGCGACCGGTCGGCGGGCGAGAACACCTCGGTGCCGAAGTACACCGCGCCACGATCGGCGCGTTTGATGGCCTGCACGCGAATGCCCGCTTGCACGAGCCGCCAATCTTCAAGTCGGGCATTGGGGTAGTACTCACGCACGGCTTGCAGGCGGTTGTCCATGCTCTGCAATCCCTGCGTCACCAGGTACTTCACCAGCGACCGGTTGCGAACGGCGGTGCGCAGCATCGCCGGGAGATTGCTCAGGCGAATCGAGCGCGGCAGGTCGCTCCAACTTCCCGAATGTTTGAGGAAGCGGGTGGTCCATGAGGCGAATGGACCGAATAGTAGTTGTCTTTGGCCGTCGAGCCGCCGGACGTCGAGATGGCCGGCTCCCAGACTCGGGGACGAGGGAGGCGTGGCTCCGTAGACCTTAGCGTCGTGGCGCGCACAGATCGCGGGGTTATCGCAGACGAGCCACTGGCCACCGATCGGAAAGCCTCCCAGCCCCGCGACCTCGGCAAGCCCCGTCGATTGCAGCAACGGTAAACTGCCGCCCCCCGCGCCGACAAATACGAATCGAGCACACAACTCGCGGACTTCACCGGAAGCAACGCAGCTCAAGGCGATCCGCCACCGACCGTCACCGCGATGGAGTCGTGTGACTTTCCAACCGGTCGCAACGCCACAGTCCTCTTGCTGCGCGAGCCAGCCGCAGAGCCGACGTGCCAGCAAGCCGTAGTTGACCTCGGTGCCGTCGCCCACGGTCGCGGCGACTGAGGCCAGGTCGCGACCTTCCATCACCAGCGGCACCCAGTCGTGAATGACCGACGGATCCGTTGTCAGTTGCATGCTGCGGAAAAAATGGTGCTCCTGCATCGCCGCGTGTCGCGCCTGCAAGAAGTCGACATCGCCGGTTCCCTTCACAAAGCAGATGTGCGGAACCGAGTGAATGAAGTCCGCCGGCTCGCCCACCGCGCCAGCGGCGGTCATCGCTCCCCAGAACTGCTTCGAGTGTTCGAACTGTTCGAAGATCTTCAGCGCTCGTGCAATCGGTACGCGACCATCGGGATCGCGCGTCGGGGTGTAGCTCATTTCACACACGCCGGCGTGCCCGGTCCCGGCGTTGTTCCAGCCGTCCGAGGCTTCCCGCGCAAGCTCGGAAGCAACTTCGACGATCAGAATCCGCAGTCGCGGATCAAGTCGCTTGAGCATCACCGCCAGCGTCGAAGACATGATCCCGCTGCCAACGAGCACGACGTCGGGAGCCTCGATGATGCGCGCCGCCACGCTGTCGATCGCACCAGTCGGAGACCCGGAATGGCATGCGACATCCGCTTGAGCGGGAGTGTTCGCGAGGGTTGTCATGGACGTGTTCACGTCCGTCTCGCCACTCATTGAGCCACCCCGTTCACAATGTTCGGCAGTGGCTCGCCTCGCAGCGCAGTCACCGCGAGCCTGGCCGCTGATTCTCGCAGCGTTCGCACCGACCTGGGGCTGGCTGAGGCGATGTGCGACGCGACGATCACGTTCGGTAACGAACGCAGTGGACTATCCGCCGGGATCGGCTCGGGGTCGCAAACGTCGAGCGCCGCGGATGCAATCTGTCCCGATTGCAGCGCGGCGACGAGCGCGGCCGTGTCAATCAAGTCGCCTCGCGCGAGGTTGACGACCACCGACCCGCGTTTCATGCGACCGAGCGAATCGGCATTGAGCAGCCTCTTCGTCTGCGGCGTCGACGGGCAATGCAAGCTCACAATGTCGGACTGAGTCAGTAATTCGTCGAGCGTCACGGGTTCGCATCCGGCGGCACGCACGGCGTCGGCGGGAACGAAGGCGTCATGAACCAGTCGCCTGCACTTGAACGGACTCAGCCGCGCCGCGACCTCGCGGCCAATGCGACCGAAGCCCACCAGCCCGACCGTCTGATCGCGCAACGTCCGTAAATTGTCGAGCGGCGTCGCCAGCCCCCATTGGCCGTCTCGAACGTGCAGCGTGTTAGGGACGACCTGCCGAGTGACTCCGAGCATGAACGCCAGCGTGTGATCGGCGACTTCATCAATGCAGTAGTCGGGAATGTTGCAGACCGGAATGCCCCGCTCGCGCGCCGCTTTCACGTCAACGTTGTCGTAGCCGATGCCGTAACGGACGATGACTTTGGCCCGCTGCATCGCCCCAATCACATCCGCATTGATCGGGGCAAACTGCGTGATGACCGCATCAGCTTCGGCGACCAGCGCCTGCAGCGCGGGGACCTGCTTGTCGTTTCCGCTCCGCAACTCGAACCCGGCGGCGGACAGAATCGCCTGCTCGACGTCCAGATTCGGGAATGTGAAATCAGTGATCGCTACAGTCGGCATGGCAGCCTCGTTGACACGGGAGGGGAGCTAAAGGATTGACCTGGGATCAGATTGTCAGATAATCTATCTGCCGCGTTCATGGTCCGCAATCGTGCCGGAGGAGTCTCATGCAGACGCTGCGTCGTTCC
>Ga0172376_10005933_pt1 | contig 13428 bp, 17 predicted proteins | sample Lak35m_FD_121114 | JGI IMG/M metagenome (GOLD analysis project Ga0172376, IMG submission 121114) | Freshwater microbial communities from Kabuno Bay, South-Kivu, Congo - kab_092012_35m | ecosystem: Environmental > Aquatic > Freshwater > Lake | place: Democratic Republic of the Congo: South-Kivu...
CCGTGTGTGTGGCTTAATCGATTTGTTCTTACTTGATTAAACCGCGAAAACGCCTGGAGGTTTCAGGTTTTTTTAGAAAAATCTCAAAGGACCTCGATCAAGCTTCGCTTGATCGAGGTCTAGCCTCCCGCCTAAAGCCCTCCGGCGTTGCAGAGCATTCTGTAAAAACGCGTTCGAGAACCCGCCTGCATTAGCCATACGGATTCCCCTTCTGGCGTTTCGATTCAAACGAATGAACTTGTTTCCCAAAGCGAGGAGGCGAGCTATAGTATTCCTAAAGCATTCCTCGGAAAGCTGTTAACTCACCAGTTTGAACCTGGATTTTCAAAACGGGACCGAACGGGTCTCGAACTCCGTAAGTCATTGCTACTAATAGCTTTAGGGATTTCCGGAAAAGAGAGTATTGTTACGAAGAGGGTTGCGCTCGGGGAGCTTTCGTCAAAGTTCGAACTTTGGCGACCAAAAGAGTTAACGCTCGGCATCGAGAGATCGACCGCCGGGCGTTTTTCGTTTCTAGGCAGGAAATCACAAGGATTTGCGAGTTTTTCAAGGCCGGGTCCCACGACTCGCTGCGCTCTCTGTTTTTGACGGGCTCCAGAATTAACGAAGAGTTTTCACTCAGATTCCCGGTGAAAACGGGTTCGAACTGTCTGCGATAGCAACCAAATGGCTTCGATATATGGTTAAACTCAGAAAGAAGCCAATTTTGGTAAAATTTCCGGAAATTATTTGACAAGCGGGAGGGGGGGGGGGGGATAAACTAGGTTTATTCTGGTGGTTTAGGGTTGACGTAGCTGTAACTATCTGCTGGAGAAAAGATCATTATGATGATTCGATTTAGAGACTTAGAAGTTCCTGTGGCAGTTGGCCTTTTAGTTCTTTCTGACTTCTTGGGAATTACGGGATGGAATAGACAGCCATCAAACGGCAAGGAGATAATCGGGGGGCAAACGGTGAACATGCCGATAGACCCCTTTGTCTATGAATTGGGAAAGGCATGCGAAGAAGAAAATAATTGCACAGAAACAAAAGCTTGCGGGGCATGGAATGCTCCGGCTTTTCCGGGAGATGTCAGACCGGATCGGTGCGGTTCCCCGAATGCATACCAATGGGAGCCAGTACAGGGAGCGCCTACCACAAACTGCAAACTAAGCAACCAAAATGTATGTTATCGTTACCTCAACGAAACCTATTTGCCCGGAATATGCGCTACTTCAACTTGGAAATGTAAATGGGAAGAGGAAATGATAGGGGGACAATTAGTTGGGATTTGTAAACCGGTACGACAACTTCCTGCTGCTGAGTTCTGGGCGGTAAATTGCCATAGTCTTTATGTTTTTGGGATCGAATAGTAAACCCTATCAGGGCTACTCATACACTGGAGTCTCAGGAATGACTACGAAGTACTCGATGGCGTCTATACTTACAAAAACCTTATACCAACTAGCATTTGTTGTATTATTGGTATTGTTCAACGCTATTAGAACAGTCAGCATCGCCCAAGATCATGCACCTGAAGACGTGCTACGTAAGATACGACAGGCACTTGATGAATCTTGCTCAATAAACTGCATGAGTTTAAAGGGCAGGTTTGTTGACGAATCTGAACGTTACATTTACCCTAATGTAAAAATTGAACGCCTTGGAAGTAAGGTCTTATTCTACGGAGAAAAATTTGTTTTCGATCCGAGTGCTAATGACCAAATTCAGGAAACATCTCGAGAACGCTCAAAAAAAGCAAAAAATCTGTTGGATAATCAGATGGATTCTTGGATGATTTTTGATGGAACCTCGGTCGCTCGGTACGAATTAACAAGGTTCTTGTTTACAATATCAACCGACGAAGGGGTCGTGAAGTATCACAAGTCTCTTACTCACTTTGAACCTGACAACTGGGATCGCCCTGGCTTTCCGTTCGGTGCTTCTTCCGCTTGGGATTTGGTCGGTACGTCTGAGATAGACTATGGAAATGGAGTTTTGGTGAAAATTCAATATGTTAGAGAAAAAGACACAACTCACACTTTCATCGGCAAAATAAGTGGACCATTTGCTGAGAGAAAGCTTGCCATTAAGAATTTTAGAATTTCATTTGATGAGAAACAAGGATGGCATTGGACCAGATTTGAGAATGAGGGAGGAGTCGGCGGAGGAACTTTAAGAACAGAGCGTGAATGGAAGTTTACAGATGGCTATTGGTACCCTGCTCGCGGTTCTGTGGGTGATAATGAATCTATAATCAATTTCCAGATCAACGACATCAAGTTTGGTCCAGAAAACATAACGTCGTCCTTTACATGGAATGAAAATGATCTTCCGCTTGGAACGCGAATTATGGAGGGTCCCGTCGGTAGTAAGAATCCAGAGCGATTTTCCGGAGGCGAGGAAGGAGAACGGCAATACCGCTTGATCAAGAAAGCGGAAATGCTCAACAAAACAAGCGAGAAGAGAAAAGCGAGTAGATAATGACTACCATTTTCACGCTCATCTTTTCTTGCCTATATCTGCAAACTGCTGTTACTTTCAATCAGAAGTCCGAGGTATTGTGCGGTGCGGAATGCTTGTACTTAATCTTGTTAAGTTCAAATAATGAAACTCGTTCATTTAAGGAGTTCGTTAATTCCTTGGGAGATCCGCAGCCCTCGGGCTACACGTTGTCGGATTTATATGAACATGCTAAGAACTCGGGGGCGAAGGTAACCAAGCAAACAACCAGTGGCTTGTTTGACGACCGATTTAAGGCAGGGAATATCGCAATCGTTCATCGCAAGCCTGATCATTTTCAGATTCTGTTGAGTGTGCGGCAGGAATCTGTCATCATTTCCGATCCTCTTTCGCAGATGCCATCTGCCGTCTCCAAGTCGGATTTCTTAGATTCTTACTCCGATACATGCTTGGTATTTGGCGATTTTCGTCAAGCGAGTCTCTTCACAAGTTTGTGGTTCTGGGCCTGCCTGCTTACGCTTGCGACTGGCCTCCTTCTTTTAGCCCGTAGGCTTCGTTCTCGATTTCTGGTCGCAGGACTTATTTCTATGATCTCTTTTTTCGGCTGTAATCGAGTTGAGCCAGTCCCACAAGTTTTCGTTGGGGACACGAGCATTGATCTCGGATCCGTTGAATTGACGAAATCGGTTCAGACAACATTTGACATTCAGAACCAAGGGAGCAGTCCTTTACACATTGAAGGCCTAAGTACAAGTTGCGGTTGTAGCGATGCGAAAGCAGAACCTAATGTTATTCCTGCTGGTGGCAGTGGCAAAGTGTTCGTTGCGGTACGCCCCAGTCTAACAGGCCCAACAGAGGTTTCTGTGGTTGTCCGAACCAATGACCCAAAGAATCCTCAAGTACCGTTGCGGTTGCGATGGGATCTACAGGGTAGGGTGGGTTTTTCTATACCATCCTTCCGATTCGCATTGAGTCGCTTACATCCTTCTGAAAAAATCCGATTTTCTGCATACCACTTGCCTGATGGAGGTAAGTTGATTTTGCAAGGCACAACAGAAGGTAAAAACGTAAGCGAGTCCAATGGTGTTGTCGAGGAACTGGCGTCGCAGGATGGAATTTATCAATATTCGGTGAAACTTGTGGACCCTCTTGCTGTGACTCAGGAGCAAATGGAGGGATCTATCATCGCGATCGACGAAAACGGCAGGAATGTAGGGGAGATGAGTTACCGAATTCGGTTCACACCGGAATTAAGGGTGATCCCTGGTTTTATACGTCTAAGTGACTCACTAGAACTACCTGTGTCCAAAACGTTCCTGGTTGAATCCACCGAGATACTTCCGATCGAGGTGTTCGACCACAAAGGAACACCGATCGAAAGCCAATCGCAAGAGATTCGAAGTGGCGTTCAATCTTGTAAAGTAACAATTCCGATTGGGTTTGAGGGGGAAGAGATTCGTTTGATCTCGGGTGGCAATACCGTTGTTGTGAAGGTCACGAGATAGCTTTTTTGAGAAAAACCAGCATGCTTCGAAAAGGATTTACTTTAACTGAGGTTTTAGTAGTACTGAGCATTCTGGGACTTTTGCTTGGTATCACTTTGCCTGCAGTCCAAGCCGTAAGAGAGGCTTCCAGGCAAGCGTCCTGCAAAAATAATCTTCAGCAACTGGGTTTGTCTTTGTCGAATTTCATATCAACGAACCGTCGGTTTCCTAATCATCGGACCGAGCTAAGGGACAAGTATCAGGGACGTCCGGTCTCTGTAGGCCCGTTCTACCAACTCGCTCCTGCACTTGAGATCCCAACACGCGTTGAGCCCTTGATGTTGGCTCACTTGACCGTACGCTCAAACGGACCCTTTTTGCCGACTCCTTCGGTGCTGCAATGCCCCAGCGGTTACCAAGGGCTTGGATATCGATGGAACTTCGGAACAACATTTTCTTTTCGACTTTCAAGAGGGACTGACCTTTCGAAATCGCTCGACGGTGCCGATGGAGTCATTCGATTCACACCGCTAAAAGATTCATCGATAACCGATGGATTGAGTCATACGGCTGGATTCAGCGAGCATCCGCCTAGCGCAAAAAAGTTCCGAATAGAGGAATCCGTCATCAACGGAATAATACAAGGAGATATCGAGCCTTTTGTACAAAACTGTGAGGCTCTTCGGGGATGGGGAAATGTCCTTAGCGACAGAGGATATCCGTGGCTGACTCGCGATCCAGGCGATATCATGTATTTGCACGAACGAACGCCGAATAGTCCAACTTGGGATTGCGAATTATTGGCCAGTGGGCCTAACGCAAGCTATAGGCATTGTATTTCGGCTAGAAGTCTTCACAACGGCTTGGTGCATGTTAGTATGCTTGATGGATCTGTGCAAACAGTGAACGATTCCGTGGAATTGCTTGTTTGGAATGCATGGGGAAGTGTTTCTGGGGCAGACTAAATGAACTTAACCCAACTTTGCTCCACTACATCTGGGAAAACCGTCATTTCAAACCCGCACCGGGTATTCCTACAGATAGACGCGGCTGTTGTTGCTGCGAATGTCTGTCTTCGAGCCGCCAATTATAGCGGCGTTGAGCATGGAGGTGCGAGTGGCTCTCGACTATTCCTCCGTCTTCATTGACGGCCTCAGCACGGCGATCAGGCATCGCAAAACTCCGCGTCAGGACTGCACTTTTGCGTTCGAGAACTCGGGGCCAGAAGTAGCCGGGTTAATCCTGGCTGATTCGAGGTTCTCAACCGATCGATGGTTTTGTGAACTTTACCAGTGTTTTCCATGGTTCGTCTGCAGTTCCCAAAACATAGCAAGGTTGCGAGTCTAGGACGCCGCCGCCATCTACTTGGTCACCGCAACGTGACCATTCCGCTCAAGACCCGCTGGTTCACCCCAGCGGGTCTTTGCGTTTCTATTCGGAAATTCGGGGCTTTTGCGAGCCGCCAAACTTCGCTCGTCTCCAAACCGCGGGACGCGCCTGCCCCCGTCCGGCGCTGCAGGACATTCTGGAAAAAAGCGTTCGAGAACTCGGCGCTATTAGGTTGATTGATTCACGTATTGGCGATCGAGGGCAATTGGCCTGCAATCCAAGGGTAATCTTAGGCGATTCAGGACAACAATCAGATTTGCATCGCTTCAAATTCGCGTTTTGTTGGTCAATCTCAGGCTTTACTCCATACATTCAAACATCCTTCGAACCAGTGGATCGCTCGGTCATCGCTTTTGTTGGACTCGGAATACCGACGCTGCTGGGTTAGCTGGTGTTGCTTCCGATCGTCACCATCGCTGGCTTGGTATCCTCGACTTTGCATCTCGCACAAGTCACCGCACGGTTTTGGGCTAGCCTGGCGGCTCTGGCCTGATCTCGTTTCTGTTTCAGCGTGGCCGGAACACTTGCTCCTGTTCCAAAGTACATCTCGTCGGGCGTTTGACCTTCGAAGGCAAAATGGGGCACAACCGTGTTGTGTTGCTCAACATAAAAGCCAACTAGCTTGCGCACCGAAGTCGCACTATCGAGCTCGTTGAGAAACAACCACTGGTGCTTGAGTTGACGCCACCACGCCTCGATCATGCTGTTTGATTGCGCGATATCTACCTGCGCAAGCACCCGTTTGATCGTACCGTCTGAAACAAGCTCGTTTACCTTGGCATTCACATTCTCAACTCCCGAGTCCATCACCGCCGTTGGAACCGTGTTTTTGGGAAGTGCTTTTGCCGCTTCCTGCAAGATCGCTGCTGTGATCGTAGTATCGAATCTCTCGCTCAGTCGCCAAGCTAGAATTCGGCGCGAGAAGTTATCAAGAACTGCCTGTAAGTAGACGCGACTCCCATCGACCAATCGAACAATCGTTGTGTCAACATGCCAATACTCATTTGGTTTTGTTGCTCGTAGCCCGATTCGCGGTTTGGGTGGATGGATGCGTTTTCGAGAACGCACCCAGTTTCCACTTTGTATCGCACGATACCAAGTCGACGAGCAAGCATGGACTTTGCCCAAACGAGAGGCCAGACGAACGATTGATCCGATACTCAGGTGTCGATAGTCTTCGGACTCCAGCATTAGCCTCATATCGGACAACTCCTTTGAGGTCATTTGACCCGGTGTGGACTTGGGACACGACGACGTGTCGTTCAGTCCGCACTCTTGGGAGTTTTTCCAGTCGTAGTATCGCGCCGAAGAAATCCCTATCCACTGAAGCAATCGAGGTAATCGAACAAATCGGCTTGCATGATCGATCGAGCGGAGTAGCTTTCGCTTGTAATCCCCGTTGGGGAGTCGTCGGCTTACAAGCGAAAATCCCGAAAGTCGAAGCAAGACAATGCACAATCGGAGCAGCGCTCGCAACCTTGCCGTGCGTCGCTCGAGCACGTGCAATCGTCTCTCCAAGTCTTCGACGTAGGAATTGGGAGTCACAAGAGTTACGACCGGTTTAGATCGAGCTTTTTTCCAACCATGGATTGTCGAGCGTGGGATGTCCAGATACCGTGCAGTTGTTGCCTGACCTAGGTGAAACACCGCGTCCCTGAGTCGATGGTCGTAGCAATTTTGTTTGCGTTTGCGTAATCACTTTTCAACCCAACCGACGCTTGCCTGCCAAAATCTGCTAAATGCAATACCTTGAAGTGCCGCAATAGCCGGAGGCATCAAGAAGTCCGCAAGGCGCATTGTGACTTGAGTCAGATCCAAGTTCCTACCGTCTAGATTGGACTTACGTAAAAATGCGATCCACTGGGTCAATTTTTGCTTATCCTCAGAGAACATCATCGCCCCCTTGACCACGAATTGCTCACGGTATGGAGACCGCGAAAGTCGATACAGCAATCTTTCGATCGCGAATCGAACTAGCACTAAATCAAACGCCTCGTTGTTAAACTTGGCGACAGTCATCAACCTTGCTCGTACAGATGCTGAGATGTCCCGAGCCTGCTTACCAGTCATGATGTCGCTTCCAGATATGGCCTAATTACATTGGCCATTCGACAAACCTTGGCCGCTTTCCAAATTTCATCGACGGTCGCCTTTTTTGATTCCCGACAATCACGCAGCGCTTCAATGGCTACATCGAGCCCGATTTTATTCCGAAATTTGAAACAGTCAGCAACCGTCTTGGCCGCAGAGTAAACATGGATCGGCACCCCTTCGATTTTACGTTTCTCGACTCCGAATTGTCTTGATGCGACTGAGAACCGAACGACTCGAATCGGTGGGTACGCAATCTGCGGTTTACGATCCTTCTGTCCGATTGCCAGCCACACTTCATGTGGCGATTGAGTTGTCAGATCGTGAATGCGAAGAGCACTCAACAAACAAACCGTCGAGTTAGGGGAGAGTTTGCAGGCCTCAACGATGGAGCGAAACTCACTTGGCCTTGAATCAGCAAGGGTGTATAGCCCTCTGCTTTGCCGCTGAAGAACCCCTTGGTTGGCAAGCACATTCAGGTAGGACCCCGAAATGCCTATCGCGACAAGATCACGGGGTCGCAGGATTTCCATTCGCTTGAAAATCTGAAGGATCTTATCTTTCTTGTGGTTTACCATTTGCATTTTGTAGGTAGATAATAACAAGTACAAACAGATTCTAAACCCTAAGAGCTAAAGAAAGCAAGCCAACAGCCTTCAAGCGGGCCAGGATATTTCTGAAAAGTGAGATCACGAATAGGGCAAGACAATGCACAATCGGAGCAGCGCTCGCAACTTGCCGTGCGTCGCTCGAGCAAGTGCACTCGTCTCTCCAATTCTTCGACGTAGGAATTGGGGGCTACGAGCGTTACGACCGGTTTAGTTCGAGCTTTTTTCCAACCATGGATTGTCGAGCGTGGGATGTCCAGATACCGTGCAGTTGTCGCCTGACCTAGGTGAAACACTGCGTCTCTGAGGCGATGGTCGTAGCAGTTCTGTTTGCGTTTTGGAGCGATCATGGGTAACAGTTCGACCGAAAAGCCTGATGACAGAACAAGGTGTATCGACCGATTTCAGTTTTTGCGATCAACGTAACGTCATCCCAATCAAAGTGGGTATCCCAATCATCCAGTCGTGGATTAAAAAATGGAATCACTTCACTGTTCGAAGGATTCGACCCCGAAGTCCGGTCAGCCCTATGCAAATTGCAACTGGGACATGCTAAAGCTAGGTTGCACAGTTCGCTCGATCCGCCCAAAACACGCGGAATGATATGCTCGAGGTGAAAGGTGGCACCTTGGAGGGACTGATGCATCTGGCAGTATTCACATCGCCTTCCAGCCCTTAGCGTAACAAACTCGCGAGACTCATCTGCCACAATGAGTTCTCTCTAGGGTTTACGACCCAATAGATGAAGTGCCTCTGCCCGCACAAGTGAGAGACGTTCACTCAACTCTGCCAACGCGGCCAAATCCGCTCGCTCTTGATCGGTTAGTTTTCCCTCGTTATTACGATCCATCAAATACTGTAGGTGCCGGTCAGCTTGGTCTGGCAGTTTGAGTGTAGCAACGGTTTCGACCCATTGCAGCGGTGCATCGACTTTGGTTACCACGGGCATCCTCGATGAAGTGAAGATCAGAATTCCAGTAGTAGTCTACGCCAAACAGCGGGTATCGGGAAGATCAATCACTTGCGTGTTCGAGCACATGAGAGCCATCCCAGGAACCACCATGGCTTGCACCCGAGCGTTACGCATCGGTGGCGACCCGCTCGCAGCTTAAAGTCCCCATCGAATCGGTGCCGATTGGAACGCGCGTTCCGACCAAGAATCCCGAGCCGCTTCGCGGATAGCGAGTAGATTTGAGAGAGTTGAAAGTAGACCATGTGATTGTCCATTAGCGTTCATCAGCGTCCATTAGCGGTTTGATTTTTTCAACCGCTGATAAACGCTGACATCTGAGCCTGATCAAGCATCGTGGGCCAAGCTGTCGATTACCGCAGAGGGAAGCGACGGCGGCATTGTCGATGCCGAGATCATTCGGCCACGCTCGTGGATTCTCCGTAACGGCATCTGCGCAGGCCGCATGCTGCCATTCAATCTACCTGAGCTCGAAGTCTCCGGGCTGGCGTTAGTCACCTCCATCGACGATTGCCCACCGATTGCAGGTGGCGAAGGCTCATAGTTGCAGGCACATTCCATGTGCCGTCCGCCGTATTGAATCAAGTTCAATCGCACCCTGGCGGACGGCACAGCGGAGTGTGCCTGCTACCTTGTGCTGGGTGCCGAGGGCACTGTGGAAACCATCACCGGGACAACGACCCACCCCGTCTGGTCGGTGGACCGGCAAATATGGGTGCCACTAGCTGAGCTAGGCCAAGGCGAGAGGCTATGCTGCGATACTGAGCCTTTCGGATTGGGTTTTCCCTCTAGCCTCCCGCCTAAAGCCTGCGGCCTGGTTCTGAGCGTCGCCCTTTCGCGAGTCACCCAGCCGGTCTACAATATCGAAGTCCACGGCGAGCACGTCTACCAAGTCGGCGAGCTGGGATTGGTGGTGCATAATGTTTGCGACCCCGAACTTCTTGCGCGATGGGGAGCTGGAAGTTTCGATGATGTTACAAAAAATGTGATGTACCATTTTAGAGAACACGCCGCAGAGGTCAAAGCAACCGATTTAAACGACTATATGCGTAAGGCTATTCAAGCGATGGAGTCACGGCGAGGACGAGGTGAACTTGTAGAGGGATTCACCCAGGGTGTTCGTAGATTTCGTGTGCATGGAGTTGATCGATATGTAGATGTTGACACGATTTTAGAGAAAGTAATCTCATTTGGGGCTCGTTAATGCTTGAATCGGGATGGATTAAGACGCGTCGTCGGCAAGTAAAGATTGAAAAAGTTGTCGGCTGGTATGATGTTTGGACCGGAGATTTGCCTTTCGCGAAATTTACACTTCGTGTTGTAGAAAACGAAAGCGGAAGCTTCCAAGCGACCCCAAACGTATTTGTAAAGAGTAGCGACGGAATCGAATATACATGCGGTATTGGTTCAACGGTTTCCGAAGCTGTGGCAGATGGGATTGACCGGTTCTACGATGAAATCGAGAAGGTCACAGCGATTGATCAAGTAACCGAAGATCGTTTCGCATGGCTCTGTTGGACTCCGTTTGGAGCGACTCCGTTCGAACCGGAATCAGATGTCTAAATCAAGTTCCTATATTTCCGTAGCGTATCCGTCCGGCGCTGCAGAACATTCTGGAAAAAAGCGTTCGAGAACTCGGCGCTATTAGGCTGATTGATTCGCTGGTTCGTATCTTTATGCTTCAGCTATCTTCCCCTGCTCGCTCCATAGCAAGGGGATCCCTTTTCGCAGTTGGCGTAGGCTCATGCCTTCGGGTTCCTTACCTTCGAGTATCTGCTCAACGATCGTCGGCGATAGAGAAGTCAGCTGCAAGATTCGGCTTACGTGCGTGCGGTCTACGTTGTTTGCGGCTGCGATCTCCTCGATGCTCTTGTACTGGCCGGACTCAAGTTGGTCTTGCCACAGCCAGGCTTTAGCGATGCTGGTAATCAGCGGAATGTTCAGTGCTTTCGGTGCCTTAGCCTCTTCGGTCTTACTTCCTTCGGCCAAGATCATCTGCCGACCGTTGAGCCGGTAGACTTTAATCGGTACCGATACGATCATAGTCTCTCCTTCTGTTCGTACGGTTGGCTTTCCCGTTACGACAAGCCTTGAACCAGCTTCGCGATTCTTGCGGTCTCTGAGTTTTTGTTTGGTTTCGATTTAGCCATTAGATCGCTCTTTCTGTGATGTAAGTTCCTCGACAATTTTTTCGATTCCGTTGGTTCGGAAACGAATGTCCACGTTGTTCTCTGATACCCTGACGGTCTCGATCAGAAGTTCGAGGATTCGCGACTGCTCCTCGGGGTACAAAACCTCCCAGATCGGGTCGAGTCGGTGTAAGGCTTGGGTGATCTCAGCTAGGTCGACGGTGCTTGTGCGTGAGGTTGATCGTAAACTCGCTGAGTACGTGTGAAGGCAACCATGACACTTGCATAATTCCTAGCGATTCTAGTCCTCGTCTTGCGTGCCGAGCTTCTCGACCGTAAGTTGTTGATCTCTTCGCATGATCTCGATCAAAGTGCCGCATGCAAGTGTTTCGGCGAACGCCTCGTCGATTATTTGCCCTTGAGCATCCCCATTAGCACTGCTCGTACACTCAGCTATTCTTTCAGGAACACCAATCCCCACCTCATAGTTTTCGTTTACTTGAATCTTTTTCTCGAACCATGCCTTGTTTAATGTAAGTTTCATTTGTCTCCTTTTTACTGAATAAATGCTTTTGCTTGTGCCTCGGTCATCTCAAAGTATCGCAGTGGATGCGGGTTGTAAGTTGAATCTGGCCCAAGGTCGGTCATGCCGCATTTGTCTCGATAGAACGTGTCTGCTTGTGGAAGCGAGTGTAAGCCGATCCTTCCGCGATTTCCCTCGTCAACACTTAGCTGTATGGCGGCAGCTATCAGAACTGTTCCCACGCCACTGAGCCCATTCCAATTCGGAATGTTTCTTCGATTCCATGGCGCAGCCTCCAAGTATTCGACGTAGACCAGATGCATGTTGGCTTGCAACGCAATTCGACACCTCTTGATTGTATTGACGATCATCAATCCCTGAGTCTGTCCGTTGCACTCGATAGCAAAGGATTGGTAACTTAATTGAGCCGAATAATACGACCATTTCTTCCTCCAATCCCAATGGCCATGTTGCTCTCCGTTAGAAACGATCAATGGAGTCCATTGATTTCTGTGGTCGTCTAAATGCTTCTGATCGATAGAGTCATAAAGGACAGCTTCGACCAACTGTCCGGTCTCCCGATCGCGCAAGTACACGTTGGATTCACCGCTCACAGAACCACCAATTGCGACTTCTCTTTCTTCTCGTCGTTTTCGAAAACTAACTTGTCGCCTTGCTCGAGCCTTGTGTCCACGGCTTGATACAGCCGGAGCGCTTGCCGCATCAGAGCGGTTTTGTTCAGCCCTTTTTTCGCGCAAAGCTCATCGAGAACTTGCATCTCTCGGTCAGTTAGATTTAGGGTCATTGTTCGTTTGATCATGGATCACCTCCGTTCACAATCATCGGTAACTGCAGCTGAAAAGTCAAGTTGCGTTAGCTAAAAAACAGCTATTTCCTACGTACTATACGCTGGCTCCCTGCTCCGCGTCACAACATTCAGCACTCCGGCGATGCAGGACATTCTGGAAAAATGCTTTCGAGAACTCTGCGAGCCGCTGGGTGGCTAGAGAGTGGATCGTAGGGCGATGAAAGTAGAATCGAACCACTGGGTCAGAGCGGTTGCCCCCCGCGAACCATGCGATATACCGACTGGTCGGATAGGGCTCAGATTGTCCATTTGCCTTCCCAATCTATCCCCAAAAACATAGCAAGGTTGACCTCATTGGTTGGATGACCTCACTGGCGATTTGCTCGTCGGCTCTCGCCGTCAACAACGTCAACCTCGACAATCCTGTTCGCTGTCAACACAGTCAACCTTGTCAACACTGTCAATGCCGTCAGAGAGTTGCCGCCGTCAGGCGGCGTAGCCCCCGCTACGTCAGATACGTCCGCCGACGGCGGACGGGGTTCCAACCTACCCGCCGCACCGCCGACCATGCACAAACTAACTGCCAAGATTGTCTGCATTTCCCTTCTGCCCAAACACCCGCCGCTGCACTTCCCACAAGACGGGGATGCCTTTTCGAGAATCACGCAGACTAAGCTCGGAATACTCACCAACTTCGAGAATCGATTCAACGATATCGGGAGCAAGCGAGGTCCATTGAAGGATTCTGCCGACGTAGCTTCGGTCGACTTGATTGGATTGAGCAATGTCTTCGAGACCCTTGTACTTGCCTGAGTCCAGTTGGTCTTGTCAAAGCCAGGCTTTAGCGATGCTGGTAATCAACGGTACGTTCAGCGATTTCGGTGCTTGATCCTCTTCGGTCTTACTTCCTTCGGCCAAGATCATCTGCCGACCGTTGAGCCGGTAGACTTTAATCGGTACCGATACGATCACGGTCTCTCCCTC
>Ga0172376_10005938_pt1 | contig 13423 bp, 10 predicted proteins | sample Lak35m_FD_121114 | JGI IMG/M metagenome (GOLD analysis project Ga0172376, IMG submission 121114) | Freshwater microbial communities from Kabuno Bay, South-Kivu, Congo - kab_092012_35m | ecosystem: Environmental > Aquatic > Freshwater > Lake | place: Democratic Republic of the Congo: South-Kivu...
CTCGCACGAAGTGGAGAAACGCAACTGGATCTTGGATTCTCTAACGTCAACAGCGATGCCAACCTGCCCAACGGTGAGAGCGTCGTAGTGACGTTTCCGGTTTACGATTCTTTGGGTGAGCAAATCGTCGTGCGGATGCATGCGGTCATGGAACCGCGCGAACCTGGTTCAGACGTGACTGGCTATCGCTATTACTTCGAAAGTTCAGATGACAGCGATCGCAATATCTTCTTGGGCACCGGCACGATCTCGCTCGATGGTGACGGCAAGTTGACCGGCAGTCGCTTAGCGACAGTTCAAATTAATCGCGAAAACACCGCTGCCAACGACATGCAAGTGGAAGTTGATTTCTCGCAGTTAAGCGGTTTGACACCGGGGCAAGACTCGGAGGACTCCGTAGGAACTTTGAACTTGCTATCGCAAAGCGGTGCACCGGCAGGAACTTTGAGCAGCTTCAATATCAACGAAGCGGGTGTCATCAGTGGCGTGTTCACCAACGGCGTCATTCGTACTTTGGGACAGATCATGCTGGCGCAGTTCCCCAACATTCAGGGGCTCGTCGAGAACGGATCGGGAACCTTCATCGAAGGTGTAAGCTCCGGGCCTGCTCAGTTGGTCACACCCGGCAATCAGGGGAGCGGAACGTTGCGAGCCGGAGCGATCGAGCTGTCGAACACAGACGTCGGACGCAGCCTCGTTGATTTGATTGTTGCCTCGACCAACTACCGAGGAAACGCGCGAGTCATCAGCTCAGTCCAGCAGCTTGTGGACGAGCTGCTGGTCCTGGGAAGATAATGCGACGGAGTCTTAAGACAATTCTCACGGAAGCACTGTGCAGATAGCAGACCTGCCATGATTAAGCTCACAAAACTCAACGGAGAAGAGTTCGTCGTCAACGCAGAGTTGATTCGATTCATTGAGCGGCGACCGGACACGTACGTCACGCTGACCACAAACGACCGTTTCATCGTGCGCGAGTCGATCGAGGAAGTTGTCAGTCGCAGCCTCGCTTATGTGCGGTTGGTGCGGCTGCCGCTGTCCTAAGTGCTGTCCTTGCGCGGAGTGACGTTAGCCGGCGCGATGCTTGTCTTGCTCGGCAAACTTCGCCAGCAGTTCCATCTCATACTTGCTGCCGACCATCAATGGCACACGCTGATGCAGACTCTGCGGCACAATGTCCAGAATGCGATTGTGGCCATCCGTCGCGAAGCCGCCTGCTTGCTCAGCGACGAAGCCGATGGGGTTGGCTTCGTACATCAGACGTAATTTTCCCGACGGATTTTTAGCGGTTGGTGGGTAGAGAAAAATACCCCCCTTCAACAGAGTTCGATGAAAGTCTGCGACCAGCGAACCGACATACCGCGAGGTGTAGGTCGTGCCGTCGGCGCCAGATTTGAACCAATAGAGGAAGCGCCGGAAGTACTCGGGAAAGCTGTCGGCGTTTGATTCGTTGAGTGAGTACTGCTTGCCGCGTTCAGGCATACGGATATTGGGATGGCTTAATAAGAATGCTCCGATCGACGGATCGAGCGTAAAGCCGTTAACGCCTTGGCCGGTTGTATAAACAAGCATCGTGGACGATCCATAAAGGACGTACCCAGCAGCGATTTGTTTATATCCACATTGCAGCACATCGCCTTGCGGATTCTTCGAATTTGGGTCGCGACGCAAGATCGAGAAAATCGTGCCGACGTTAATGTTGACGTCGATATTCCCCGAGCCATCGAGCGGATCGAAGATCACGACGTACTTACCATGATTGGCATCTTTCAGGACGACCACTGGTTCTTCGTTTTCTTCCGACGCCAGAATTCCAACATTGCCACGATTGCCCAGGCAACTCAGCAATGCCTCGTTCGCGTAGTGGTCGAGCTTTTGGACGACTTCGCCTTGCACATTGGTATCGCCAGTCGCGCCGAGCACATCAACCAGCCCCGCACGTCGCACTGCCGCACCGATAATCTTGCTGGCAAGAGTGATACCAGAGAGCAGCCAGGAGAACTCGCCACTGGCATCTGGGAAGCGTTCTCGCTGTTGCAGCAGGATGTGTTGTTCGGCGGTGATTCCTAAAGTCGGTTGCATGAATCGAGTCCTCCTCTGTGCGGCATTCCCGGTGAGATGTGGCCGGTAAGTAAAGCTGGTGACTGACTGCATCGATTGATTGTCAAACAGGCAACCCGTCGACCGTCAACGTTCAAGCTCAATCCTGTTTGTAGCGCTGGTGGCAGGATAAGACGAAGCCGGCCGAGTTACTCTCGGAGTAAGCGTGCGAAATACTCGGACGAACGCAGATTTCAAAACGCGAGAAAGTCGACTCTCGCGCGAGCGGAAACGCCAGAGGCACGCTGGGCTTCAGGCGTAGCACCGGACTACGGTCAGCGATTTTCTCTTTCAATCAACGGCAGCGGCATGCGGCACTGGGATATCTTTTGTGCGGTCGTCGACAACTTCGGCGATATTGGTGTTTGCTGGCGACTCGCTCGGCAGTTGGCCAACGAGCATGCCGCGCGTGTTCGTTTGTGGGTTGATGATCTGGCGACGTTTGCACGTTTGTGTCCTCAGTTCGAGCCAGGCGGCGAGTGTCAGCAAGTCGGCTCAATTGAAGTTCGGCATTGGTCGCGCGAGTTTCCTGAGGTCGAGGTGGCCGATGTGGTGATCGAAGCGTTCGCTTGCGAGTTACCGCAGTCGTACATCGAGCGGATGATGAATTCCGCGCGATCGCGGACGGGATGCCCTGCGGAACCCGTCTGGATCAATCTTGAATATCTCAGTGCTGAGGAGTGGATTGAGGATTGTCATCAAGTCGCTTCACCGCAGTCCAAGTGGGGACTGCAGAAGTACTTCTACTTTCCAGGTTTTACTCCGCGCACCGGAGGACTGCTTCGAGAGCGAACATTACTCGCTGATCGAGCAGCCTTCGGGTACGAGGCGCAAGCCGCCTTCTGGCGACGCATCGGCGTACAGTTCGAGAATGCGGCCGCGTTACGAGTTTCTCTGTTTTGTTATGAGAACCCGGCCCTCTGCGAGTTGTTGCACCATTGGAAGCGCGGCATCCAACCAATCACATTAATGGTGACCCCTGGAACCGCGACGGAGCAGTGCGGACGCTTCATCAATCGCGTGCTGCAGCCCGGCACGTCATCTCAATGCAATGCGTTGTCGATTCACGCATTGCCCTTTTTGGAGCACGCTGATTTCGATCGGCTGTTGTGGGCGTGCGATGTGAACTTTGTGCGCGGCGAGGATTCGTTCGTCCGCGCTCAGTGGGCTCAGCGGCCATTCGTGTGGCAACCTTATCCGCAATCAGACGCGACGCATCAGCTCAAACTTGAGGCGTACATGGAGCGATCGCTGGGGCCAGGTGCTACGACGAGCTTTGTGGCCGAGGCGATTAGAAATTTCTGGCGCGCATGGAACGGAGGTGGGGAAATCGGTCGGCGATGGGATGACTTCCACCGGCAACTCACCGCGATTGAACATCATCAAGTTGGCTGGGCGAGGCAACTTGACCGACTCGGGGAACTGACCAACAATCTCGCCCGTTTTGTGGGAGAAATTGAACAGCGCAGGCTCATAGATCCCCACTGTTGATCGTTGTTAGGCGGGTTTTCGAGCCGCTTTTTGCACGGATCTCCCGGCGGTGAGGGCATCGTCGGACGTCTCGCTCGGCATGCAGGCGGGTCCGATTTCACAGTCTCGATTTGAAATGAATGGAACAGGTAAATGAGCATCCGACTTGCCGGCGACTTGCGTTCAGGAAACGTCCTGATGGTGGAAAACCAACCGATGCAAGTGGTGAAGGCACAGTACAACAAGTCCGGTCGCAATGCCGCTGTTGTGAAGATCAAGATGAAGCACGTCCTCACCGGCCGCATCAGTGAAGTCGTCCATAAGGCCGACGAGAAGTTCGAAGTCGTGATCCTCGACAAAAAGGAATGCACTTATTCCTACTCGGATGGCAGTTTCCATGTCTTCGTCGACACGGAATACAACCAATACGAGATCCCCGCCGAAAGCATGGAAGATCAAGCCAAGTGGTTGTGCTCGGACATGCCTGACGTCGTCGAAGTGACGTTCTTCGAAGACCGGCCGATCTCGGTCGAGTTTCCTCAGACGATTGTCGGTGAAGTTGAGTACACCGAGCCTGCCATGCGTGGCGATACGTCGGGCAAAGTGATGAAACCCGCGACGCTCAAGGACAGTAAGTACGAGTTGCAGGTGTCGATGTTCGTGCAAATTGGCGACAAGATCGAAATCGACACGGCCACCGGCGAGTTCAAAAAGCGCCTGGGTCAATAGTCACGATCTCGTGGACCTAGAATGAAATGGGACGAGCATTCCAGGATGCTCGTCCTTTTTTGTTGGCAGCTCACCGGAAGCTGATGGCGGACAGCTTCACGGACACATCACAGTCCGCGACGATGGCGCCGGCTCGGATCGTCGCCGTTCTTGGTGCAGAACCGTTTGTAATCGACTTCTTAGAAAGTGACCGACATGGCCCTTCAAACTCAATGTCCTCACTGCGACAAAGTCTTCTCGCTTAAGAATGCCGCGACGCTGGGCAAAAAACTCCGCTGCCCGAAGTGCGAGGAGCCGTTCGTCGTCAAGAAGTACAAAGCCTCCGAGGAACAGCCAACTGAGGAGTACGACTACAGCTATGACGACGAGGACTACGAAGCGCCGGCAGATGACGAGGGCGAGTCAGAAGAAGAGGCTCCACGCCGAAAATCGTCCGGCGGGTCACGCTCCAAAAGCAAGAAGAAGACTTCGAAGAAGGGGAGCGGCGCTGCGAAGGTCTTCATCCCGATCTTGATCGGGGCCATTGGACTTGGAGCCGTTGGTCTGTTTGGCTGGGGAGCGTACTTCGTGATCTCGAAGCTTGGAGGTCGCAACATTGTCAACATGCAGTACTTCCCCGAAGAAACGGAGATGTTGTTTCATGTTCGACCTGCCGACATGTGGAACGCGCCTCTCTTGGCGGATGTCCGTAACAATCCTGCTGTTGCTCAGCAGATGAAAGAGGCTCAGCAAGGCCTTGACATCCAGGTGACCGACATTGACAGCGTGACAATTGGTGTGACGAACATCGCGCAGCGCCAGATGTTTAATCGCTTCAGCGGAGTAGCGACGGGGCCGATGGCATCTGCAGGCCCACAGCAGATGTTGGGAGTGATGCGGTTGACTCGTGATATCACCGCAGCCGATATGGAAAAGATTCCCGGAGCGACCAAGGCCACGCACGGCAGTCAATCGCTTCAGGTGCGCCAGAATGGCTTCAAGCAAGTCACTCAATGGCTGGCGAGTCCACGTTTAGTCGTCTTTGGAGACGACGCTCTTGTTAAGGCCGCGATTGATCGAGGTTCCAAAGAGTTCCGCTTCAAGCATTTCGACATCGGTAGCACGAAGAACCAATTCACGATGGTGGCCGCCCCGCGCGGCGAAGCCAAGCCGGCAAGTGGTGGGCTCCCTGGCTCATTAGATGCTGTGATGAACCAGCACGCTAAAGGCATGTATCTTGGCCTTTCACTGACTTCCGAAGTGGTCATGGACTCGAAAGTGACCTGCTTCAGCAGCGAGGGCGCGACCGCGATCAAAGCGGAATTTGACAAGGGCATCAATCAAGCCAAACAACAACTCACGGGTCTTAACCCGTTGATCGCGAGCCAGATTCAACCGCTAATTGCTGTGGGTCATGAGACGCTCAATTCGTTGAAAGTCACTGCCAGTGGTTCGAACGTGAACGTCGAGGGACGCATCTCGAACAAGATCGTCGACGCCTTCAAGCAGTTATCGAGCAACCCCATGTTCTCTGGGATGATGGGCGGTGGCATGAATCCGCCGCCGCCGAACACTCCGAACATGCCTATGCCACCGGTCTCTCCGGGCACCGATCAATAGGGCGTTGGTGTTTCCAACGCTGAGCAAATTCGGCTCACAACAGCGCCAATGGATCGCGACGTTCCTCGAATGTGCCGCGCGTCACACCGACTCGGTTGCTGGCTTTGAGCTTCATCCACACATCGCGTCCCGAGACTCGGCCGGCGAGTAGGTCGCGGTATAGCGCGACGATCTCCGTAACTTCTGCTGTCGAGTGATCAAGGAACTCGACGCGGAAGTCGCGGACTCCGTGAGCGATCAAGTCGGGTACAACCTCCGCTGCGCTTTGAGGTACTGCATTGAACAGCGAGTTGCGGCAGCCGATGTCGGCTTTCAACGGATGTTCCATGCCAATGCGGTCACGGAGTTGCACGAGATGCTCGTCGCAAGGTCGACCGCAGTTGCTCTTGTTTGTTCCTGGCGAGAGCACCGAGCAAAAGACGCAGTGCTCCATGTGGAACATCGGCATGTGTTGGTGCATGACGATTTCCAGCCATTGCGGCGGAGTCGCACGCACTAAATCGAGCAGTTGCTCGGCGTTAAGGTCATAGGATGCAGTGACTCGACGACAACCTTGCTCAATGAAGTAATGGGCCGTGAGGTCATTCGCCGTGTTAAGAGCGAAGTCCGCGACGACCGGGATGTGGCGCGCCGTGAAGAACCTCAGTCCCGACAAGTTGCGAACCAAGATGCCGTCTGAGTTGTGTTTCGTGAGAGCTCGAAACAACCCGGCTTCGTCTGGTTTTTGGATGCGCGTGGTCGCGAGAAAAATCTCGGCGGTTGCGTCGCGAGCAACGTCCACCGCGCGGCGGTATTCGCGGATATCTTGGAAGTCGACCATGACGCTGCGAATCCCACAACGCAGCGCTGCCGAGAGTTGATCGAGCGTCCGACACAACGTCCGCAGGACGGGAGTTTTTATTTCGGACTGCGGCGATCCTTCGCCGCTTTGAGCGGCTATGGCACTCCCTTCACTGCTGACGTTTGTTGACATCGCAGTATCGCGATCAAAGGCCGCTCGTAGTACAGCCAATGCCGAACCGCTAGCAATGCGTCGTGGCCGCGCAGCTTTGATTGCTTCATCGAGCTGTTGCACCACTTCATGACGCAACTTGCCGAGCACACTCAGCGGCACCATCGGCGCGCCCTCAATGCATGCTTCGAGTCGCCTCAGCTCATAGACCGATCCGCCTAGGCGACCGAGTTGCTCGCGCAACGTTTCCTCATGCAGAGCATGCTTGCGTGCGGCTTCAAGCGGGGCTTCCGAAGCCACTTCGCAAACGGCGCCTGAGTCTGCGCGGCCACGAATGAGTAACGGCGTTCCGACCTTGGCAACGACTTGCAAATCCAGCGGCACGCGACGGATTGGGTCGGCTCCCGAGTAAGTTTCGCGCAGACGCTTGGTTAATTGAGGATCATCGGTCTTCCAAAGTTGCTGACCGGGAGACAACCGTTCGAAGTCGATTGAATGACGAGCAAACTCAAGATCAACCAGTCCGCTGGAGATCGGTTGATCGAGTCGCACGCCATGGCGAAAGACTCCGTAGACGCGTCCGCCTTGCTCGGCGTTATTGAGGCGATCGCCTTCAAAGACGAGCCCATCACCGGCTGCGACTGGTGCCGCAAGCAGTACCGTCAAACGCTGTCCGCGCACCGCTTTCACTTCACCGAGGAAGATGCCGCGCTTCGAGGAACTCGTTGCCGGCACCAGCATTTTATGATCGCAACCATTAAGCCATCCGGGCGAGAAGCCGCGTGAAAACGACAGCTCCATTTCTTGCACTTGCTCGCGTGAGAACTGCACGGATTGATTCGCCAGCGCTGCATCGATGGCTCGGCGGTAGTGCTTCGTGATGTTGGCGACGTACTCGGCGGTCTTGAGGCGGCCTTCGATCTTGAAGGACCGCACTCCCGCCGCAAGCAACTGCGGGATGAGCTCGAAACCGGCGAGATCTTGTGGGCTTAGTAGGTACTTTTGAGTACCGAGATCGATCAACTTGCCGTCGCAAATCAACTCGTAAGGTAAGCGGCAGGCTTGAGCGCACTGACCGCGATTCGCGCTGCGACCACCCAGCGACTCGCTCGTCAAACACTGCCCCGAGTACGCCACGCATAACGCTCCATGCACGAAGGCTTCCAGCGACATTTCCGAATCGCGATGCACATGATCGATCTCACGAATCGACAATTCGCGAGGTAGCACGACACGCTCAATGCCGAGCTCATCAGCCAGCGCGATGCACTCGGCACTGGTCAGCGTCATCTGGGTGGAAGCATGAATCGGCAAGTCCGGGCAGATGGATCGGATGAGTCGTACCAGACCGAGGTCCTGCACGAGCACAGCATCGACATCCGCCTCCGCGATGTGCCGCATGAGCAACTCGGCTTCCCGCAGCTCGCTCGGAAAAATCAGCGTGTTGAAAGTCACGTAGCCGCGTACACCGCGCTGGTGAATGAACTGCATAATCTTCGGCAGATCTTCGGCAGAGAAGTTTCTCGCGCGAGCCCGCGCATTGAATCCGGCGTCGAGCCCCAAGTAGATCGCGTCTGCCCCGTTCTCGACGGCGGCTTTCACGCAATCCCAGTCACCGGCGGGAGCAAGTAGTTCGGGCTTAGAATCAAGGGTCATGCGTTATCTGCGGTCATCACTGAAGACTGAAAAGCGCTGCGTTAGCACGTTTAACCGCATCACAAGTTCATGCCGCCATCGACTGATAGCAATTGCCCGGTCGTCAACGTGGTGCCGCAAGCGAGATAGAAAACCGAGTCCGCGATGTCGTCGGGGGTTGCGGCTTTCGGAATCGGCAGCTTGGCAACCATCCCGGCGATTTGCTCGTCGCTCATGAAACTATGCAGCCAGCGCGTGTCGATGGGGCCGGGGCAGACCGCATTCACGCGGATCGGAGCCAGTACCCTGGCGAGCGATTTGGTCATCGTGTTGACCGCTCCTTTGCTGGCGCAATAAGCGATCGACGAACCAGTCCCGGCGATGCCGGCGATGGAACTCACATTCACCACGGCCGCATCATTCGCACGCTGGAGCAGCGGTGTCGCGGCGCGAGTGACGAAGAACGTGCCTTTCACATTGACGTCGAGAATACGATCCCACTTGTCCTCGGTCATACCGTCGAGGTTTTTGTGCTCCACCGGAAATGTGCAGGCCGCATTGTTGATCAGCACATCGAGCCGTCCGAACTCCGCGTCGATCTGGGCAAGCATGGCTTTGACGCCAGCGTCGTCGCTGATATCGCAAGCAATCAGCAGTGTCTTGGCGCCTTCGGCCTCAACGAGTGAAACGGTCTCCCTCGCCTCAGCTTCGCTGCGCGAGTAATTCACGACGACATCAAACCCGTGCTTCGCGAAACGCACGGCACAAGCACGGCCGACTCCGGTTGCAGATCCAGTAACAAGTACGACTTTGCGCTGAGACATAGACATAGGCATGGCTCGATGGAAAGAGGACAGAACGACGTTGACTGGTAGCGCTTCTCGGGCGCAGAGGCAAGCAGCCTCTGCGTTTCATTTCGCTTTCCCGAGTTCGACACTCCTAGCGACCCTTTAGGTCCGCCGATATCTTCCCGCCCCTTTCGAGCCCCGCTCAAATCGCGGCACGCTCCGGTGAATCTCTCACTCGTCCCAGTGGTCTTGCTGACATGCCGTTTTTGCCCGTTTCCGAACAGCTTGCCGTCATTCGTCGCGGCATTGAAAAGATCGTTCCTGAGGAAGAACTCGCTCAGAAGCTCGAATGGAGCCGCTCGACCGGCAACCCGCTCCGCATCAAGTACGGCATCGACCCGACCGGCATCGACGTGCATCTCGGGCATACGGTCCCGATGCAGAAGATGCGGCAGTTTCAGGAACTCGGGCATCAAGCTGTCATCATCATCGGCAACTACACCGCGCTCGTCGGTGATCCCAGTGGCCGCGATAAGGCGCGCGAGAAGAAGCTCACGATGGAGCAAGTCGAAGCGAACGCACGCGACTACTTGCAGCAGGTCGGCAAAGTCATCGACCTCTCGAAGGCCGAGGTGCATCGCAACGGCGATTGGTTTGGCAAGATGTCGTTCGCGGACATCCTGCAACTCTGCGGCAAAGTCACAGTCGCTCAACTGCTGACCCGCGATGACTTCGCGAAACGCTTCAAAGAAGAGAAGCCCATCTTCATGCACGAGTGCCTGTACCCAATCATGCAAGCATGGGACTCGGTCATGATTAAGGCCGACATCGAACTCGGCGGTACCGAGCAGCTTTACTCGTTCATGTTGGCGCGCGAGCTACAGCGCGATGCCGGGCTGCCTCAGCAGATTGGAGTGATGTCGCCGATTCTGGTCGGGCTCGACGGCGTCAAACGCATGGGCAAGAGCCTCGGCAACTACATCGGCATCAGCGAGTCGCCTTACGACATGATGAAGAAGTTCATGCAGATCCCCGATGCCTGCATGCGGATGTATTTTGAATTGCTCACGAAGATCTCGCTGAGCGATGTTGAGGCTTTGCTGACCGGACATCCGAAGGAAGCAAAGCTCGCTCTCGCGCGAGCGGTCATCGGCGAATATCACAACGACGCTGCTGCGGTTGAGGCGGCTCAGCGCTGGCAGAACGAGATCGGCGGAGACGCGCTGCCGACGGATATCCCTGAAGTGGCGATTGATGCCTCGCTCATCGAAGCCGATGGCTGCGTGCAAGCCGCTCGGTTGTTAGTCGTAGCGGGACTCGTACCTTCAAGTGGAGAAGCGCGACGTTCGATCGCTCAAGGCGGTGCGTATCTCGGAGAGAGCAAAGAGCGGATCGCCGCTCACGATCAGCGAATCAAAGTCGAAGCCGGCCTCATGTTGTGGGTCGGTAAGAAAAAGTACTGTCGATTGAAGTAGTCAGTGTCTTTGCCCCGAAGGGGCTACGGATATCAGCCTAGGGCAAGCGACCAACGGGAGCGTCGCCCTAGGAATCCGGTCATCAAAATTCGTGCCCTGAAGGGGCACCGGAATGCGTCGACACCTTCCGGTGCCCCTTCAGGGCACGGCTTTCGTTTGCCTCTTTCCTAGGGCGGCGCTCGCTATCGCGAGCTGGCCCTAGGCTGATCTCCGAGGCCCCGTTGGGGCGAAGACTGATTCGGCCCCTTAACTCACGGAGAGCATCATGAAGATTGGCTTTGGCATCATTGGCTGCGGAATGATTTCGCGCTTTCACGCGAAGGCCATCGCGGACATCAAGGGCGCGAAGATCGTCGGTTGCTACGACAGCTTTGCCGGAGCTGCTCCGAGGTACGCTGAGGAAGTCGGGTGTAAGGCTTATGACAAGCTCGAAGACATGCTCGCGAACCCCGACATTCATGTCGTGACGATCTGCACGCCGAGCGGGGCTCATATGGAACCCGCCGTTCAATGTGCAAAGGCCGGTAAGCACGTCGTCGTTGAGAAGCCGCTTGAAGTCACCCTGAAGCGCTGCGACGCGATCATCAATGCGTGTCAGCAAAACAACGTCCGACTGTGTGCCATCTTCCCGTCGCGGTTTGCCCCGGCGAACATCGCTCTGCGAGACGCCATTCAAGACGGTCGCTTCGGTCGGCTGACGATGGCGAGCACCTCGATCAAATGGTGGCGCGATCAGAAGTACTACGATCAAGGCGGCTGGCGCGGGACGTTCAAGCTCGACGGCGGCGGAGCCTACATGAATCAAGGCATTCACAACGTCGACCTCATGTATTGGCTGATGGGCGAAGTGGTTGAGGTCTCGGCCTTCACCGGCACGCTCGCGCATGAACGCATCGAGGTCGAAGACACCGGCGTCGCGATCCTCAAGTTCGCGAATGGAGCACTCGGCACGATCGAAGCGACGACGAGTGCGTTCCCCGGTTTGCTGAAGCGCATCGAGATTCACGGCTCGACGGGCTCGGCTCGCGTCGAGGACCAATATGTCGATCTCTGGGACTTCGCCGGCAAGTCCGCGAAGGACAAAGGCGTCCGCGAGAAACTTTGGAAGCCCGCTCCCGACGCATTGGCAAACTCCGGCGGCGCGACCGACCCGAAGGCCATCAGTCACGTCGGTCATCGCGAGCAACTCAAAGATTTCATCAAGGCGATCGAAACGGGAGGTCAGCCCAAAGTCGACGGTGTCGACGGTCGCAAGAGCGTTGAGATCATCCTGGCGATCTACAAATCCGCGTGGACCGGCAAGCCCGTGCAATTGCCGATGAAGAGCGATCCGACTTATCCAAAGAAGTAGTTCTTGTTCTTGGAGTGCTCCGGCTCGACGGAGCCCTCCAGGGTCGTATTGAGTGAGATCAACTCATTGATTCACAATCCCGCCCTTGAAATTTGGTGAGCCTTGATTGCATGGAATCGCGATTCGATTCGAGTTGCTCGAATGTCTGCTCAACGGAGTGAGCCCAATGAATTGGCTGAAACTGCGGCGGTTCGGTGAGTACGCTGCTTTTCGAATATTGGTCGCGATGGTGTGGTGCTTGCCCGTTTGGGCGCAGCGCACGCTGGCTTATGGATTCGCAACGCTGCTTTGCCGAGTGCTCCCTCGCAAGCTGACGAGGTATGACGTGGCGGCGGACAACATTCGCCAGTCGCTCGGTCTTGAGATGAGTGATGCTGCGGTTGATCGCATCATCTTCCGCATGTGGCAGCATCTCGTGCGATTGGTCTGCGAGATGATTCAGTTTCCTCGGTATGCCTCGTGCGAGAACGTGCATGACATCACGAACTTCACCAACTTGAAAATGGCGCTGACCGCTCTGTGCTCGGGGCGTCCGGTCATCATGGTCAGCGGGCACTTCGGGAACTGGGAAGCATCACTCGCGACGTTTGGGACGTTCGGCTTTCCGATGGGAGTCGTCGCACGCACGCTCGATAACCCGTACCTCGATGGCTGGTTTCGGCGGTTCCGCGAGTCGACCGGGCATGTGATGATCGACAAAGCGGGAGGCGGTCCCGAGATGGTGCAGCGACTTGAGGCAGGCAAGCACCTTGCACTGCTCGGTGATCAAGACGCGGGACGCCGAGGCGTCTTTGTCAACTTCTTCGGTCGACCAGCATCGACGTTTAAGTCGATCGCGATCTTGGCCCTGCAACATGATGCGCTGCTGCTCGTCGGATACGCGACGAGAATGCCCGATGAGCCCGGTCAAAAATGGGTGAAATTCGATCTCGGCTGCGAAGAGGTCATCGATCCGCGTGAGGCCACTTCGGATGATCCGATCTTGGAGATCACGCAGCGCTATAGCTCGGCACTCGAACGAGCGGTGCGACGATGTCCCGAGCAGTACTTCTGGGTGCATCGACGCTGGAAGACGGCACCTGAAGCCGCTCAACTCGCTCACGAAGCTCGGCGGCGAAGGAAGGCGGGCTGAGTGATTGTCGTGGGGCGCGTTTTCAACATGCCCAATTCTCCTGTTTCCGGGCACGTTGAAAACGTGCCCCACGAAAACACACCGACTACCGAGACTTCAAAGGCCAGCATGCAAACGGACTATCTCGGAATCTGGGAGCAGAATACTCAGTACTGGGACGACTCCGTTGACGAAGACGGCAACCAGTTTCAG
>Ga0172376_10005939_pt1 | contig 13422 bp, 15 predicted proteins | sample Lak35m_FD_121114 | JGI IMG/M metagenome (GOLD analysis project Ga0172376, IMG submission 121114) | Freshwater microbial communities from Kabuno Bay, South-Kivu, Congo - kab_092012_35m | ecosystem: Environmental > Aquatic > Freshwater > Lake | place: Democratic Republic of the Congo: South-Kivu...
TGCGGTATGTGGGGCCTACGCGCTCCGCTCCGTCGCTCAACCGCTCCGGCAGGGGCAAAAACAGAAGGCAGAAACGGCCGCCTACCCAAGATAGCGCTGGTCCGAAGAAACGAGGCAGGTCAAGATCATGCGACAGTTATTTCTGATGGCTGCGGGCCTGCTTGTCACAACCGCATGTCAGCCCGCGGCTTCTCCTGCGTCCCAGGGGTTTGCCGCTCTCGTTGCCGAACCGGAGACCCTCCAGGAAATCGCCGCCGACATAAGGGAGGGCAGAACCACGTCTGCCGCTGTGACGCAGGCCTTCTTAAGCCGCATTGCCCTCGTGGACGATGCTGGCCCGCAACTTAACGCGGTGGTTGCGATCAACCCGGACGCGCTGGCCGAAGCGCAGGCGCTGGATTCTGCGCTGTCCAGCGGAACCACACCCGGCCCCCTTCATGGCGTGCCGATCCTGATCAAGGACAATATCGAGGCGGCAGGTCCCATGCCGACGACCGCCGGCTCGCTGGCGCTGCAGAATAATGTCACCGGACGGGACTCTCCGCTTGTTGCTAGACTTAAGGCGGCGGGGGCCGTCATCCTCGGCAAGACCAACCTCAGCGAGTGGGCAAACTTCCGTTCCAGTAGCTCGACCTCGGGCTGGAGCGCTGTGGGCGGCCAGACGAAGAATCCGCACGTGCTCGACAGGAATCCTTGTGGTTCCTCGTCCGGTTCCGGCTCGGCCATGGCAGCCGGGCTTGCGGCCGGAGCAGTCGGGACTGAGACGGACGGCTCGATCGTTTGTCCCGCCTCCTCCAACGGCATTGTCGGCCTCAAGCCGACTGTGGGGCTCGTGCCCCGCACCTTCATCGTGCCGATCAGCGCAACTCAGGACACGGCCGGGCCGATGACTCTCACGGTTTCGGACGCGGCGCTGATGCTCTCCGTGATCGCCGGATCGGATCCCAGCGATCCTGCGACGGCAGAAGCGGACGCACGCAAGCAGGACTATACGCAGGCCCTCGATGCGAACGCCTTGCAGGGCAAGCGCATCGGCGTAGCGCGTTTTCTTGCCGGCTATCACGACGCAACCGACGCAGCGTTCGAGCAGGCACTGGCTGAGTTGAGGGCGGCCGGCGCCGATCTGGTCGAAATTGCAGAGTTTCCGACCCTCCGCGAGATTTCGACGGCGGAGTTCACGATCCTGCTCGCCGAGTTCAAGGACGGGCTCAACGCGTATCTCGCCTCGACCTCGCCGGAGAAGGTCAAGACGCGCACGCTCAAGGATCTCATCGCCTTCAATGCGGCAACGCCGGCCGAGCTGGAATACTTCGATCAGGACCTGTTCGAAGAGGCGGTGAAGTCGCCTGCACTGACGGAAAGATCCTACCTCGACGCCAAGGCCGATGCGGCGCACCTTGCCGGGAGGGAAGGCATCGACAGGCTTTTGGCCGACCACGGCATTGTCGCTATCGTCGCGCCAACGGGCGGGCCTGCCTGGACGACAGACCTCGTCACGGGCGACCATTTCCTTGGCTCGGCATCCGGCCTGGCCGCAGTCGCGGGTTATCCGCACATCACGATCCCCATGGGCGAGGTGCGCGACCTGCCGGTCGGCCTTTCCTTCTTCGGTTCAGCCTGGTCAGAACCGACGCTGATCGGCCTTGCCTACGCCTATGAGCAGCGGACGAAAGCGCGCAAAACGCCGAAATTCCTGCGCCACGCGCCATGATGGCGTTTGCGCAATTAGGGACTAGGATAGCTGTGGGCAAGGCGTGAGGAGATGATCCAATGAAGCATGCTTTTGCTGGACTGGCGGTGATCGTGACCGCCGCGTGCACGAGCCTGCCAGGCGGAGATCCGTCGGCCTTTACTGAAGAGGCCATGGCGGGTTCACGCTATCGAATCGCCTATGTCGCTCCCGAGGGCGCCACCGCGCGCCAGGCCAACGACCGGGTGATGGCGCGGGCGGCCCAGGTAACGCTCGACAAAGGCCAGGAATGGTTCGAGATCGCCAGCAAGATCGACGGCAAATCGGACGGCAAGATCGCCCAGACCCTGATCATCGTGATGGGCCAGGGCGAGACATTGGCCGGGGGGCCGCGCCAGTATAACGCGAAAGAAACCCTCGCCTCCCTGCGTGAGCGCGTCGGCTGACGGAGCGGGTAAAGGCCTGTCCTTGATTCAGCGCAAGCAGTCCGGAAGATGCTTCACCTTCCGATCACGGGGCTTTGTGCCGCAGGCGGCGCGCCATGGCTTCGCAGCGGATGGCGGATTGGGCTAAAGCCCTTGCATGATCGGCGGGAAACGCCGGCGCAAAGCCTGACGGGGAGAAAGCCGTTGATGCATCTCAAGACGACGCTGATTGCTGCTGCTGCCGTAACGGCGCTGGGCGCGTGCTCCACGATCGGGACGGCGTCTGATCAAGCCGCGGTCGCTCAACCTGCGATGAGCACGCTGGACATGGCGATGGAGGCTGCCGGCGGCGCGGCGGCGCTCTCCAAGGTTAAGGAACTCTACTGGACGGGAACAGCCACGGTGACCGCCGATGGCAAGACGACCAAGCTGGATGTCATCACCGTCGTGCGTCCGGACGCCCAGTGGGCGCGGACGTCGAGCTGGACGTCAGGCGCGCAGGCCAAGACATCGCGGACGCTGCAGGTTGAGCGGGGCAAGGCGTGGGACGTCAACCGGCAAGCCTGGAATCCTCTGCCCGCAGCGCAGGCCGAGAATGAGAGCCAGCAGTACGGACTCTACTCCCTGATGCTGCTGACGCCGCTCAAGAGCGCCGAGGCAAAGATTGAGGACCTGCCGCCGGCTGCAGACGGCACGCGGGCGATCCGGGCCCAGCTCCCGGGCAAGGTCTGGGCAGAGATGGCGTTCGACGCTTCTGGCCGGCTGGTGAAGGCGGCAAACACCATTACCAATCCTGCGGGCGGGTCGGACGTCCAGCAGACCATCACCTTCTCCGGAACCGTCGAGAGCAATGGCGTGAAATGGCCCAAGCGCATCACGATCGCTCAGAACGGCCAGCCCTTCTACGATCTCGAGATCGCAAAGTTCGAGGCCGCACCGGCCCACACACCGCGACCAATGGACCAGTCGATGCAATACGAGGGCGGCCAGAACAATGCTGGCGAGGAGAATGCCGGCTGATCCGGCGATTTCTCGGACGGACAATCCAGCCCTTTGCCCTCAACTCGGCTTCCGGCTAGGCTCACACGAGTCTGCCGGAGATCACCCATGTTCCAGCATTTCTTCCACGAGCTGCGCGCCGCCAAGGTGCCGGTCACGCTAAAGGAATACCTCACGCTTCTGGAAGCGATGGACAAAGGCGTTCTCGGGGGCGATGGCGGCAACGAGGTGCAGGATTTCTACTTTCTTTCCCGCGCGGCGCTGGTGAAAGACGAAAAGCATCTCGATCGCTTCGACAAGGTGTTCGGTCATGTGTTCAAGGGGCTCGACTCTTTCTCCGAGGGCGTCGACGTCCACCAGTTCCCGGAAGAGTGGCTGAAGAAGCTCTCCGAGAAATATCTCAGCGAGGAAGAGAAGAAGCAGATCGAGGCCATGGGCGGCTGGGACAAGCTCATGGAGACGCTGAAGCAGCGCATGGCCGAGCAGAAGAAACGCCACGAGGGCGGCAACAAGATGATCGGCACGGCCGGCACCTCGCCTTACGGTGCGTACGGCTACAATCCCGAGGGCGTGCGGATCGGCCAGGACAAGAGCCGGCACCAGCGTGCGGTGAAGGTATGGGACAAGCGTGAGTTCAAGAACCTCGACGACTCGGTGGAGATCGGCACACGGAACCTGAAAGTGGCGCTGCGGCGCCTGCGCAAGTGGGCGCGCGATGGAGCTGAAGAAGAACTCGATCTCGACGGCACGATCCGAAAGACCGCCAAGGAAGGCTATATCGACATCGTCATGCGGCCGGAGCGGCGCAATGCGGTGAAGGTCGTGATGTTCCTCGACATTGGCGGATCAATGGATCCTCATGTGAAGGCATGCGAGGAGTTGTTCTCCGCCGCAAGAACGGAATTCAAGAACCTTGAGTTCTTCTACTTCCACAATTGTATTTATGAGGGCGTGTGGAAGGACAACCGCCGGCGCGGCGTCTCGAAGATTCCGACCTGGGATGTGCTTCATCGCTTCCCGGCGGACTACAAAGTCATCATCGTTGGCGATGCCGCGATGAGCCCGTACGAAATCACTTATCCGGGCGGTTCGGTGGAACACTGGAACGAGGAGCCGGGCGCGATCTGGCTACAGCGTTTTGTCGACATCTATCCACATCTGGTCTGGCTCAACCCAACCCATCCCTCGGGCTGGGAGTATTCCGGATCGACCGACCTGATCCGCCAGATCATCGGGCCGCATCGGATGTTCCCAATGACCGTGAAGGGCGTGGAAGAAGCGACGCGCGAGCTCGGGCGCTAGGCGCAGCGTCTCGATGCCAGCGGCGCTTGGCCGGGGTTGGTGTGGAATGGCGCGCCCCGGTCAGGTTAGGGCGCGCCCCGATAGACGACGCCTGTGGCGGCAGACCTTCACCTGATTGCGCTTGTGGCGACAGTCGTGCCTGTTTGGCCTCCTCATCGCCTGGGACGGAGGGATTTGCGCGCGCTGCTGGAGCCCACTGGAGTCATGCTCGCACTTGGCCCCGGGCCTCCTTCTTCGTCCGCGTTGAGGCGAAGAACGGTCCGCGGCTCAATGCCGAGACTAACAGCTTGGTGTGGCGGCGGCGTGCCGAGGCTCACGCCCAGCAACAGCACCGCGCCTAGCAAAAGCTGGTTCTCGGCGAGACTGCTCGTTCCCGATCATGTGGTACGTGCGCGTGTCATGGACGTGAGTCTTGAGCTGCCTGTGACAGCGCTGGACCGGGTGAGCCCCCACCCCCCAGAAACGCCCAGGTTTCCCAGCGCAGGCGAAAATGCTTCGCTGATCTGTGTGGTCAGGATCTTGGCGCCATGCGTGCGCGATCAGGTTTTGCGCGACCCAAGCACGTCCATCGGGTCGGGCATCTTGGCGAAGGCGTCCTTCGCCTGTGACTTCAGCTTCTCGAACTGCATGACATTCTCGATGCGGCGGTCGAGGAAGGCGTCGATCTCGACCTCGTCGTCCGTGCCCATCCAGGCGGTGAAGGTCGACCCGAGCACGGCGACAAGCGTCATTCGCTTTGTGTACCAGTTGTAGTCCGTCGATGTGTCGCCCAGCGCCGTCCAAATGGCGTCGGAGGCGGCCCACAGGCTTTTGGGGCCTGCGAGCAGATTGGCCGGCGTCGCGGCGGCTCGCTTCAGGGCCGGCTTGTGTCCATCATGGGCCGCAAGCCAGCCTTTAACCCCCGCCCTCACTTTCTGGCGGACCTTGTGATTGTCGGCGGCCTTCACCGCCTGCCCGGCGGCCTTTGCGGTCCTCCGGCCCAACGCCTCCAGCACGTCGGACGCGCCATTAGGGGCGGAGAGGAGCGCCTGGCCGGGGCTGAGGCCGGCCTGTCTGGCGGCCATGTCGATTGCGGCCTGTGTCCAGCCCAACTCGGGCGCAACCCTTAGCATGGCGTCCAGCAGGCGATCGAGAAAAAGGTCGCTGGGAGCGGCCTCTGGGTGGTTTTCCGGGTCGTCCATGGCGTTTTTCCGTGGTTTTTGGGCAGTAGGCAGGCTGGAATTGATATGGTATCGGAGCGCCGCCTGACCGTCATGATTTCCATGCGGCAGGGCAAAAAATCACCCGTCGAGCGGGCCAGCGTTTCCTCACGGAGGAGCGCTAGCTACCGTTTCGGCGTTTGTTGCGTTCAGAACCAAACCTCCCGGGGCCGGCCGGGAAACCGATGGAGAGTTTCAAATCGTTCAGATCGTAGTCCGCGACAACAACGTCGATCAGGCGTTGAAGGCGCTCAAGAAGAAGATGCAGCGCGAGGGTCTCTTCCGCGAGATGAAGCGTCGAAATCATTTCGAGAAGCCGTCGGAACGCAAAGCGCGCGAAAAAGCTGAGGCCGTGCGCCGGGCGCGCAAGCTGGCCCGCAAGCGCGCCCAGCGCGAAGGCCTCCTGCCGAAAACCTAGACGGCGGACTAACCGGCAAGACTGAATGGGGCCGGCTGCGCGGGTGCGCGGCCGGCCTTGTCATGTGTGGAATCGCTCGAGTGCCCGGACGGTCGGGACGCCACCCGTCGCCTCAGGCCGTTATCGCGACAAACCAGACGGCGATTCCGAGGCCGGCGAAGGCCGCAACCACACCCCCGGCGATCGCGGCAAGACTGCTCCAGGCTTCCAGGCTGCTGACCGTCGGCGCACGCGGACTGGCCTCGGCGCCGAGGAACAGTGTGGGCGAAATGCGCACTGCGTGATCCATGGCTTGCTCCTACGATCCTGTCTCGTCCAGCTCTTCGCCGTCGCGGACCTTGAGGTCATATTCGCGGACCTTGCGATAAAGCGTCGAGCGACCGATGCCGAGGCGACGGGCGACCTCGGACATGTGGCCGGAATAATGGTCGATCGCGAACTGGATGAGATCGCGCTCGATGGCCTCGAGCGTGCGCAGCTCGCCTGTCCCGTCGGTGATGTGCACCGGCTGGTCGCCTTGATCGTTGGCCGGCTTCGGCAGCACCGCCTCGATAGCATGAGCCGGCGATGCCAGTCCGGAAATCTGCGGGAAATCCTCCGGCTTGAGCGCGCCGCCATCGGATAGGACAACCGCGCGGAAGATCGCGTTCTCGAGTTGGCGCACATTGCCCGGCCAGTCGTAGGACTGGATCATCGCCAGAGTATCGGGCGTGACACCCGGGACTGACTTGCCCTCGTCGGCGTTGAAGCGGGCGACGAAGTGATCGACCAGCGCGGCGAGGTCTTCGCGGCGTTCCCTCAGCGAGGGGATCTCGATGGGGAAGACATTGAGCCGGTAGTAGAGATCCTCGCGGAACCGACCCTCTTTCACCTGTGTGGCAAGATCGCGATTAGTGGCCGAGATGATGCGGACGTCGATCTTGGTCGGGCGACGGGAGCCTACGGCATCCACTTCGCCTTCCTGGAGGACGCGCAGGAGCTTGACCTGCATATCAAGGGGGAGCTCGCCGACCTCGTCGAGGAACAGCGTGCCGCCATCGGCCTCGACGAACTTGCCAAGCTTCTTCTCGTGCGCGCCGGTGAACGAGCCCTTCTCGTGGCCGAACAGGATCGACTCGACTAGGTTTTCGGGGATGGCGCCGCAATTGACCGAAATGAACGGCTTACCGGCGCGGTCGGATGCACCCTGGATGCAACGGGCGATGACTTCCTTGCCAACGCCTGATTCTCCGAGGATGAGGATCGGGATCGATGAAGCGGCTGCGCGCTGGCCGAGGCGGACGACCTGGCGCATTGACGGCGCGCCGGCGATCATGTCCTCGAAGCCCATGCGGCCTTCGGTTTTCTTGGAGAGACGCTTTACCTCTCCGCGCAGGTCCGACAGCTTGAGCGCGTTGCGGATCGAAATGGCGATGCGTTCCGGGCTGGCGGGCTTGACGAAGAAGTCGACAGCGCCGGCGCGCATGGCCTGCACCACGGTGTCGATGCCGCCGGTGGCGGTGATCACGATCACGGGAAGGTCAGGCCGGCGCTCGATCAGGCGCTCCAGCGTGTCCATGCCGGAAAGACCCGGCATGACAAGGTCGAGGAGGACGACATCGACGCCGTTCTTGTGGTCTCCGGCCTCTTCGAGCGCGCGTTCGCCATTCTCGACAACGCGGGCGCGGAAGCCTTGCTTCTCGGCCGCCGCCTGCATCAGCCGACGCTGGGTGGGATCGTCATCGACGACCAGAACCGTCTTCGCCATAACCGCACCATCATCCGTAGACGGAAGGCTCTAAGGCGGCCTTCCTGTTGCGGCCCAAACTGGCACGCGCGGTTGAAAATCGGTTTAAATCGCTTCCAGCAATTTCATCGAACCCGGCTTTTTCGAAGCTTTTTGGATCATAACGGAGCGAAAATCGCTCTGTTAAGCGTGTACGCCGCTGCACGTTAAGTATCCCGACCTGCGGCGCAGCGCCTGCTTGTCAGACCAACGTCAGCTGACTGACGGGAGTGGGCAAAGTGACGTGGCGGCGCGCAATAGGCGCATCGATCATGCTGGGGGGCGCGGCGATGATCGCCGGCGCCGCGGCAGCCGCCGTGATTGTGTCGGCGGGGGAGCTGAATGCCGGTGCAGAAGCGTTCACCATACTTGCACGGCTATGCGCCGGCTGGACCTGGCCGGCGCTGGGTGTCGTTATGATGATGATCGGACGACTGGCCTACGGCCACTGGCAGGCGGCTGCGCCGATTGTGCATGTCACAGGAGCGGTAACGCGGACAGTCGGGCTCCTGGTCGCCGCGGCTCTCGGGGCGATGCTCATCTTCCTGCTGGTGTCAGGCTTCGAGCGCGATGACACGCCCGCAGCTGCGGCGCTTGGCGTTGGCGTGATCGGCGGACTGCTTCTGGCGCACATCGGCGTTGGCCTGCGCAACACACAGCAGCGCTATCCGCGACATCAGGCCGTTTCGTCCGATCCGCCGGAGTGAACCGGCCGACGCGGCCAGCCGCCCATCGACAGCACGCGATCGTACATCACCAGCGCGCCGGCGAGGCCGACATTGATGCAGAAGCGCGTCGGAATTTTCACGATGTGCGAGCAGCGCGCCTGCAGTTCGGGTGACAAGTCCCTCGCCTCCCCGCCCATGACATAGGCGGCGCGCAGGGGATGACGGAAGGCCGGAAGCTCGATTGCGTCATCCGTCAGTTCGACGCCGACGAGGACGCAGCCCTTGGGCAGCTGCATCTCGTCGATCGAGTTCCAGAGATACCACGGCACGTGCAGATCCGACTTTGATGTGTCGGCATTGTGCATCACGCGGATCTTCGGCGCGGCGGCGACGGTGAAGGTGAATGCCGCGCCAAAGGCATGCGCCGTGCGCTGCAGCGCGCCAAGATTCATCGGCTTTGAGAGTGATTCGACGCCGATACCGAAATAGCCGCGCAGGGGTTTCATGGGCAGTGTCAGCGAGCTTGTGTAAGCCCCTTCAGGAACTCCAGGATGAACGCGTTCGTCTCTTGCGGCTTTTCCTGCTGGATCCAATGGCCAGCGCCGGGGATCAGCGTCACCGCGCGCAGGTCTTCGGCGACGCGCGACATGCTCGTGCGGAGCGCGGGCTCCTTGGCGCCGCGGATGACGATGTCGTCTGTGCCGGCGAGGAAAGCAACCGGGACCTTGATCGTGGCGCCCGTGAGCTGCGGCGTCGTTTCCCAGTTGCGGTCCATGTTGCGATAGTAGTTCACCCCGCCGCGGAAGCCGGCCTCTGTGAATTCGCCGACGAGATAGTCGAGGTCCTGTTGGGTGAGCCACGCTGGCAGCTGCTTGGGCTTGCCGAGGCGCGGAATCCAGCCGCCGGCGGAGCGCTTCGGATCCGTGATGACAGGCGGCTCGAGCGGCGCGCCACTGATGGAATAGAGCCGCGAGAGAATGCCGCGCGGATCGGCGTCGTATTCCGCTTCGGCGACGCCGGGTTCCTGATGGTAGAGGATATAGTAGAAATTCTCCCCGCCCGCGTTCGCCGCCTTCATGCCGTCGGTCGGCCTGATCGTGCCGCGTCCGCCATTGGGCACGCTCATCGCGATCATCGCCGAGACGCGCTCCGGATGCAGGAGAGCCGTGCTCCATGTGACGCTGGCGCCCCAGTCATGGCCGATGACGATGGCTTTCTCTTGGCCGTAGGCATCGATCAGCCCGACAATGTCGGCGCTCGTTTGGTGGGTGTCATAGGCTTCCACGGCGGCCGGCTTGTCCGACTTGCCATAACCGCGCATGTCGGGTGCGATGACCTTGTAACCGGCTGCGGCGATGACCGGCATCTGGTGGCGCCAGGAATACCAGCTTTCAGGCCAGCCATGCACGAGGATGACAAGCGGCCCGCTGCCCGTTTCGGCGACGCGCAGCCTGATCCCGTTGGTCTCGACCATCCGGAACGAAACGCCAGGCACGGGGCTCGGCGTTGTCTCGGGCGTGCTGGCGCAGGACGCGAACAATGCCCCCGCGATCACAGATGCAAACAGACGGCGGGTCATCGACCGGAACATGGCGTCTCTCCCTCTCACGGCTCTGGTGGGCCTGTTGCGCGCAAGGTTTCAGAGCCCAAGGCGCGCGGCAAGCGGGATGACAGCGCCGGCCCCGTCCGCTAATCCAGCCCTCGGACACGATCGCGGGAGATGACACACGATGCGCGCCATCCTTTCCAAGGCTCCGGGCCTGCCGGATACGCTGGTGTTGGAGGACGTGCCCTCGCCGAAGCCAGGCAAGGGCGAGATCGTAGTGGCGGTGAAGGCGGTTGGCGTCAACTTTCCCGACTTCCTGATCATCCAGGACATGTATCAGTACAAGCCGCCGCGGCCGTTCTCCCCGGGCGGGGAGATTTCCGGCGTGGTGAAGGCGGTGGGCGATGGCGTCACCGCGTTCAAGATCGGCGACAAGGTGTTCGGATCGACCGGCGCGGGCGGCATGGCGGAGGAGATCTGCGTCCACCATAGCCGGTTGAATGCGCTGCCGGACTTCATGCCTTTCGAGGAAGCCGCGGCTCTGCTGATGACCTACGGCACCTCGCACTACGCGCTTAAGGATCGCGCGCGCATCCGGCCGGGCGAGACGCTGCTGGTGCTGGGCGCTGCGGGGGGCGTCGGCCTTGCCGCGGTCGAGCTGGGCCTTGCCATGGGGGCAACCGTGATCGCGGCGGCGTCATCCCAGGAGAAGGTCGACTTTTGCCTTTCGAAGGGCGCCCACAAGGGCCTCGTCTACCCAGAGAACCCCCTGAGCCGCGAGCAGCAAAAGACGTTCTCCGACCAGATCAAGGAGCTGGGCGGCGGCGGCGTCGACGTCGTCTACGACGGCGTCGGGGGCGATTATGCCGAGCCGGCCGTCCGGGCGCTGAATTGGGATGGCCGATTCCTGGTGATCGGCTTCCCAGCGGGCATCCCGAAGCTGCCGCTCAACCTTACACTTCTGAAATCCTGCCAGATTGTCGGCGTATTCTGGGGCGCGTTCGTGGCGCGCGATCCCAAGGGACATGCCGAAAATCTCGCTGATCTTTTCAGGCTTTATCGCGAGGGAAAGATCAGGCCGCACATCTCCAACCGTTATCCGCTGGAACGCGCGGCTGACGCCATCAAGGAGCTGTCGGAGCGCCGCGCCAAGGGCAAGGTCGTCATCACAATCTGACTGGAGTCATGCAGTGGGGCCGTGTAGGTCCTGCTCGACGCAATCTGGAGATTCCGATGTTCAGCCGTATCGTCCTCCTCGCCGCCGCCGGACTGCTTGCTGTCGGCTGCACAACCAACCCTGTCCCCGCCGGCAGCGGCGGAGCGCCTTCACAAACGGGTGCAGCGGTGACCCCGGCGCCGACAAGCGTGACCGGCACGGCGACGATCTCCAACATGGCGGCGAACACGTCTTGGTTCTCCGAGGAGAAGCTGATCCCCGAGAATCCGGCGCTGGCCCTGGTGATGACCGGTGTGCGCGACACCGACAAGAACGCCGGCGTCTACGCCGAGTGCAACGCCGCCAACGGCGCCATCACTATGCATCTGGGCAAGCAGGCAGGCCGCACGGGGGATGCGACCTTCAAGGTGCGCGCCGGCGCGGGTACCCGCGACATCAATGGCAGGTTCCAGACCAAGGCGGCGACGGGCGATACGTCATTTGCTTTCTCCGTCAGCTCCGCCGACCTTCTGGCGTTAGGCCAGCCCGACATGGTCTCGTTCGTAAGCGATCGCGGCGAGGTTGAGTGGGCGCTGGTGAAGAACCCGGCGGGTCAGGTGCAAGCGAAGTATGTCGGCTCGCTCACCGGCTTCGGCCCGGCAGCGAGCGACTTCCTCAACTATTGCAATCCGAAATAGGCGCGCGGACAGCCGCCTTCCCTTTCCGGTCAGACGGCTGCGCTACGCGAACTCGCGCGGTGCTAGCTGGGGCTTGACGCGCACACATAATGTAAGTAAGTAATTACATTATGACTGAATCTCAAACAACGGCGATCTTCCATGCGCTGGCGAGCGAGCATCGCCGGCGGATGATGGATCTGTTGAAGGCGCGGCCCGGCCTGGCGGTAGGTGAGATCGCCGGCGAGTTCGACGTCAGCCGGATCGCGGTGATGAACCATCTCCGCGTGCTCGAGGAGGCTGGGCTGGTGATTAGCCAGCAGGACGGTCGGACCCGACGGCTCTACCTCAATGCCGCGCCGATCCAGATGATTCACGCGCGCTGGAGCAGCGAGTACGCCACGCAATGGGCTGAGCGCCTGTCGACGATCAAGTTCATCGCAGAAGCGACGGCGCGCGGAACGCAGCCGTCTAAGTCGAATGTCGCACGGATAGCAATCAAGGGGCGAGGGAAGCGTAATGGCAAAGGATAGACCAAAGGCAGGTACAGCTGGGCCTGGCGATAAGCAGGTGTTCCGGGTGGTGATCGATGCACCGGTGGAAACCGTGTGGTCGACGCTGGTGAAAACCGACGCGGTGCTGCCATTCTTCTTCGGCGCCGTGTGCGATACGGAAGTTGGCCTGTCAGCCGGCGCCGCGATGAGAATGGTGACAGCGGACCGGAAGCATGCATCTGTCGTCGGCCGCGTGCTCGAATTCGCGCCACCGCACCGCTATTCCCACACGATGGGATTCACAGCCTATGACGAGGAGCCAGCGACCGTGAGTTACATGCTCAAGGAAGTTGGTCCGACGCGGACCGAGTTCACACTTGAACTCACGCGCCTTCCGGCGGCGAGCCCAAAGACAGGCAAGAGCATGGCGCAGGGTGGAAAATTCATTGTCGAGAATCTCAAGGCGCTCGTCGAGACAGGACAGCCGGCCTTCAGCGGGCGCATGGTGGGCGTAGTGAATACGCTGACAGGATGGATGACGCCCAAGGCCTGCAGGATTGAGAACTGGCCATTTGGAAGGATGACCGGCGAAGAGGCGGCGGCGCGGCGAAATGGCTAAGTCACCTGAAGAACAGACCCGGGCGATGATCGCCGGCATGAAGGAGAAGACCGGCAAGGCGATGCCGGACTGGCTCAAGATCGCCAGGGCGTCGAAGCTGGAGAAGCATGGCGAGATCGTCGCCATGCTGAAGGCCAAACACGGCATGACTCACGGTTTCGCCAATCTTGTCGCGCACACCGTGCTTGGATCGCTGGAGCAGGCGCCGGGGTCGGCGGAGGATCCGGCGGCGGGGCAGTATGAGGGCGCTAGGGCGAAGATGCGTCCGGTCTACGACAGGCTTGCCGAGGCCGCGCGAGCCCTGGGTGACGATGTCCAATTCGCGCCGAAGAAGGGCTATGTAATACCAACGGCCCTAACCACTGACACGCGCCCAGTCGCGTGCGGTGATTGAGGTTACGACTGCGGGGTTGTTGGCGAAGAAGTTCCAGGCCTTGCAGCAGGCCTCGACAATGTCCTCGTAA
>Ga0172376_10005943_pt1 | contig 13414 bp, 8 predicted proteins | sample Lak35m_FD_121114 | JGI IMG/M metagenome (GOLD analysis project Ga0172376, IMG submission 121114) | Freshwater microbial communities from Kabuno Bay, South-Kivu, Congo - kab_092012_35m | ecosystem: Environmental > Aquatic > Freshwater > Lake | place: Democratic Republic of the Congo: South-Kivu...
TCGGTAGATTGTGAGCCTGTATGTGCTGGCGCACCTGTAACAGTAATACGTGGTAAAATACCAAGCCTATTAGCACAATTAGGTAAACGTGCATTAAAATATTTAGGAACTGTTGATGGTAAGTTTGCATTTGAATGGAGAGATGAAGCATACACAGACTATGAAGATTATTCTATGTTTGGTAACCGTAAAAATCCATATTTTGTATTAATTGGTTCAACAGTAGAAGTATATGATTTACCAATTATAAACACAGAAAATTTATTAATACGTGGCGTATTTTCAGACCCCTATGCTTGTGGATGTGTGGAAGATGAGATATTTGTTCCGGCAGACCATATAGATGAAATAGAACAACAGATTAAAGTAGATTTATCTACATTCTTAATACAAAGAAGAATAGATAAAATGAATAACACTAATAGCGACAACTAATGGCACTAATACAAAACGATAAGTATAATACTTTATTTGTAGAAGCTCAAAAAGATTTTGTTACTAAAGATCCTTTTAATAATTCTTTTGCTATATATCAGGGAATGCAGTTTAAATATTCATTCAGCCAACTAATGACAGTAGGTTGTTGTGGTAAAATGAGACAAGTAACCCAGTATTTAATAAACTCATTTGCACATTGTAATGAAGGTGAATACTTGTGGTCTAAAAATAATTTACCTGCATTTATAATAGTTGATTCTGATATATTTGTAGAAACAGATAATTTAAAATTACCCCCTGTAACAGCATCGTATTTTGATGAGACAAGTGGAAAAGATACTGATTTATTTACACCACCATGGAAAAGAGCAATTCCAAGAGAGGGCAACGTCTGGTATATAGATCCTTGGCAGTCCCAAAAAGACGCATAACGGAGATACGCAGATATAGCTCTACAGCACAAGAAAGACCACATACTTCTATTGATGAAATAGAATATAAAAACATGTATAGTTGTAAGTATAATACTTTTGATACAATAAGTTTTAGAAATTTTTTCTTTGAGTATAATTGGGATGCTAACAAAAAAAGATTATTACATAAAGAAACAAGAATAAAAAGTAGTAAATTTATAAATCGCAAGTGGTTAGATAGTAGGGATTTTCCAACAAGAAGTGAATGGGTTAGAAGAAAGCAAGCATGTTTATATAAGATAGCTGAAAAGTTAATGTATAGTATGTTTGATGATATGTGTGAAAATGACAATAAATTACTATTTAATATAACGCATAGAGGCTTAACTGAAGGATGGTATAAAATAGGAGTATTTAAAGAAATTTATAAAAACAATTTAAAAGAACAATTAATTTTAGCTATAGTACCTGATATATTAGAAAGAATATCTAAATACTATCCAGTAATATATCATAGTGTACCTACCAGAAAAAAATTAACTGATACTTTTAATAATCCAAATAAAGTTAAGCATGAAGATATTGACATACAAGAATGTCTTGCAGCGAATAACAGACTTAGCGGGTTTTATAGACGTGTCAAGCAATCTGCCACGCATTAAAAGACTTATATATAAAGCTGCTATTGACTCAAGGTCTGCAATTAGTTTAATAACTAAAACAGCTATTCCTGTAGAAATACATAATGGCATAGGTGAACTACCATGTGATTTATTAAGATTATTAAGAGCTTATGGTAATGGTGTTCAAAATAGTCCACATAACTCAGTACCTAATAGAAAAGGGTATCGTACAGGAGAACTTATGGAATCTACAAGATTAAATCAGTTTGGCAAATACGATAAAACTAATACACATATAAAACCTTCCTGGATAAGAGAGGGTAATATTTATATAGATTATTATGCTGTACCTACTGTAAACATTACAGATGATAGTGGCAACACAATACAAGAAGTACAAATAAATCCAGCGCAGTTAGACTATTGTGCTTATGAAGTAATACGAATATTAGTACGTGATGAAATGGTACAAGGTAAAATGCATGGTAATGTATATCAGTTATTTGATGAAGAAGCAACAAATCATTTTCATGTAGCTTTAGGAGATACCAAACAACTATCTATAGATGATATGGAATCTGCTGCATGGATGATGCGTAATGGTCAGTTTTTTAATTCTAAATAATGGGACAACCTACTGTTAATAGATTTAGTAAAGGTTTAAACTCTGATATAAGTTTAACAGATGTACCAAGAGAAATGTATCTTGATGGTCATAATATCCGTTTAACAAGAAGAGAAGAAGGTTCATTATGGGCTGCCAATATTAAAGGTAATGAAGAAACTTTTGAATTATCTGACGGTTTTATTCCTATAGGTTCTAAAGAATTTGATGGGTATTTATTTATTATGTCTGTGCGTTCTTCTGATGGTAAATGTGAAGTAGGCTCATATCCTGCTCCAACATCAACTGGAATACAAAGAATATACAGACCATTACAAAACTATTCACCGACAGATATAATTATTATACCTGATGATACATGTTTAGTTCCTACTACAGGTACTTTATCTTCATTAAGAACAAGTAAGTTAGGATTTAGATGTGACAAGCCTATACGTATGGAAATACGTTTAGATTTTGATGGTTCTGTTAATATATACTATACAGATGATAACCAACCTTGGAGAGTAATAAATAATGGATTTGTACTTAATACAGGTTTACCTAATGGTAGATACATTACAGCAAGCATGATAGAAAATGGTGCTATTAATGGGATTAATGAAAGTGAAAGTATACCTACAATAAATTTAAATACATTATTATCTACCGGAGCTTTATCTATAGGAAACTATTTTTTCTTTGTTAGATATACTGATTTAAATTATTTATCTACATCATTTTTAGGGCAATCAGGTCCTATACCTATATTTAATACTTCTTTATTAGGATCAGTAATAACATTTGGTGGAGAAGGAACTGTAATAACAAATAAGGCAGCTAATTTAACGGTATTCAATTTAGATATAACAATGAATTTTTTTGAAGTTGCTTATATCAGATACTTTGGAGATAATATATTTGAAGCAAAACTAATAGATATAAGATATAATATTAGTGGGTTATCATCAACAACTATAACAATAACAGGTAACGAACCAACAATAGCTATTACATTAGATGAGTTAGTAACATTTAAACCATCTGATGCTTTGTACTGCAAAGATATAGCACAAGCTCAAAATAAATTATATCTAACAAATACATACGGACCACAATTAGATCATCCTGATTTAAGAAGGTTTATGTGTGCTTTAGAATTACAAGAAACTTATACTAATAATGGTCCTGCGCCTGAAGTTAGAAATGATATAAATGTAAACCAGTATACAGTTGATGCTAATGATACAGAAGAAACATTAGGGTATTTTTCTGGTGAAACATATATATTTGCTGGTATACCTGTATTTAAAGGTGGCTTTCAAGGATTGCCATATCCTGTAACTGGATTTGATAATTTTACAGGTGTTCCTATAAATCCTAATAAACAAGGAATATTTAGATTTAGTAAAGCTCATGTAAGTCCATATTGGAATGGTACAGATACTTTTATTAAAGGTATTAGACTTGTTGTTACAGCATCAGCTTTAGCAATTTATAATGCAAGTGCATGGCTACAAGATCATTTAATTGGTTTTGTCATGTCAAGAGGTGAAAGAAATGAAAACATATTATATCAAGGATTAACTACCAGGTGTTATACCGGTAATATGAATCCTAAATTAATAAGAGAAGATGCTATAATTAATGGTTCTGTATTACCAACTGCAAGAGCATTTGCTTTATATGAATATGAACAAACAGGCTCAGTACCTTCACCAATAAATAGAACTATATTTGGGTATGAACCTAATCCAGAAGATTGGTCAAGTGGAAGAGCTATACCTTTATTTGAGCCCGCATCATATGGAATGATGTCTTTTAGACATGATTACGCATTATCCGGAAAAAGAATTATATATTTTTATTATGCCCACCCTATAGAAATTCCTGATAGAAATAATTTTACAGATCAAAATAGGTTAGGATTTTTTAGTACAGATTATTATATACATAGAAAAAAAGTACCTGAATCTTGTTTTGTAGATTTAATAGGAACAACAGATTATTATAATGATTGGAACAGAGAAACAACGTCATTAAACCCATCACCTATTTTTAATAGAAATACTATAAATGGGTGGGAACCATCAGCAATAAGTACAGCATATCCAATAGAAGCAGAATTAAGTATAAGTGTTGTAGATAATACTTTATATTCTACTTTTGATGCTACCCAATGGGTGCAAATTAATGCAGCAAGAAGAGGCAGAGGACAAGCATTTGTAGGATACAACCAACTAAATATAAATTATCAAGTAGATGGATTTTTATCGCCAACAGTTAATGTAACAGGATGGACTGCATTGCCTGATCAAAATTTTGTATCTAAAATGACTGAAGGTAAAGTAGCTTCACAAGATGGTTTATATTATTATGAAAGGCATGTAGCTACAACTGATGACGTAAGACATTACGAAGTAAGTTTGCCTATAGCATTACCTGACTATATAGGGATAGTTAATGCACCAAATTATAATGCTCCACAATATTCATATACATCTGGAAATAAATACCATCATTTTGAAGATAAATGGGATAGAGCTATTGTAAATATATGCAGAACAGACCCTGCATTAATTAACTATACAGAAGTATATGATTTTAAAAATACTGAATTTTACCCTATAGGGTCTTATCAAGAAATACAATCATTTATTACAATAGCTTCTCATGATTATTACAGAGGAGATTGTCTTGTATCAAGGTCTTATTTAAAATTAATAAATGGGCATGTTGATGATATTGGACAAAACTTTAATGATATACTTTCTGCAAGTATAGGACAAGCTGGATTAGGGTGGGATCCAGGTAATAGTGATCAAGCTATTAATGATTTTCAAAATGGGTATGGTCATTGGGTTTCTATGGTAACAGAACAAAGATTTAATTCAAACTATAGACATGAGTTAGGTAGAAATTTATTTTATCCTAAAAGTAATCCTGATAATCCTGGTAAAGATTTTGCTTGGATAACAGATAGTCCAGAAAGTTATTTTTATAATTTTGGATTATCTGAATATTTAGGACCAAGAGCAAATGTTGGTATAGATTTATTATTATCTGTTTCTAATAATAGATTTCCTACAAGAATAAGACCAAGTATTACACATGTATTTGGTGCAATTAGAGATGGGTATAGACAATTTGTTCCTGCTGATGCTAAAGATTTTGATTACTCATTTGGAGAAATACAAGCCATTGTTTCTATTATGGATATGTTATACTCATTTCAAAACAGAGCTATTAACTTGCATCCTATAAATGAAAGAGTAACACAACAAGGTACACAAGGTTCTACTGCTGTATTAGGTGAAAGTTCTGGTCTAACACAATTTAGACAAATAGTAAAACAAGGTTATGGCACACAACACAGATTTGGTGTAGTTGTAGCTAACCAAGCCATTTATTGTATAGACTGGAATAAAAGAGCTATACTAAGAATAGCAGGACAAGAAGTACAAATACTTGATATAAATAAAAGTGTGCAGTCTTGGTTTAGAAATATAGTATCATTAGGTTCTACAGGATATAGTGATGTGTTGGAACAATTACCTAACGCACATCCATGTGGTAGGGGCATACATGGTATTTATAATAAAAAATACAAGGAAGTGTTATGGACTTTACGTTTAGGTGAAGAAGATAAAACAATAGCATTTTCTGAAGAGATGGATTGTTTCTTAGGCACAAGAGGATATAAGCCTATACATTATGCACAGGTAGAAGAAGACCTGTATAGTTTTGTAGATAAGAAAGCTTGGTTGCATGATACTAATGTAAAGTATAATACTTTTTATGGCACATTAGATAATTGGTTATTAAGATTTGCTGTTAATGAGTCAGCTGAAATAACTAAGCATTTTGACAATTTAATTATAAATTCTAATAACAGAGTATTTGCAAGTATTAAATTTGAAACACAACATCAGACTGCAAACCAAACACCATTTCTTTCTACAGTAGAATTTTGGTATGCTCCAACATATAGAGAAAATGAGTGGAGATTACCTATACGTAGAGCTGATAATATTAAAAATACAGAACTAAATATATATGATGATTTAACTACATCTAAAACACCTATGCGTGGTAAATATTTAATAGTTGAATTAGAATATAATCAAGATAAAGAGTTATGGGTAAGAGAAGTAATAACATTTTTTAATCAATCATTTACATAATATGTCACTATCAGTACCATTTGGTAACCCATTTATGACTATGCAACCAAGAAATACAAGTAGTCAACCTATGCAAAAAGAACCTGAATACTATATGAAAAATGGTGTATTAGGTTATAATGATGCATATGGTAATTTTATACAATCTAATAAACAAACTATAGCAGATAAACCTATGGGTAAAACTATGGAACCTGTAGGAGCTAATACATCTGGTAATCCATTTTTACCTTCTATGGATAATGTTGTATCTGGCATAAATCAAGTTGGTAGTGTTACTGGTAATCTTTTAAATAATAATCAACAAGAAAATTATGAAGGAATGCCAAAAGGAAATTATGGAGATTTATCTACAGCAGGTGGCGGCGGCGATTTAACTACAGCAATCGGAAGTGGCGGTGATTTAACTACAGCAATCGGAGGTGGACAAATGGGAGATTTTATGCAATCAGGGGGTATAAATCCAGGTGTAGCAGCAGGTATTGGAGCTGGTCTTGGAGTTGGTGGTACATTATTAAAAACATTTGCCAAAGATACATATAACCAAAGAACAGGCACAGTAAGACCAAATGCTTTAGGCAAAGTAGGTGGCAGAGCATTTGATCTGGCAGCAGTAGGAGCTAATCCTGCATTAGCAGGAGCAACAGGAGGGTTAAGTATAGCAATAGGTGCTGGGCTTGGTGCTATTATGGGAGGTTTTGAATATGCAGCTGAAAAAGAAAAATATGATGCATCTGTTAGAAAAGCAAATATTTATGATACACGTGATAGTAAAATGAGTGGCATGAAACCAGATTATACGTACATGTCAAAATATGGAACTAAAGTAAATCCTTATTTAAAATAATTTTTATGGACAAACCACCTAAAAAAAATTTTAAACAAAAGTTTAATACTAAACTAAATAATAAAATTTTACAAAATTATCAAGAACATGCAAAATTATTTCCTTCATTAATATCTTCTTTAGAAGATTATGATACACAAGGGTTTTATAAAAGTATTTATAAAGAAAACAAAGGAAATTTTGATGCAATAACACAAGCATTAACACCAAGTTCTGAAACTGATCATGTTGGTACAGATAGATTTAAAAAACCTAATCATCCTACATTTTCTAAAGAATCTAAATATTATATTCCATTATTAAGAAATGCAGGTAGTTGGAAAGATAATTATTTTAATGCTTCTAATAGAAATATTAAAAATATGAATGAAGCTTATGGCTCACCAATGGAATATATGAAATATGCTGAAGATTATAATAGCAATAATATACCTGATATAGGATTAAAATATAAAGGTAAAATGTTAATTGAACCTGAACAAAAATTAAAAGATGGCGGTAAAGTTAAACCACCTAAAAAGAAATATGTAAGTAAAACACAAGGTACAAGATTAGATGATGGTACTTATGTTACTCCTATAGCTGAAGTTAAAGGATATAAAACACCTGCAAATGCTATAAGAGAAGGCACAGGCAAGTTTGCAAAAGGTTTATTTTCAGGAGCTAATTTAGCTACAGAAGTAATGGGTACCCCATTAGCATTAGCATTAGAAGCACTATCTGGAAGAGGTGATTATAAATCAGCTTTACCAAATGTAGATAGGTCTAATAAAATGTTTGGATTACCTTATGATAAAAATAACTTACCACAAAATGAACAGTTATCTCCATCAACAGCATTAGGTATTACCAATCCTTATATGTCTGTACCAATAGATTTAGCGGCAGATGTATTAACAGGTAAATTAGCTACAAGTGGTAAAAATATAGGTGCATATTTTTTAAAAAATAAAATACCTAAACAATTAACGCCTGTTAGTCAATCTAATTTATTAGATGTTTCTGCACCTGTAAACAACTCAAGTATATTTGATCCTAATTTTACAAATTTTTCTGAATTAGTATTTACAAATAATACACCTAATAAATTAAGTGAATTGCCTATAGATGCAATGCATACTAAACATAAAAAAGATTTGTATAGTTTTTTTTATAATTTAAATGATGACGTTAAAGAAAAAATTAACACAACATTTAATAATTATTATGATGAGTTAAAATCTATAAGTAATACTTCTGAGAGACAAAAATTTGCAGCATATTTAACTACAAGAGATAAAAAATTAAAAAATAATTCAATATTTAATACAGATGATATAAAAGAAAAATCTGTATCTGAATTAACTCAAGAAGAATTTAGGCAATTAAAAGAAAAAATTGGAGTTAATGATCCTGCTAATTTATTAAAAACTAATTTAGAAAATAATCCTACCCAAAAAATAAAAAAGTTTATTCCTTTAGCAAAAGCTTTAGAAGAGGCAAAATATACACCAGATGAATTATTAGCTGGAAGAAGATATACAAGAGGATTTGATGAAAAACTTAATTTAGTAAATAGATTAAGAGGAGGTAGTAACGATTATTTTTGGAGAACAAAAGAAAAATTATTAAGCATTCCTAAACTTGTTAAAAAAGCTATTTTTGAAGATGCAAACATTTTACAAAATGCTATATTAAAACAAAAATTTGCAGAAGACACACAGTTATTTAGAAATATACAAGGAAAAGTACATGTTATAGATGAAGCAGGAAATAAAGCTACAAGGTCAAGTGTTTATAATATGAATGCTGGCGATATTATAGAAGAAAAAGGATTTATGTCAACATCTACTGATCCTAGATCCTTTGGGCCAACAGGTAAAATGTCTATAACTGCACCTGGTAAAAAACAATCATTTTACCAACCTAATCAAAATTTAAATTCTTCTGAATATATTAATGAACATGAAGCTATATTACCAAAAGGTATTAAATTACAATATACAGGAAATAAAGATGCTAAAGGAAATCCTATTATGTCTATAATAAATCCATACATGATAACAGGTATTATAGCAACGGGCGGATTATTAGGTAACCAAATGTTACAAGAAAAACCTAAATCTAAATACGGCTCTAAAATTTTAAAATATAAATTATGAAAAAAATATTTGGAAAATCAGGCATTTATATAAAACCTGAAAACAAAGGCAAGTTTACTAAATGGGCAAAAAGTAAAAACATGTCCGTACAAGAAGCTGCTAATACTGTAATGTCTAATCCAGAAGAATATAGTAGCACTATTGTTAAAAGAGCAAACTTTGCTAAAAATGCTGCAGGATGGAAACATGCTAATGGGGGATATGTAATTACTGATCCTCCTACTAATCCTCCAGGCACTTTTATGTATCCAAGACCAACAGCTCAAGATAGTATGGATGTATATAATAGAGCAGTAGAACTTGATAATTTTTATAAAAAAAATAAAGATTATAAATTAATGGATTGGCTTTCTGTTGCTTTTAAAGATGAAGACCCATTAGTTTATAGAAAATATGGCTCTAGAAGAGAAAAAGATAAAGATGGCAAATATACAGAGATATTTAATACATTTAAAGAAGATTTAGATTATGATTTTAGGAATTATAAATTACCAGATCCAGAAAATGAAGAAAAAAGAAAATATTATAAAGGAGATAAAAAATTTGAAGGAAGATTATCAAATGACAATTATAGAAAACCAGTAGATAAAAATAAACCTTATGTAATAGAACAAAGAGAAAAAAATTTTGGAGTATTAAATTTAAATGCACCTTATGGTTATTATGATACAAGAATAGAGCCTCAAGGATTAAATTATTATTTAAATGATACACCTAACACAATAGGAGAAGGAGACGGGGCCGCAGTATTTTATTATGATCCAATTGCAGTTAAACCATACGCAAGTAGAACCCCAGAAGAAAATAAATTATTTCAAGAAAAATATGGTTTTTATAAACCAGTATTACCTGAGCCTCCAAAACAAATATCTAATGAGTTTGAAATCACTAAAGAAAATATGAAATATTCTCCAGAAGATATGTTATTATTAGATAACTATAAAGGATTAGTTTTAAGGCATCCAAGTAATGATATTAACTTAGATAAGAATTTAGATGAAAAGTTGCGTAGAATAAAATTAGGTAGTGAATTTGTACCTGATTATATGCCTCTTGAACCTGGGTATCAAATTAAACCATCTATAGAAGATTTTAATAAAATGAAAAATAACGAAAGTTATAGACAAGAATATTACGATAAAGCTATGCAAATGTATTTAGGAAAAAACTGGAAAGATAAAATTAAAAATAATACACCAACACCTCTTGCAAAATTAAAATATGGTGGTAAATTATATAAAGAAGGTGGTTATCTTAAAGATGAAGATACTTATGTAACTAAAGAAGGTAAATCTACTAAACGTGGTTTATGGGCTAACGTATATTTAAAAAAGAAACGTGAAGGTAAACTTGATATGGGAGAAGGTGGTGGTATACCTGACAGATATAAAGAAATGGGTTTTAGCAGAGTAGGTCAAAAAAAAGACTCTTCAAGACCAGGTAAAAAATGGATGGTACTTGCTAAAAAAGATGATGACTATAAAGTAGTACATGGTGGTTATACCGGTATGAAAGATTTTTCTCAACATGGCTCAGAAAAAAGAAAGAAAAACTTTTGGAATAGAATGGGTGGTAAAGATTCTGCTAAAGCTACTGATCCATTTAGTCCTTTGTATTGGCATAAACGTATAGGCACATGGGCTGAAGGTGGTAAAGTGGAAAACGGAGAAGAACAAGTAGAAGTAGAAATAGAAGCAGAAGAATTAGTTTTAAGACCACAAGAAGATGGTTCCTATGAAATAGTAACAGAAACTTCTGAAGATGCTCCTACGCACGAAGAAGGTGGTGTAGACATAACATTACAAGAAGGTGATTTAGTTTTTCCTAAAAAGTATATTAACAAGGTAAAAGAAGCTTTAGCTAAAGGGGAAGAAACAGGAGATTATAGTGATGTTGATAAGCTATCTGAACAAATGCAAAAAAGTGCTTACAAGGCATATAAAGATGGAAAACCATATTCAAGTGGTGGATATAATGAAGAATTAGAAAACCAAGAAAATCAAGAAAAAATGGAAGCTAAAAATGGCATGAAATGTAAAGGTGGCTGTAAAATGGGTAGTGGTGGCAAGTGTATGAAATGTGGTGGTAAATCACATAAAGAAGGCGGTATGGCTTATAAGTATGGTGGTAAATTTCCAGACTTAACAGGTGACAACAAAGTTACCAAAGCTGACGTACTTAAAGGTAGGGGAGTATTTAAAAAAGGTGGTAAAGCTATGAAGTCTTGTTGTATGAAAGCAGGTGGTGCTGTATGTAAAGTATGTGGTAAGAAAAAAATGTCTTTTGGTGGTGCATTAAAAAAATAAACTATGAATCCATATTTAATGTATAATGATGGTGGTGAAATACCAACTATATCTTTAACTGACGAAGAAATAGAAGCAGGTAGAAAAGGTACAGATAAATCAAGAATAAAAGATTATGTAGAACCTACTCCAAGTAAATTAAATGCATTAGGTGAAGTTGATATACCTAATATGCCTAATTTAGGTAGAGTGCAAAGTCAACAAGAAAAGATAAATTATCTTATAGCAAAAGATAAAGAAAGTGGTAATACTAATACACCAGAATTCTTAGATACAGATGATATTATTGGACCTAAGACTTTAGCCGCTATGAATCATTATGAAAAAAAAGGTGCTTATAAAAGACCTTATCTTTTTTCTGATGATAATCTTGCCTTGTATAAAAAACAAGCTGAAGAAAGAATGGCTAAAAAACAAATAGTTGATAACGTAAGAATACAAGAATTAACTCAACCAACTAATCCTGTAGATATAATGAATATTATAGGACCACAGGGTAAAAGTTTTTCTATAGATTATCCAATGAATTTAATGCGTAATGTATATGCATCTAACCAAGAATACAGAAAATTAGCAAATGAGCGGTTTAAATTTTTTGAAAATGAAAAAGCAAAAGAAAAAATGCTTTTTGACAAGTCTAATAAAAAAAACGCTAAACTTGCAGATGAAAAAACTGCTAAATCTAATAAGTTTGATGTATATGCCCCATTTAAATTTATGCAACAACCTTTAGCTAAAGCACCAGATAATAATAAAAAAACTAAAGTTGAAAAAGCTTCATCATTTACTCTTCCATCATTTAATTATTCTAGTCCAAAAACAGAAGAAAAAAAACCTGTCACTACAAAAAAACAATCTGAGCAACCAAAGCAAAACTTATCTGATAAATATTATAACACTGAAGAATATCTGATTACAGAAAAAAATAAACCGTTTAAAGATTTATCTGATAATGATAAATATAACGCCAATCTAACTTTTGCACAAGAAACATTAAATAAAACTGCAAAAAGATTTTATCAAAATGATTATAAAAAAAAATATGTTTATCAAATTGATTTATATGAAGGGTATTTAGATGCTATTGCTGATGCACCTTTAATTCCAAAAGCTAATCCAGAAGAATATAATAATAAATTAAATGCATATGCAGAAAGATATGAAAAATTAGACACAGGATTAAATAAAAAGAAATATCAAAATTTATTACAAAGAGTATTTAAAGGAAAAGAAAAAATATTAAAATCTGATTTTGAAAAATATAGAATATCTGTTAATAGAATAAAGCTAAAATAATATGATTTATACAGAAGATCCAAATAATCCAGAGCCACCTAAAAAGTATTTTTCTCAAATACAAAATCCTTATTTAAATCAAATGCAGACATTAATAGAAAGGCCTGCAAGTAGAGGTGTATATGAAAAAAGAAAAGAATTAAAAAATCAAGGTTATGATGCTTATGCACCATTAATAGGTAATTTTAGCGTCCCTAATTACGGTGGTCCTATTGTAATTAATCCTACTCCTGTTCAACAAAAAAATAAAAGGACTGGCAAAGGTATTATAATGAGAGATATTCCTGATGCAAAAAATGATGTAACAAGAGGATACGATTTATTTGAAGAGCCTAAAATAAATACAGAAAATTTTGTTGCAGGAGCTATTAATCAAGCAGAATTAGAAAAGCCTATTATAAATAATACAATACCTTCTGCTTTTACTGCACCGGTAAATCCATATATGAATCCTGCTGTTCAACCATATCAAGGGTTAAATCAAAATGTAATAATGGCTCAAGATACAGAAGGTACTGCTAATGATTTATCTAATATAGATACTGGAGGTGTTATTTATGCA
>Ga0172376_10005945_pt1 | contig 13412 bp, 10 predicted proteins | sample Lak35m_FD_121114 | JGI IMG/M metagenome (GOLD analysis project Ga0172376, IMG submission 121114) | Freshwater microbial communities from Kabuno Bay, South-Kivu, Congo - kab_092012_35m | ecosystem: Environmental > Aquatic > Freshwater > Lake | place: Democratic Republic of the Congo: South-Kivu...
AATCGAGCCGGTGATTGTGCCATGCTGTGCCACGATATGACGGGCGGGCATGCTCACCAAATAGCCCCCACTGGCGGCGACATTGTTCATGAACACCACAATTGGCACTTTGCGGTTGAGTTCCGCTAAGGCGGAGCGCATGGACTCCGCGGCGGTGGCAGCTCCTCCTCCGCTGTCTACCACCAGCAAAACCCCCGCCAAGTCTTCATCCTCCATCAGGGCGCGAACATGACGCACAAAGGTGACGTCACCGGTGCGGGAGGTGTCCACCACAGGGACTGGGATGGGTGAAGAACCAGGGAGTACATCACTTTCGCCGGGGAAGATCAAGCCCTCCACCTTGAGGATGGCAAGATATTCGTCTTGTGGGCGACGTGGGCGCGTCAGCAACAACGATTCGGCATCCTCCCACGTGAAAAGAGAATCGCTCTGCAGGTGTTGGTAAAGCTGTTCTTCGGTCACGAGCGCGTCCACCACTTGGGCTTCTAGTGCCTGTTTCGCCGTGTAAGGGGCACGGTCGATCAAGTCACGCGCTGCGCTTTCGGTCAGGTTACGCCCCTCTAGGATGCCGTTCAACAGTTGAGCGTATTGGGAATCTAAGAGCCAATTGAGTTGTTCACTAGCTTCTGCTGACGGTTCAGAGCGTGTGAGGGCATCGTTCGCGCCTTTGTAGGGGCTAATGGCAACCGACTCGATGGCAATTCCCAATTGCTCAAGCGCGTCTTTGAAGTACAACACCTCTTGACGCAAACCCACCGTCAACACAAACCCGCTCGGTTGCATCAGAATTTCATCCGCCCCACACGCCACATAGTAGCGCGCCAGATCATACTCTTGGGCGTAGCACACCACGCGCTTCCCACTTTTACGCAAGCGTTGCAAGCTGTCACGCAGTGATTGTAAATCCGCCAAGCCCAAACCCAGCTCTCGCAGATGAAGCACCACCCCCTTGGTGCGGGTGTCCTGCGCAATCCGCTCAAAACGACGGTCTAGCTCCCACAGGCTCAAGGGGGGTTCACCAAAGAGCCGTCGCTGAATCAAGTTGCGCGATTCAGGCAGGAGGGGCATTTCATCCGAGAGCATGAAATACACATAGTCGAGTTGTTTTGTGCGCAAGCGAAACCGATTGCTGGAGTGAATCCAGAGGCGTTGTAGGAAATAGACCAAGTTCCAAGTGTTGTCCCGCTTTTTCGTAGACATGCCATTCACCTTATCTTCTAAAATTAACGGAGACAAACAGGCATGGGACTAGCAGATTGATAGAAGTTCCAATTATGATTGTGCACCAGTGATGCTATTCTAGGAGTATAGGGTACATTCCCGCAACTAGAAAACTCAAGGGGGTTGTTCTATTCATGAAGGTTGCGTATGGGCATCAATTGTATAAGACGCTTGTCACCACCTTTGAGGAGGGACTGGTAATGGTTGACCATCAAGCGGGAAACAGGTGCAAGACGACGAAAGTTGCGCAACAGTTGTGCTTTGAAACGGGCGGGTTCACCCTCCAGCTAAAAACCATCAACCTAGCCGATGTGGTGGCACAGATAGTCTCGCTTCAAACCCAAGTGGCGGAAAAGCACTTCATCATGTTGGAATCCATCGCCCGTATCTCGCAAGTGTTCACCACCCTAATTGTGAACGCCATTCACCATGCCACCCCTCTAGGTAAGATAACAGTGCATTTGCTGGCGATGCCCGCCCAAAGCCAGGAACAGGTTGCGTTTGCTCAGGTATCCATCACAGCTATGAAGATCGGCATTTCTTCAAAAGACCTCCCACACATCATCCAGCGTTTACATCGGGTGGATTCGATGGGGCAAGGGAGCGAACTCGGTTTAAGTATTGCTCAAGAAGTTGTTCGTGCCCACAGTGGAGCGATTATCGCTGACAGCAACATCGGTCGCGGTAGCACGTTCACTGTGCGCCTACCCATTGTTACGGTTTGAGGCTAAATCATCGTGTATCTCTCCCTCCAATTCAAATCTCTCCCCTTGATTGTTATCACCATCTACAACGTGTGTCTCATCCTTTTGGCATATTATACCCTTGCCGAACTCATGCTATTGATTGGTTACTTCTTTAAGCGTAACCGCTCATTCGCCCAAGTCCCCCCCGCGGAGCTGCCCACGCTCACGGTGCAACTGCCCATCTACAATGAGCGCGCGGTTGTCGAACAGTTGCTCACCGCAGTCTTCGCTTTACAATACCCTGCCGACCGTCTCATCATTCAAATTCTGGACGATTCCACCGACGAGACCACCCAACTGATTCAACAGATGCTCAAGCTGGCACCCAGCGGCGTAACCGTGCAACACATCCGCCGTCCCAACCGTGTGGGCTACAAAGCCGGGGCACTGACCTATGGCATGGCGCAATCGGTAACGGACTACTACGCCATCTTTGATTCTGACTTCATCCCCGCGCCCGGTTTCTTATTGGAAATCCTCCCCCATCTGCTGGAAGATAACCGCTTGGGAATGGTACAGGGGCGGTGGGGACATTCCAACCCATACGACAATGCCCTCACTCAAGCACAAAGTTTGATGATTGATTTGCACTTTGAAATCGAACAGACCGGACGCTCATCAATGGGCTTGCTCCACAACTTCAATGGCTCTGCTGGGGTGTGGCGTGCGGAGTGCATCCACCAAAGTGGGGGATGGTCGGCAGCAACCTTGACCGAAGACCTAGATTTGAGCTACCGCGCCCAGTTGAATGGTTGGAAGATGAGGACAGTTTCTAGCTTGGTTGTGCCGGCGGAACTTCCCGCATCCATGACGGCGTACAAACAACAACAACGTCGCTGGGCACTGGGAAGCACCCAATGTTTACAACTGCATCTTGTCTCCGTTTGGAAAGCGAAGCATCTTTCACTCTTTCAAAAGGTTATGGCATCCATCCATCTTGGGCAATACATCCCCCAACCCACCATTTTCATCCTGCTATTGGTGACACCGATTGCCCTGCAACTGGGCTTGCTGGATGAGGCGTGGGGGTTGCCGGGCATTCTGGGCTTTTTGTTGCCGTTGATGCTCATCATCAGTCAACGCCCTAACGGGGACGGTTGGCGACGCTTGCTCGCGTTCCCCATGACCACCGTGCTGGGAACAGGGCTTACGCTCAATAACTCGCTCGCATTCATCGCCGCCTTCTTCTCGCACGAGGTGGAGTTTCAGCGCACCCCCAAACAAGGGCAACGCAAAGCCATCAGCGATTACCGCATCGGGGCGAACCTGATGGTCGTGGCGGAATTGGTGATGGGGGTGTATTTGTTGTTTGGGGCGTGGCTTGCCCTGAACAAGAACATCCTGATGATCCCGCATCTTTTGATTACAGGCATCTCGTTCTTGGTTATTGCGCTGTGGACGCTGTGGGACAATCGTCGCCCAACCATGCAACTGATCCAGCGCGTTAGCCCCACGCACTAATCAACACGCTATAATAGACCCAAAAACGGAGGATAAATCATGTCGGCGTTTTTGGGCCAAAGCGTATTCATCACGGGGGCGGGGCAAGGGATCGGTTATGCCTTGTGTTCGGCTTTTGCACAAGCCGGGGCGTGGGTGGGGTTGAATGACCTTGACCCCGACTTGGCACAACAGGCTACCGATGCCATCAATGTGAGTATTGGGCAAGTGCGAGTCTCGGCGGTGCCGTGTGATGTGGCAGACACCTTCGCGCTAGAGCAAGCGTTTCAGGGGTGGGTGGCACAGCACGGGCGGTTAGATGTGGTGATTGCCAACGCTGGCATCACCGATTATGGCACTTTCCTACAGACCACCCCCGCTGATTTTGACCGTGTGACGGGTGTAAACCTGCGTGGAAGCTACTTCACCGCCCAGTATGCCGCCCGTCAAATGGTGGCGCAGGGACGCGGTGGGCGCATCCTCCTCATGTCGTCTGTGGTTGGCTTGCGTGCCCACCGTAACCTAACCGCCTATGGGGCAACCAAGGCGGGCATTGCCCACATGGCAACCTTGCTTGCTTTGGAGTTGGGCGAGCACGGCATCACGGTGAATGCGCTTGCTCCCGGCGCAACCTTGACCGAGCGCACGCTTCAAGATGATCCACAGTACGCCGAAAACTGGGCAAGTGTCAGCATGAACCGTCGTTGTGGGACGGTGGATGACGTGGTGAATGCCGCCTTGTTTTTGGCGAGTCCCGCCTCTGGGCATATCACCGCACAAACCCTCGTTGTCGATGGCGGTTGGACAGGTCATAGCCCCCTCGCTACCAATCACCCTGATCTGCCGATCGGTCGGTGATGGGGTGTCAGCTTGACCAATTGGGTTTACAATATTGAAAACACCATAAGATTTTATTTCAAGGATTCCTGAACATGACGTTTCCACAATTTGATTTACAGGGGCAAGTTGCCCTGGTCACCGGTGCCAGTCGTGGGATTGGCTATGATGTTGCACGCGCCCTAGCGCACGCAGGGGCACAAGTGATCGTTGCCGCCCGTGATACCGACGCGCTTTCACAATTGGTGGAGCGCATTCATGCCGAAGGGGGGAAAGCAACCGCGCTAGAATTGGACGTTGCCAGCTTGTCCAGCATTCAAGACGGTGTGGCGCACGTGCTGGAGCAGTTCGGCAAGATTGATGTGCTGGTCAACAATGCCGGCTTGGGCTTCAATCATGCTGCGGTGGCGGTGACTGAACAGGACTGGGATGAGATGATGAACGTCAACCTGAAGGGGGCGTTCTTCATGGCGCAGGCGTGTGGACGGGTGATGTTACAGCATGGGTACGGGCGCATCATCAACATGAGTTCACAGGCAAGCGTCGTCGGCATCGCTGACCATGTGGTCTATTGCACCACCAAAGGCGGGATGAATCAAATGACCAAAGTCTTGGCGTTGGAATGGGGCGGGCAGGGCGTGACCGTGAACGCCGTCGCCCCCACCTTCATCCGCACGCCGGGCACTTCTGAACGTCTTGACCGTCCCGAATTCATCGAGAATGTTCTGGCGCAAATTCCAGTTGGTCAAGTAGGCGATACGATGGATGTCGCAGCTGCCGTGATTTACCTAGCGTCCCCTGCCGGCAAGTTGGTTAACGGGCACGTGTTGCTGGTCGATGGGGGCTGGACAGCGCATTAATTGAAAAAGAGGCGAATTGAATTTAAGGTGAGATGGAAATCGTAGATGCGACAAGCGACCGTGGAATATATCATGGGCATTTCAAAAGAAGCGAATGCCTTTGACCAGATTGAGCATCGTTATCTCAATATGACACGTGAAGAAGTGATTCAACACATTAAACACGTTGGGATTCTCCCAGAAAGATTTGACCACGATAGCTCTGAAGAAAAGTTGTGGTCAAAATTCTCGGATGTGATCTTAGCCACTGCGCTCAATCATCTAGGTCTATCATCCCGTGTGATCCGAACACGTGGGAACGCCGCTGATGTTTTTTCGTTTGCCTCTGATTACACTATGGTGGGCGATGCAAAATGTTTTCGGCTAAGTCGGACGGCTAAAAATCAGAAAGATTTCAAGATTAAGGCTTTGGATGATTGGAGACGACAGAACACTTTTGCATTACTGGTCGCTCCGATTTACCAATTTCCGCTAGATCGTAGCCAAATATACTCCCAAGCCATCACCAAGAATGTCACCTTGTTATCGTATACTCACCTTCATTGTTTGTTAGCTTGTCAGCCCCAAACAACCCTGCGCCCATTATGGGAAGTGGGGCATCTGTTAAGTCAACAAAACATTCCGCCGTATGGTAGAAACTATTGGAATACAATTGATAGGGTGGTCGCCGATTTATGTGGGATGCCCCTTGCTTCTTTGAAGCCTTATAAAGATGCCGAAGTTTCTTTGATACAGCTTTTGGCAACCGAAGGAATCGACTATTGGCGAGATAAAGTGGAATATTTCCAATCGCTTAGCCGTGAGGAAGCCATTGATCTTCTCATAAAATCTCAGAAGATAGAACAGAAAATACAGACTTTACACAGAGTGATAACGAGAAAATACACGGTGTAGCCTATATGCACGATTACAGAAATAGAATCATCCAGGGTGATTGTTTGGATGTCCTCAAGTTGATCACAACAGGCAGTGTTGATCTGGTGGTGACGTCCCCGCCCTACGATAACCTACGCAGTTATAACGGGTATCAATTTGATGTTGTTCAAACCGCGCAAGCCCTTTATCGTGTGGTCAAAGACGGTGGTGTCGTCGTATGGGTTGTTGGAGATGCCACCCTGAATGGCAGCGAGACGGGCAGTAGCTTTCGCCAAGCATTGGCTTTTATGGCGATAGGTTGGAATTTGCATGATACGATGATTTTTCAAAAGGTGAACCCCATCCCACAAATCTACCGTAAACGTTATCAAAATGTATTTGAATACATGTTCGTTTTCAGTAAAGGGAGAGTCGCCACACATCATCCCATTCTGGTAGACAGTCTGCATGCTGGGCTTGAGCTAAATGGGACGAGCTATAAAAATTATTCCAAACATGAACAGAAACGCGAAAAACGTGCCAATCCTGTCAAGGCTACCAAGCTAAAAGGCAACATCTGGCAATATGTTGTTGGTAAGCGCAAAGAGGATCAAGAAGCAAAAGGACACCCCGCCCCCTTTCCCTGCCAACTGGTCAGAGATCATATTCTTTCATGGAGTAACGAGGGGGATACTGTTTTAGACCCCTTTTGTGGAAGTGGTACGACGTGTAAGGTGGCAAAAGAACTGGGGCGTTTTTATATCGGAATAGAAATTAGCGACGAATACTGCCAATTGGCTGAAGGACGGGTTAGGCAAACCAGTTTATTTGAAGTCAGTAGTGACTCATTCCCTTAGAATCTGCAGGGGTAAGTTGGTTAACGGGCACGTGTTGCTGGTCGATGGGGGCTGGACAGCGCATTAATTCAAGAGGAAATCGGCTTTTTGCTTGTTTCGCTAATGTTAAATAAACGTTATACTTCATGGCAATAGATCACGGCTTAGACAAGTGAGTTTTTATGGTAGAGTCTCCGATTGTTCTTGAGGTGCGTGGGCTAACCAAACGCTTCCCCGGCGTATTGGCGAACGACCACATTCACCTTAAACTTCATAAAGGTCAGGTTCTGGGGTTGCTCGGCGAAAATGGCGCGGGCAAGAGTACCCTGATGAATTTGATCTATGGGTTGTACGCGCCCGACGAAGGTGAGATTTTGGTCAATGGGCAAGCGGTCGCCATCCATGATGCCAATGATGCCATCCGTTTGGGGATTGGCATGGTGCATCAACATTTCCAATTGGTGCCGGTGCTTTCGGTCACGGAAAATATTATGTTGGGCAACGAGTCCTTGCGAGATCGCTTCTTCCGTTTTCTGGACAAGAAAACCGCTCGCCAGCGCATTGTAGACATTGCCCAGCAATATGGGTTACAGGTAGACCCCGACGCGCTCATTCAAGATTTGCCGGTGGGGGTGCAACAGCGCGTTGAGATCATCAAGGCACTGTATCGCAAGGCAGACATCCTCATTCTGGATGAACCCACTTCGGTTCTCACCCCACAAGAAGCAGAGGGGTTGTTTGAGATCATCGAGTCGCTCACTGCGCAAGGAGTCAGCATCATCTTCATCACCCATAAACTCAAAGAGATTAAGCGTGTTTGTGATACGGTGACGGTTTTGCGACTGGGCAAGGTGGTTGGGGATGCCGACCCGCACACCGCCACCAGCGAGGAACTCGCCTCGTTGATGGTGGGGCGGAGTGTGTTGCTACAGGTGGACAAAAGCGATGCACACCCACGCCAAGCGGTGTTACAGGTGGAACGCTTGAATGTCCTCGATGATCGGCATTTGCCTGCCGTGCGCGAGGTCTCGCTTGAGGTTCGTGGTGGCGAGATTGTTGGGATTGCAGGGGTACAAGGGAACGGTCAAACTGAATTGGTGGAGGCGATCACTGGCTTACGGGTGATCCAAAGCGGAGTTGTTCGCATTGACGGGCGTGATGTCACCCACGCCACCCCACGCACTGTTACCGAGGCAGGCACCGCCCACGTCCCCGAAAATCGCAGTAAAAATGGGATGGTCAAGGAGCTACCGATCACCGATAACTTGGTGCTTCAAACCTATTACCTTGCACCTTTTTCAAACAACGCGCTTCGTTTTGACCCTGCCATTGAGGACAACGCCCAAGCCCTCGTCACCCAATATGACGTGCGTACCCCCAGCATCTTCGCGCACGTTGGCACGTTGAGCGGGGGCAACCAACAGAAGGCGATCATTGCGCGTGAATTTTCTCGCAATGCCAAACTGCTGATTGTGGCACAACCCACGCGCGGGGTGGATGTTGGCTCGATAGAATTCATCCACAAGCAAATTGTGAGCATGCGCGATGCTGGCACTGCCGTCTTGTTGATTAGTACCGAGTTGGACGAAATCCTTTCCTTGAGCGATCGTGTGGCGGTCATGGTGGGGGGGCGCATCGTGCAGACGCTCTCTGCTGACGAGCTTGACCGTGAGCGCATCGGGCTATTGATGATGGGCAGCGTACCAGCACAGGAGGAATCCGCATGAATACAACCGTTCGTCCCGCCTTTAGTTGGGGGCAACTGACCCGCCGTTTCGTGCCATTTTTGGCGGTGCTAACCGCGCTCATCTTCACCGTGCCTTTCATGTGGATCACCGGCGCGCGTGGTGATATTTCGCGCGGGTTACAAATTGTTTCCACCGCGTACAGCGCAATGATTGAGGGATCGCTTGGATTGGCACTCAACCCAACCATCGCCCCAACCGACTTCGCCCTGCTGTCAACCGTCTTGCAGCGTGACCCCATTGAGTTGGGGGATGTGGGTAAGCTGGTGCGACGCATCGAAGACATCCAAGCGGTCGGTGTGGATACCATGCTGGCGTATGCAGCGTTATTGAACACGCTCAATCTGGAAGATGACATCCTTGAGTCGCTCCCGTCCGATCTTTCGGAGGCAACCGCTACCCTCGAAGCGCAGGGGATTTCCATCACCCCACAGCAAACCGCCGACTTGCTCCAGATTGTTGAGCTGGGAAGAAGCACCATCACCCGCGCATACCCATTGGCGCAAACGATCCAAGCCTTGAACATCACAGACCTGGACGCGCTGAAGCAACAAGCGGATTTGTTGGATCGCTTGGCGGATGAAGGACTCTTGAGCGAAACCGACGCGCTAACCGCCATCCAGTCCGAGCTACCCGCCGTGTTAGAAGCGAATCTCATTGTGCGTCGCCACGGCAACCGCATCCTCACGATGCCCAATACTGCCGCGCGGGGGATTCTCATCACCGACAACAACACCCCCGATGATCCCGCCGATGACCAACCCGAAGCGGTTTGGTTGCGCTTGGGCGGACAAGCTGGGTTATTCTTCCCGCGCGAGTTAGAGAATACCATCGTGCGCTCCATCCCGTTTGTGATTGCCGGGTTGGCGGTGGCGTTGGGCTTTAAGGCAGGCATGTTCAACATTGGCGCAGAAGGACAGCTGTACTTTGGCGCGGTATTTGCGGTTTATGTCGGCTATAGCACCCTGTTCACAGACTTGAGTCCATGGATTCACATTCCCTTTGCGATTGTGATGGGTTTGTTGGGAGGGGCACTTTGGGGCGCATTGCCCGGCATCTTGAAGGCGTACACCGGAGCGCATGAGGTGATCGTCACCATCATGCTGAACTTTGTCGCCATCCGCTTGGTGGATTGGCTCGTCAAAACGAAGGGTCTCATGCTAGACCCCACCGCCAGCACCCCGCGCTCCCCCTATGTCCATCCCTCCGCCCAACTGCCCACGCTGGATTTTCCGTTGTGGGTTTTCGTCATGGCGGCGATGTTGTTTGTCGGCGTGGCATTGTACTTGCGCCGTGACCAATTGGCGAAGCACCCCATCGCGTGGGTCAGTCCGATCTTGAACGGGGCGTTAGTGGGTTTGGTGGGGGTCTTCTTAAGTTGGATCACCGTGCGCGGTGCCCTGCATTTGGGCTTGCTCATCATGATTGGGGCGGTTTGGCTAACGGATTGGTTCTTGGCGCGAACAACCTTCGGCTTTGAAATTCGCACCGTTGGCTTGAACCCGTCCGCCGCCAAGTATGCCGGCATGAGCGTCAGTCGTAACATCATCTTGGCGATGGCGCTCAGTGGCATGTTAGCTGGTTTAGCGGGGGCGATCGAAATGATCGGCGTGATTAAAACCATGCAACCCGAACCCTTCAACGGGGTGGGTTTCGATGCCATTGCGGTGGCGTTGTTGGCGCGCACCAAACCCAAGAACATGATTTGGGCCGGCTTCTTGTGGGGGGCACTCTACGCCGGGGCACCGCTCATGCAAACCCGCGCCGAGATCTCCATTGATCTCGTGCGGATCATTCAGGCACTAATCATTATGTTCATCGCTGCGGATGCCATCATTCGCGGATTGTGGCGCATCCCTTCTGCCAGTGCAGAAGAAAAAGCGGCGCAGATGTTCTCCAGTGGATGGGGTGGATAACCAATGACAGGCTTCAAACTAACCCGTTTACAATTCTTCGGGCTATTCTTCATTGTGGTGGGACTCATTTTGGTGACGCAAGTCCCCGCCCGCATCGCATCAGATGCCATGAGCGGGATCAATCTGGGAGACAACGCCGCCCGTTTGTTCAATCAACCGCGCGTGACCGTGAACGTCCCCACGGTGGGCTACTCCGTCGTGGTTGGCATCGTGTATGTGCTGGTGGGCGCGTCGAGTTTCCTCAACTGGGCGGGGTTGGTGCGCTACCGTAACACCCTCTTGGTGGTGTGCGGAGGGTTGCTCATTCCCACCATCTTGCTCATCACCGCTGCCAACAATAGTTTCAACCTTGCGATCATGCTCCGCGCCAGTTTGCGCCTGTCCACGCCCATCATCATGGGGGCAATGGCAGGCATCTGGTGTGAGCGTTCGGGCGTGGTCAACATTGCCATTGAAGGGATGATGTTGATCGGAGCGGGCATCGGTTTCGTGATGTTCACCCTCTCGCTGGGGACGAACCTGGACATTCGGCAGGCGCAATGGTTGGGGGTGTTGTCTGCCGTGTTGGCGGGTGGGCTAATGGCGGTGCTTCACGCTTGGCTTTCCATCACCTACAAGACCGATCAAATCGTGAGTGGGACGGTGATCAATATCTTGGCGGTGGGGCTAACCAGTTTTCTCCGTCGGGAGGTGCTAATCTCGTCGGAAGCTGGGCGCGAAACGCTCGCCGCGGTCAACCTGCCCCTCCTCAAAGATATTCCCATCTTAGGGGAAGCCATCTTTCAAGGGCAACCCATTTTCTACATGATGCTGTTGATTGTGGTCTTCACCCATATCATGTTGTACTACACTCAGTGGGGCTTGCGCACCCGTGCGGTGGGGGAGAACCCCCACGCTGCCGATACGCTCGGCATCCATGTCCAACGCAATCGCTGGATCAACGTCCTCATCGGGGGGATGATCGCCGGCTTGGCGGGGGCGTGGTTCTCGCTAGAAACAACGGGCAGTTTCGATGATGGGATGACCAACGGCAAGGGCTTCATCGCGTTGGCAGCGATGATCTTTGGCAAGTGGACCCCGTTCGGGGCGGCAGGCGGGGGCTTGATGTTCGGCTTTGCCGAAGCACTGGGCGACCGCTTCCAAATTTTAGGGGTGGCAATTCCCCCACAATTCATCCAGATGACCCCCTACATCGTCACGATCGTGGTGCTGGCGGGCTTGGTTGGGCGAGCAGTTGCCCCCAAGGCAGTAGGTACACCTTTCGTCAAAGAATAGCGCAAGCGGAGCAGTGGGCAGGCGCAAACCTGCCCAGTTTGCCCAAGCTAGTTTTTTCTGCGGTTGGTGGGGTAGTCGCGCTCATCACCCCGATTGAGCATCTGACGCGCTTTTTGTACGTCGCTCTCATGCTTCAATAGCACGGTCAGGGTGGTCTCTAACACGGTGCGATCCAACTGCGACGCATTGAGCATGACCAACGCCTTCGCCCAATCAATCGTCTCAGAAATGCTCGGTTGCTTCTTCAAGTCCATCGTGCGTAAGTTTTGCACCATCTCGACTGCCTGTTGTGCAGTACGCGCATTGAGTTCAGGCACGGCATTCTTGACAATTTGCAACTCGCGCTCGTGGGTTGGATAGTCCATGAACAAGTACAGTGCCCGACGCTTGAGTGCCTCCGAAAGGTCGCGCGTGTTGTTGCTGGTGAGGATCACGCTGGGGATATGCTTGGCTTTGATCGTCCCCAACTCCGGCACAGAAACCTGAAAGTCGCTCAGGATTTCTAGCAAGAACGCCTCAAACTCGGCATCGGCGCGGTCAATCTCGTCAATCAGCAACACCACCGGATGGTCAGAGGTGACGGCTTGAAGTAGCGGGCGCGCCAAGAGGAACCGCTCGCTGAAGAACGCGCTCTCTTGTTGTGCCAGTTGATCTGCTGCTGCGCTCAAGGTGGTGGCACTTTGTAGAATCTCACTGAGTTTGTCGCGTAGCAATTGGGTATAGAGCATCTGCTTGGCGTATTCCCACTCGTACAGTGCTTTGCTCTCGTCCAAGCCTTCGTAACATTGCAGGCGAATCAATCGTCGCCCCGTGACTTTTGACCAAGCCTTTGCCAACTCTGTTTTCCCAACCCCTGCCGGTCCCTCTGTCAACAAGGGCTTATTGAGCTTTTCCGCCAGGAACACCACCGTGGCGATCTCGTCACTGGGCAGATAACCAACCTTGTTCAGGGCATTCTTGACTGCGGACACATTCTGCATTTGAGCTTCTCCCTATAGTGGGTTTACTTTCACCTTTTCACTATAACGCGAAAACGAATCATTGTGGGGATTTCATCGAAGATATTCATGCAATAAAACGATATGGGGTGCGTTTGTCACACCCCATCCTTCACAAGCGGGTTATGCCTGCACGCCATCACCGCTGGCATTGTTGGCGGTGAGGTACGTTTGACGCGCTTCAAGAATGGTTACTTTGGCTTGCGCTGCATCAACCCAACCCTCGTTGGCAACCTTGGTTCCCTGCAAATCTTTGTAGGTCATGAAGAAGTGTTCGATTTCGCGGATGAGATGGGCGGGGACATCTTCCAAGGACTGAAAGTCTTTGAAGTAGGGGTCATCATTGGGGACTGCCAAGACCTTAAAGTCTAGCTCGCCCTTGTCAACCATCTTGAACATGCCGATCGGGCGTGCTTCAATCACACAGCCGGGGAAGGTGGGATAATTCACCAACACCAAAATATCGAGGGGGTCTCCATCATCGGTGAGGGTGCGCGGGATGAAGCCGTAATCGGTTGGATAAAACACCGCGCTATACAACACGCGATCGAGCTTCATCACCCCAGCGGTTTTGCTGTATTCGTATTTGTTGCGGCTACCCTTGGGGATTTCAACAACGGCATTCACCACTTCGGGGACTTCGGGTCCGGAGGACAAATCGTGCAACAGATTCAACATGCTTA
>Ga0172376_10005949_pt1 | contig 13409 bp, 16 predicted proteins | sample Lak35m_FD_121114 | JGI IMG/M metagenome (GOLD analysis project Ga0172376, IMG submission 121114) | Freshwater microbial communities from Kabuno Bay, South-Kivu, Congo - kab_092012_35m | ecosystem: Environmental > Aquatic > Freshwater > Lake | place: Democratic Republic of the Congo: South-Kivu...
ACGGTTCGGTCGTCGACGCGGTGGTGGTGGCCACGGCCGAACCTGGTGGAACGGTCATCAGTGGCGACCGGATCGACATGACCCGGCTGGCCGAACAGGCGCGCGACGTGCAGGTGATCGACGCCTGATCCGTCGCCGTCGCCGTCGCGGTCGAACGGCGTCAGGCGGCCAGGCGTGGGGCCACGACGCCGGCGATGGCGGCGTACTGCAAGCCGGAGGCGATCACCGTGAAGGCGTGAAAGACCTCGTGGAAACCGAACACCCGCGGCCAGGGATTCGGCCGCTTCGTGGCCAATGCGATGGCCCCCAACGTGTAGCAAACGCCGCCGGCCAGGATCAGTCCGAAACCGAGTCCTCCCAACCCGCGCCACAGCGCCGGCAGGGTCACGATGGCGGCCCAGCTGACGATGATGTAACTCGCGCCGTGCCAGAAGGAGGGAATTCGGGGCAGCCAGTGCAGCACGATCCCCAGCAGTGCACCGCCCCACACTCCGCCGATCACGATGGTGCGCGCCCAACCGTCGAGGCACAGAACCGCGACCGGTGTGTAACCCCCGGCGATGGCGAGGAAGATCGCCGAATGATCGAATCGCTGCATCAGCCGCTTCGCACTCGGACGCCAGCGCACGCGGTGATACAACGCCGACACACCGAACATGGTGGCCGTCCCGACCACGTAGATGATGATGCTCGATCGCAGGCTGAACGGGAGGTCGACGAGAAGCGCCAAGCCACCGCCCATCACCAGCATGATCGGGAAGGACACCAAGTGCAGCCATCCACGCAACAACGGCAACCGGTGGGGGCCGTGTACGTCGTTCACCCGACCATTGTTACCCCGTCGCGGTCTTGGCGGATGTCGCCTCGGGGCTACCATCCGAAACAATGAGTGAATTCGAAGTGCGACGATGATCGTCCACCTGGTCGACGGCACCTACGAGCTGTACCGCCAGCACTACGGTCAGGCGGTGCGTTCGTCGACGCCCGCCCCGAACGCGGCCACCATCGGGGTGCTGAACTCCACCTTGCAACTTTTGCAGGAGGGTGCCACCTACATCGGGGTGGCTACGGATCACGTCATCGAGAGCTTCCGCAACGATCTGTGGGACGGGTACAAGACGTCCGAGGGTATGGAGCCCGAGATCCTCACCCAGATCCCCATCGTGGAGGAGGCGTTGCGATCGATGGGTGTCACGGTGTGGGCGATGGAGGAACACGAGGCCGACGACGCGCTGGCATCGGCCGCGGCGGTCGCGGCCGCCGACCCGAAGGTGACTCAGGTGCGGATCCTCAGTCCCGACAAGGACCTCGGTCAGTGTGTGGTCGGCGATCGGGTGGTGCAGATCGATCGACGCAAGATGTCCAAGGGCGAGGACGGGCTGGTTAATGAAGCCGCGGTCATCGCCAAGTTCGGCGTGCCGCCGTCGAGCATCGCCGATTACCTCGGATTGGTCGGCGACACCGCCGATGGTTTCCCGGGTCTGGCCGGCTGGGGTGCAAAATCCGCCGCCGCGGTGTTGGCTCGCTACGGGCACATCGAGGACATCCCCGACGCCGCGGGTCAATGGGACGTGCCCGGCTTGCGCGGGGCTCCGAAGTTGGCCGCATCGCTCAGTGAGAACCGCGAACTGGCGTTGCTGTTCCGGCGCATCGCCACCACGGTCGACACGGTGCCGGTGGGCACGGTCGCCGAGTGGCATTGGGACGGCCCGACCGCCGATTTCGCCGACTTTTGCGACGATCTGGGCGTGCCCCGACTGGCGGAGAAGGCCGCTGGTCTGGCTCGCGCACGAGGCAGGTAGTCTGTTGGTGCTCCATTCGGCGCCTGCCGGGTGTGGTGACGGTCGGGTCCTGTGCAACGGGTTCCCGTGAATCAGGTCAGGACCGGAAGGTAGCAGCCTTCAGCGGATTCGCTCGTGTGCCGCAGATCGCCTGGCCGTCACCACATCCGGCAGGAGTCTGTTCGGGGCGCAACACATGACACGAAGTACAGACACATTGGAAGGGTGCGAGAGCGGCCGAATCGGCACGCTTGGAAAGCGTGTGAGGTGCAAGCCTCCGTGGGTTCGAATCCCACCCCTTCCGCCATGGCACAGGTGAGCGACGAACTCATCGAGGCGATGCGGTCCGCGTTGCAACAGGCGCGCGACGCGTTGAACCACGACGATGTACCCGTGGGTGCCGTCGTGCTGCACGAGGGTCGCGTCATCGCGGCGCGTCACAACGAGCGCGAGAACCATCAGGATCCCACCGCTCACGCCGAGGTGTTGGCCCTTCGCGACGCGGCCGAAGCCTTGGGACGTTGGCGTCTGGACGACTGCACCTTGGTGGTCACCCTCGAGCCGTGCGTCATGTGCGCGGGAGCACTTCTGAACGCCCGCATCGGTCATCTGGTCTACGGCGCCGCCGATTTGAAGGGCGGAGCCACGGCCAGCCTCTACAACGTGTGCGCCGACCCCCGCCTGAACCACAATCCGCCGGTCACGCACGGTGTTCTGGCCGCCGAATCCGCGGCGTTGCTCGAGCAGTTCTTCGCCTCTCGCCGATAACCTCGATCAGCGGAAGGGTGCCCGAGCGGCCTAAGGGACACGCCTCGAAAGCGTGCGACGTGCAAGCGTCCGTGGGTTCAAATCCCACCCCTTCCGCCAGAGAAAGCGAGCGTCACGCGCCCGCGACGACCGCACCGGCGGCGAGTCCGCTGAGCACCGCGCCTTCCACCTTGGGTCCGGCGAACGCATCCCCGGCGAACACCAACGTGTCGTCGGCCGTCGCATGAAATGATTCCGGCCACAACTTCTTCGGTGTGGCGAATCGCCATTTCTTGTATTCGCGGGCCATGATCGTGGCATCACCGAGATACGGCGATGCGGCCGCGGTGAGCAACGCCAACCCGGTGTCGGCATCGTCGTCCCAATGGGCGGCACTCCACTCGGGGTTGGCGTGGAACGTGATCGCCGGCACGTTCGAGATGCCTTTGGCGGCATTGTCGCCGATCCACGAGAACACCTCGTCCGGATTCTGCAGACCGCCGGGAGCGGCGATGTTCGATGGCCCGTCGATCACCGCGAGCAGACCTATGGTGCGGTCGTAATCGGTGAGCAAGAGGTCGCTCGGCAGCTCGACGCCCGTGGTGACGGTGAGGGAATACGACTGCGGCAACGGGCACGTCATCACCACGGCGTCGGTATCCAGTTCGGATCCGTCGTCGATGACCACGGTCCAACGGGAGGTTTCACCGGGTTTCACGGCGAACACCAACGTCGAGGTGCGCACGTCGAGTCCGTTGGCCAGATGTTTGGTCAATGCGGTCATACCGCCGTTGACCACGTACCGCGGGTGACCGTCGTCGGTGGTGAATCCGCGACACCATTCGCGAACGACCCTGGCTGTCACCCACTCGTCCACCAATGCGGCGAATCGCTCGTCGCGCACGGTGAAGAACTGCGCACCGTGGTCGAGGATCGCCGTGCGGCCGTCGGGTGTGGTGATGCGACGGGTGGCCATGCGTCCACCCACCCCGCGACCCTTGTCGAGAACGACGACGCTCCACCCGCGTGATGCCAGCGTGCGCGCGGCCATCAGACCACTCAGCCCGGCACCGACGACGACGACTCGAGGTGGGTTCATGACGCGTTGGGAACGGCGCGCAAGTGCCGACCCGGGGAAGCTTGGGTCGACTTCCACACCATCTCGGCCCGCGTCAAAAAGTCACCGAGCACCCGGTTGAAGGTGGTGGCGTGTTCGATCATCAAGCCGTGGGCGGCGCCGGACAACACGGTCAATTCCGCGGTGGGGATGAGGTCGGCCAGTTCTTCGCTGTCGCCACGCGGCGTGAGGATGTCCTGATTGCCCACGATCACCGCGGTGGGCGCGGTGATCCGTCCCAACAACGTGCTGAGCGAATCATCGGCGTCGAGGATGGCCTGAACTTGGGCGTGGAATCCGTGCGCCTCGCGCGACGTGGCGACTGGTCCGAGCCAACTGAACGCCGGCCACAGTCGTCGCAACGATCGCGGACCGATCACCCATCGCGCGGCCTGCATGGTCATCTCCGACATGCCCTTCTCGAGCGCCAGATCACCCCACGACGTCAGCAGATCGCGTCGCCATTGGTGATTACTGCACGAGGTGCACACCAGCGACAGCGAACGCACGCGATGTGGATGGAGAATGCCCACCAATTGTGTGATCGCCCCGCCCATCGACGCCCCCACCACGTGTGCGTTCTCGATTCCGGCGTGGTCGAGAACGGCCATGGCGTCGTCGGCCATCTGGGGTAGCGAATACGGACCGATTGGTTTGTCGCTGCGTCCCGCGCCGCGGTTGTCGTGGGCGATCACGCGATAGCGAGTGGCCAACACGAATCGCTGTAGATCCCAGAGATGTTTGTCGGCTCCGAGACCTTGGATCATCAGGACCGGGGGTGCGCTCTTGCGACCGATCACTTCGTAATGCAGTCGTGCTCCGTCGCTGGCGATGGCCCAACTCATGACGCCTGCTCCCACGCCCGTTTCGGTGGCAAACGCACCACGCCTTCCCACGTGAAGAGCGAGTCGATCACGTCGGTGGTGCTGTGGGCCGGCTCCCATCCCAACAGCTGTCCACACCGCTCGCTGGTGGCTCGCCGTCCGTTGTGCAGCACTTCCATCACGTGTTCGGGAACGGGTGCGCCGAAGACGTGAGCGACACGTCGGGTGATGGTCCATTCGGGCCCGAACAACGGCAAGGGAATGTGACGACTGCGTCTAACGGCGGAGAAGCCACTGATCTCACCGTCGGCCACGACGTTGATGGGTTGTCCGATGGTGCGCTGAGCGGCGAGCACGAAGGCCCGCGCGGCGTCGGCCTCGTGCAGCACGGTGAACATCGGCGGCTTCAACACGTTGAAAGGCACGAAGGGTAATCGGAGGAGTCGACCGAGTGGACTGGGAATGTGCGGCCCGATGACCGGAGCCAGACGAAGCGCGGTGACGTCGGCACCCGTGGTGCTGAAGGCATCACCGGCGGATCGTTCGACCTGCACCAACATCCGTCCGTACTGGGAGGTGGGTGCGGTGGACGCGGTCTCGTCGGGTACGTCCACGCGATGTCCACCACGGCCGTAGACCTCGATGCCCGAGCGGAGAACGACGTGTTGCAACGACGGACATTCGCGCGCGGCCGAGAAGATGGAGCTGGCGGCCTCACGCGTGTGTCGCTCGGCCAACGGCGGACTCACGCGGGCGTCGGGTTCCCAGACCGCGAGGTGGATCAGAACGTGCGGGTCGAGTTTCTCGATCACGTCGCGGGTCCGCGCGGCATCGCTCGGTTCGATCAGATGGAACGACGAACGCGACAAGCGACGTCGTGGCGGGTCGGCGTCGATACCGACGATCGTGCCGACCCAGGATTCCTTCTCCAACTCGGCCGCCACCAGCGACCCCAATTGGCCACCCATGCCGGTCACCAGCACGCGCCGGCCCTGGTTGTCGCTCATCGATCAGCGCAGTTCGTGGGCCCGCAGGATCAGGGCGCGGGCGGCGGGGTCCAGTTGATGGCCGGCCAAGCGTTCCCCGATGGCGATCGCTTCGGTGGGGTCCTCGACCAGGCCGTGCCAGCGGGCGAAGGCGGCCATGGCGCCCATGATGCGGTCGCCCACCTCGTCGCCGTGAACGATCACTTTGACGTTGCTGGTCAGCAGACGCCGCAACTCGGCGAACAGGCCCTTGGCCCAGTCGTCCACGTTGTCGGGGTCGAACGGGCGGTGCTGTTGGATGACACCCAGCTCGTCGTAGTTGTGCAGGTTGTGCGGGGCCGAGATGATGCTGATCACGCAACCGAAATGGTTCTCACGGATCCAGATGATCTCTTCCTGGCGTCGAACCCGTCGGTGGTTGTCGCCGTAACCACCGGGACGTTCGCACACCGCGAGACGGTCTTTCAGGATCCAGGTGAAGTTCCGGGGGGTGATCCCCAGCGCCCACTTTCCTCGTAGCTTCGGCGGCACGTCCGAACATTAGCCCTGTTCAGGGGCGGGGGTGATCGAGATGCGCTGATTTGTGCGTTGGACGCTGGCACCCCCGGGCAGTTCGCACGCCACGGCTTCCCCGCGGGCCACGGCCAGCACCCGTTCCACGCTGGCGGCATCGGGCGGGTGGACCCGGCCCAACCAGTTGCGCACCGCCCGACGGGCCAACACCTCGGGTGCCGCCGCCAGTGCCTTGGCATCGGTGGGGTCGATGTCACGGGCCAGGAGGTCGAGAAAGTCCGCGTCGTCGGCCAGCAAGGCGGCTTGCCGAGCGAGGATGGGAGTCAGATCACGCCCAGCCACATCGTCGAGGAGAGGCAGAACGGTGTGGCGGATGCGATTGCGCAACAGTCGCTCGTCGTCGTTGCTCGGATCGTGGAACGGAATCCAGCCGAGAACGGCGCACACCGCCTCGGTCTCCGAGCGACGCAACGCCAACAGTGGGTGCCCGACCGAACCACTCGGCCCGCCGATGTCGCGCAGGGCGCTCAATCCGTCGATACCCGCTCCGCGGAGCAGGTTCAACACCATGGTCTCGGCTCGATCATCGGCGGTGTGGCCGGTGAGCACGTCGGGGGGAAGAACCGCGTAACGAGCCGCGCGCGCCCGGGCTTCCACGTTGGGTCCGGCGACCACGTTCACGCTTCGAGCGACGAACGTGGCCCCCACGAGAACGCAAGCGTCACGAACCCGGTCGGCTTCGCGCGCCGACCCGGGACGCAGGCCATGATCGACGTGGACGGCCGTGACGTCCTTGCCACTGGCCACCGCCAGTGCGAGCAGGGCGAGGGAGTCTGCTCCGCCGGAGACCGCACAGGTCACGTGGTCCGAGGATGGGAAACGACAGCGGGTGAGCGCGTCGGCGATGATGGGGGACTGACGCCACGTCACGTCGCACCCCGAAGAGGGGATAGGTCAGCCTTCGTCGTGGCCGCGGCGCTGACGCTTGCCCGGGTACCGGGTGGCCGTGACCTGCTTGACGTAGCCGGCGCCCATGGCCGCGACCGTGGCCACCCCGACAACCGTCAGAACGACGCCGATCCACCAGTGCCAAACGTTCGCTGCGAGCATGTCATCAGCCTACTCGTCGGGTAGGTCGATTTCGAAACAGTCGAGCAAACGTTGGCGAAGTTCCTCGCCCACGGGTTCCTCGCGGGAGCGTTCGCGGATGGTGATCTTGAGGGTGTGTTCGAACTCCAGCCGACCCTGGCAGTCGGGGCAGACCCGTAGATGCTCGTCGATCTCGAGCCGTAGTTCGTCGTCGAGAAAGCGGTCGAGGTACGCGTAGAGCTGCTCGATGGTGTCGTTGCAATCAGCCATGGCTCGTGATCAGCCCCCGATCTCGGGCGAAGTCGACCAGCGACTTCTGCAGGGCCTTGCGGCCGCGATGGATACGTGACATCACCGTGCCGATGGGGACGTCGAGCATGTCGGCGATCTCCTGGTAGGAGAAATCCTGGATGTCGGCCAGAAGCACGGGAAGAAGGAACTGCTCGGGAAGGTGCTCGAGGGCCGCTTTCACCTCGTCGTCGGTGAAGAGCGCCAGCACCTCGTCCTCGGCGCTGCTGCCGTCGATCTTGTTCGCCAACTGCGGTAGATGTCGATAGAGGTACAGATTCTCCAGATCACCGAGCTCACTCTCGTGAGGGCGGGCCTTCTTCGCGTTGTATCCGTTGATGTAGGTGTTGGTGAGGATGCGGAACAACCATGCGCGCAGATTGGTGCCGGGTTCGAACGAGTCGTACGCGCGGAACGCCTTCAGCATGGTTTCCTGAACGAGGTCCTCGGCATCCGATCGATTGCGGGTCATGCGCATCGCCGTGCCGAGCAACTGTGAGGCATAGGGCATCGCGTCCTCGGCGAAGCGGGTGCGGTCGGCCACGTTCAGTTCTTCTTGGTCGTGTCGCTCACCTCGGCGACGAATTCGTCGAGGGCCCCGACGAAGCGCTCGAGGCACGAGGCGAGTTGTTCGAATTCATCGCGATCGAACACCCCCAACATGTGCATGATCACTTCCTGGCGACGATGTGCCGCTTCGGAATGGCGAGCGATTCCGTCTTCGGTGATGGACACCATCACGACGCGCTTGTCCGAGGGACTGGCGCAACGTGAGGCCAGTCCGAAACGTTCGAGGCGTTGCACCGCGCGCGTGGCGGTCGACGGATCCACGCGTAACGCGTCGGCCAGATCGCCCATGCGCCAGAACGGTTGCTGGACGAGCAGGTCGAGCGTGTCCATCTGGCCCACTTCGAGTGCGTCGTCGCCCGAACCGAAGAGATAGTCGATCAACCGACTCGCGGAGGCTCCACGTCGGAGGTCACGCCATGCACGACCGACGCGCACCGCGATTTCGCGTTGCGCGGGGTCGATGGCATCGAAGTTGATGGGACGGGGGGTCGACATCGTGCTTGTAGGGTACAACCGATGGAGCCACCTCTTCACGTCCTGGGCGTGATGGCATCGCAAAGCGTCATGATCACGCCGACGTTGCGTCACGTGGAGCTGTTCACCATGCGCGGTTTGCTGACGGTCCTGTGGCACGTGCCCCCGAGCGGTGTGACCATTCGGTCAGCCGCCATCGTCGCCTGTGGTGGGGCGATGGGTGGAATGCTCGGTCCTTCCGATGGCCTGTACCAGCGCCTCGGCGACGAATGGTCGGCGAGCGGAGTTCCGGTGTTGCGCGTCGACTATCGCAAGCCCAACGACATGGATTCGTGTTGTCTGGACGTGGCGGCGGCGGTGCAGATGGCGGCTGACGCCGGAGCACGACGCGTGGTGGTGATGGGACATTCGTTCGGCGGTGCGGTGGCCGTGCGCGTGGGAGTGGTGATGGACGAGGTGTCCGGCGTCGTCACCTTCGCCACGCAGTCGGCCGGATGCGAAGTCGCCGGAGGTTTGCGCGGACGACCGCTGTTGTTGTTCCACGGTGACATGGACGAGATCCTGCCGCTGCAGAGCAGCGAGGTCGTGGCCGCCATCGCGGGACGCGGTGACGTGGTGGTGTGCGAGGGTGACGGCCATCTCCTGGCGCACAGTGGGAACGAAATGAACGCGCGTTTGCGGACGTGGTTGCCGTCGGTGCTGTTCGGCGACGAGTCGTGATCAGCGGGGCTTGGCCCCGCCCGACACCCGGATCATCTCGCCGCTGATCCAACTGGCGGCGGGGGAGCACAGGAACAACACGGCGGCCCCCATGTCCTGCAGGGTTCCGAAACGACCCAGTGGGATGTTCCACTGTTCCTGGACATCGGCGAGGTCCTTCTCGTTCTCCACCCCGAGGGCGATCTTGAAGATTTCGGTGGGGACCGCACCGGGGGCGATGCCGTTCACACGAATGCGTGGTGCCAGTTCGGCGCACGCGGTGAGCGTCAGTGAATTGACGGCCGCCTTGGCCGCGCCGTAGTGGGCGCTTCCGGGAACGGGACCGAAGCCCGCACCCGAGGAGATGTTGATGATGCTGCCGGTGTCCATGTACTTGGCGGCGGTGCGGATTCCCATCCAGACCGCCGTGAGATTCAGGGCCAGGCACGCATCCCAGTCCTGACGTTCGAGGTCGAGCATCGGAAGACGTTTCGGTGAGCCTCCGGCGTTGTTCACCCAGATCGACAGTTTCCCGTACGTGTCGACCGCGGTGCGGCCGAGCCGGTCGACGGCTTCGTCGTCGGTGACGTCGGTTTCGACGGCGACGGCATCGCCACCTTCGGCGCGGATCGCCGCTGCCACCGCCTCGATCTCGTTCACCCGTCGCGCGGCCACGACGACTTTGGCGCCGGCGGCGGCGAGGGTGCGGGCGATCCCCTCACCGATGCCGCGCCCCCCGCCGGTGACCACGGCGACCTCACCGGTCACGGAGAACAGATCCTTGGGTTGTTGGTAATCGTTGCTCATCTTCTTTCGCCTCTCTCGAGGGTCACTGAACGATAGTGACCGTGCCCTTGTCGCCATTCACCTCGACGATGGCACCGTCGGCTATCCGCTCGGTCGCGTCGGTCACCGAGACCACGCACGGCACGCCGAGTTCGCGACTGACGATGACGGCATGACTGATCTGGCCGCCGACGTTGACGACCACGGCGGCACTCGTCATGAACAGAGGCGTCCAGCTGGGATCGGTGCATGGCGCGACGAGGATGTCGCCCGGTCCGAGCTCGCCCGGTTCGGCCGGGTCGAGGACGACTCGCGCGACACCGCGCGCGACTCCGGGAGAACCCGAGACACCGGTCAAGACATCACCCGTGCTCGCGGTCGCGACGCCGCGGTCGCTCTTGCGAGCCCAACGTTCGAGAGGCTCGACGTTGGCGTTGGCGATGATGAACGGAGGTTCGAGGTCGAAGAGTTCGAGCCACTCGGCGTGACGCGCGGTGAGCATGTGGTCGAAGGACGCTGGGTCGGCCACGTACGCGTCGAGTTCGTTGTCGAGTAGCTGGAAGACGAGTTCGTCGTGCCCGTGACGGCGACCGAGTTCGCGGAATGCCACGCGCGCCTCGTGCAGCACGCGGACGATGGTGGACTTGGTCCGTTCGCGATGCGCCATCATCTTTCCGGCCCCCAAGCCGAGGTCGAGCAAGGGTGCGACCTCGGCGTTGTCGGCGATTGCCGCGCGCGCCTTGGCCACCAGCCGGTCGCGCTCGGCGGCCTTGAGCGCATGGCGCTTGTGAGGCGACTCGTCATCGGTCTGCAGGCGCACACGGTCGAGTGCGGCCAACAAGAGTCGAGGGTGGGTTTCCCAGGTGGGTGATCGCAAGTCCCACTCGTCCGGCCCACGGCTGCCGAACTCGGAGACGAACGCGTCCCACGCCGCGCGAAAACGTGTAGACACCCCGGTGAGTTCTGACAGGTCGTCGAGTCCGGCATCGAACGCCTTCATCAGTGCGGGTTCCTCGCGCACCAGGCGCGATAGGTCCCACAGTGCGTAGTTCGCGTCGGCCGAGTCGACGTCACCGATGCTCGACAGCAACGACATGGCCAGGTTGGGCTCGTCGATCGCCGCGCCAACCACTCCGAGCAGTCCCGGCGCGACGGCCGCGCTGCTGCCCGAGACCACGTGCTGTGAGAAGAGGTGCGCGAGGCGCGACTGTACATCTCGCGCCCGATCGACCAGTTGATGATCGGTGAGTCTGGCGAGGTCTCCGCGATTCGCACGCAAGGCGGCCGCATCGGCCTTGTCGTCGTCGAGTTCCGGCCAGGCCTCACCGCTCATCACCCAAGCCGTGTGGGCTTCGATGCCGACGGTGAGGTGTGGCTTGTGGTCGTCGGGGTGTGCAACGTAGGGAGGCACGTCGGGATGGTCGCCGAAGAACGCTTGATCGAGAGCGGCGACGGTGGCCGCGGGGTTGCGTACCCCTTGCATGCGAATCGCCGAGAGATTGATGTAGAAGTATCCGCCGAAACAGGCCACGCTTTCGGGGTGCCCGGGGTCGAAGTCGGAGTCCTCGTAGGCACCGATACGAATCAACCCGTCCTTGTATCCGGCGACGATGCCACCATCCCAACTGAACGACCAACCGAGAGGGCTCACCGGATCAGCGAGCACCTCGCCGGCGTTCGCGCGGGTGTAGTGAGGAAACCTGAGGCTCGTCGGCCAGTCGGTGATCCAAGTGTCGCGCATGTCGTCCTCCCGCGGCCCGACTCAGAGGTTGGCTGAGAACCAACCATAGGTGGCGATCGAGACCGCGCTCGTAGCGAGCAACGGCACCAGCATCCGTCGGCGGGCTGTCACGAGCATCAGAACGGACACCACGAAGACGTCGGCGAACATCCGCAAACTGCGGATGGTCCAGACTCCGTCGAGGACGTCGAGCGACAGACAAGCGAGGGCCAACCCGACGTACACCGTGCGCACGAACGGGTCGACGGTGCGGTCCCGAACGATGGTCGCCCCGTAGGCGAGCACCGCCAAGAGCACCACGACCTCGGCCATGCGCACCGCGCCGTGAGCCGACCAATCGGAGAAAATTTCGTCGAGTTGCCGTAACAACGGCCAGCCGGGGACATTGAAGGAACTGTGACGGTACGGCGCGGTGAGGGGGAATCGCCCGGTGCCGTTTCGTACCACCAACTGCCACGCCCCGAACGCGAGGGGCGGCAGTGTCCATGTGAGGTCGACCGTCGAGGGGCGAGCGCGACGACGGGCGAAGTCCGCGATCCTCCAGACGGCCAGGGCCGGCACGACGAACATGGCCGACTCCCGGGTGAGCACCACGACGCACAGCGCCAGCGAGGCGAGCACCCACCGTTGCCGCGTCGCAGCGACGACCGCCAGCAACAGGAATGTGACCTCGGTGATCTCGGTGAGGTCCTTGGCGATGGTGAAGGCGAATCCGTAGTAGGAGGCCAGAGCCAGACCCCACCACGGACTTCGATCGTGTCGGGCCGCGAGCACCCCACCGAGTCCGGCGATCACTCCGAGTCCGATGATGTTCACCGCCACCAGACCGAACGTGACGGGCAGGATGGCTCCCAGAGTCAGTGCCCAGGTGACGGCGGGGTATCCGATGCGTTGCAGACGCACCTCGCTGTCGAGGGAGACACCGTTGGATGTACTCTCGAAATCGAGTGGTGACGAAGCCATGCGGTAGTAGAACTGCCCGTCATAGCCGGCACCGCTCTCGAGGGGAAGCGACGCGTCGGCGCTCAACAGGTCGCCGGCGCCGACGAAACTGCCGATGTCGCCGTCACCGACCGAGATCAGGCGCACCAGAACGAACAGCAACGCCACCGCTGCCGCGACCATGCCCACCCGTAGTGGTGACCCGTGATGTGTGACGTCGCCCTCGATCCCGTCACATTAGGACGAACGGGTCCCACGGGCTCGGAGTACACGGGCGCGGGAGAAATGAAAAGGAGGGAGCCACTCCGAGGAGCGGCTCCCTCCTTTTGGAGGAATCGGATCGACTACCGGTTCTCTTGGGCGGTGCGGGCCTTGGCGATCGCGAGGATCATCAAGCCGTACAGAGCCTTGGCGGTGATGTCGGCGACGGTGTAGCCGGCCTGACGGATCACCTCGAGGGTCTCGGACGTCTCGTCGAAGATCGGGAACAGGAAGGCGATCGGGTAGACGCACCACGTCACCAGCAACACCACGGTGGCGTTCTTGATGGCGGAGGCCACCGGACCGGACTCGCGACCACGAGCGGCCTTCAGCTGACCGTTCAACACCCAGAGGATGTAGACGAACGGGATCATGGCCAGGACCCACCAGAGCCACTTCGTGCCCTCGTCGGTCGAAACCTCGCCCGGGTAGCCGAGGGCGATCATGGCGACGGTGGCCGGAACGAGACGAAGCATGAGCGACTTGCGCACGTCGTTGGCGACGCCCAGCACGATCAGCAGTTCGATGACGAGCAACGGAACGGTGATGAGCCAGTCCGCGTAGCGATAGCCCTCATTCATTTCGCCGTTG
>Ga0172376_10005952_pt1 | contig 13406 bp, 12 predicted proteins | sample Lak35m_FD_121114 | JGI IMG/M metagenome (GOLD analysis project Ga0172376, IMG submission 121114) | Freshwater microbial communities from Kabuno Bay, South-Kivu, Congo - kab_092012_35m | ecosystem: Environmental > Aquatic > Freshwater > Lake | place: Democratic Republic of the Congo: South-Kivu...
CCTTTGGGCAGGCGTCGAGAACCCAGGCACAGCCTGGTTCCAGTGCCATGGTGGGTGCTCGGGATCAGGCATTGTCCGAGTTTTTCAGCGAACTCCTAAGCCCGGGTGCCGGGGTGCCCGCTGTGTTCCAGGGCGGCCGGCAGGCCCCACCGCACAGGCGGCCCGCCCTCGCGGTCGGGCCTCGCCAGCGCCTGAGCCAGTGCCTGAGCCAGTGCCCACAGCTCGTTCAGGGCCTCGTTCAGGGCCTGTTTCGGTGCCCTGTTTCGGTGCCAGCGGGCGCTGAGCTCTCGAGCCCGGGGCAGCCCTCGGGGGCAATGGCCACAAAAAGGGGGGTCGTCAGACCCCCCCCCTGGCCCGGCCGCCTCAGCGCCGGCCGCTCGGCAGATCCTGCCGCTGCTCAGTCGGCGGCGCCGCCGTTGTTGGCCGTACCGGTGACACCGTTGCCGGCCCCTTCGCCGCGTCCGTCATTGCGCAGCTTGCGCTTCTTGAACTTGCGGGCGTAGGCGCGATTGCGCTCCTGCTTTTCTTTCTTCAGATTCCTGCGTTTGGCCATGCGTGCAGCTGCTCTTGGATGGGGCAAACAACCACCCTACCGAATCATCGCCGCCCAGCCGCCGCCCAGCCGCCGGCCGGCTCAGACCCGCCGCTCAGCGGCTGATTCGACCAGCTGACCATCCTCCATGCGCAGCACCCGGTCGGCGATGTCGAGGATGCGCGGATCATGGGTGACCATCAGCACGGCACAGCCCTGGCCGCGGGCCAGGCCGCGCAGCAGATCGACGATCTCACGCCCGGTGCGGCTGTCGAGGGCGGCGGTGGGCTCATCGGCCAGCAACAGCCGCGGCTCGGCGGCCAGGGCCCGGGCGATCGCCACCCGCTGCTTCTGGCCACCGGAGAGATCATGGGGCAGCTGATCGAGCTGCTCCGCCAGCCCCACCGCCCGCAACCACTGGCGGGCGCGATCGCGCCGCGCCCGGTAGCTCAGCTGCGGCAGCAGATCGGCGCCCATCTGCACGTTCTGCTCGGCGCTGAGGCAGCGCAGCAGGTTGTGGCCCTGGAAGATCATGCCGATCGAGCGGCGCAGCTGCTGCCGCTGGCGACGGCTGGATCCGGCCAGCTCCTGACCCAGCACCTGCACCGACCCGGCGATCACCTGGCGCAGGGCGCCCACCAGGGTGAGCAGGGTGGTCTTGCCGCAACCCGAGGGCCCCGTGAGCAGCACCACCTCACCGGCCTGGAGGCTGAGATCCACCCCCTGCAGCACCTGGCGGCGCGTGGAGCCGTGCCCATACCAGTGGCTCAGCCCCTGGATCCGCACCGCCAGCGGCGCCGCATCCGGCAACGGCAACGGCGCGCTCAGGCCGGACGGGGAGGGGGTCGGGGTCATCAGGAACCTCGCGAGAAACCCCCGGACTTCAGGCCAGGGAGGGAGAGCGACGGGAGAGGGGCGGGAGAGGGGCGGTTCGATGCCGCTGATGGTCAGAAGATCTCGGCCGGATCGGCATCGGCGAGCTTGCGCATCGCCAACGCGGCGGAGGCCATGCACATCGAAAGGATCATGGCGAACACCAGCTGCGAGCGCTGCGCCTCCATGAACACCGGCAGTCTGGTGCCGGCGCGCACCAGGGCATAGAGACCCTGACCGGCCAGCCAGGCGGGCAGGAAGCCGAGAATGGCCAGCAGCAGGCCCTCGCGCCCCACGACGCCGAGCAGGGAGCGCAGCGGATAGCCCATCGCCATCAATGTGGCATATTCCGGCAGGTGATCACTAACATCAGAATAGAGAATCTGGTAGACGATCACACAGCCCACCACGAAGCCCATCGCCGCCCCGAGGGTGAAGATGAAACCGATGGCGGTGCTCGAACGCCAGTATTCCTTTTCGAACTCCTCAAACCCTTTCTTGGTGAGAATGCGCACATCGGCCGGCAGTCGCTGGCGCAGGCGGGAGATCACCGTGGCCGGATCGGCCCCCTGGCGCAGGCGGATCAACCCCAGTTCGATGCTGCCGGGGGGCGTGCCGGGCATCAGCTCCAGGAAGGTCTCGCGGCTGACGAGCATGTTGCCGTCGGCGCCGAAGGAGGGGCCGAGTGACACCAGACCGGCGACCCGCAGCCGCTTGCCGGCCACCTCGGTCTCCACCACGCGGCCCTGGCGGAACCAGCTGGCCACCGGGCCGAACTCGGGCCGAGACAGCTGATCGAACAGCACCCGACCCCGCTGCGTGAGGCTGTGGGCGCTGCGGACCAGGGCGGGATCGCGGAACAATCGATCGGCGGGCTCGAACCCGAGCGTGAGAATCGAGCGGGTCATGCGCGTCTGGGGATTGCGCCACAACAACAGGTTCCAGTGCACCGGCGCGATGCCGATCACATCCGCATCTGCCATCGCCTGCACCAGCCGCCGTTGCGGAAAGCCAGCCATGCCGATCGAGCTCATCGTGCGCGGGCTGATCAGCACCAGATCGGCATCGAACTGCTTGTGGATCGTGACGCTGGCATCAAACAACCCGTCGCGGAAGCCGAGCTGCATGAACATCAGGATCCCGGCGAAGGCGATGCCGGCCAGGGCCACCGCCAGGCGGGCCGGCTGACGGGTCAGCAACAGCCAGGCCAGGGGAATGCGTCGACCCTGCCAGGGATGCCTCACGGCTGCAGGCGCGCGATCAGCTTGAGGCCCGCCAGGCGGCGCACCCGGGCCGCAGCGGCCGCAGCGAGCCTGACGCGCACCTCCACCACGCGGGCATCGGCATCGCCGGTGGGATCGGTGGAGAGCACCTCGCGTTGGCGCACCTGGGGATGGATGCGGCTGACCACGCCGTTGAGCGTGCCGCTGAAGCCGCCGTTTTCGCTGCTGAGACGCACCTGCTGGCCGAGCCTGACGCGATTGATGTCACTCTCGTACACCTCGAGCTGAGCCTCCATGCGATCGCTGGCACCGAGCTCGAGCACCCCCTTGTCGCCCGGGCGTTCGCCCACCCGCGAGTGAACCTTGAGCACCAGGCCGCTCAGCGGGGCCCGCAGCACCGTCTGGCGCAGATCGGCCTCGGCCTTGACGAGCTCCGCCCGCGCCTCCTGCAGCAGGCCCGACAGAATCAGCAGCTCCTGCTCGCGGCGATCGAGTTCAGCGGCGGCCACGGCTCCGGCTGTGGCGAGGCGGCGGTAGCGCTTCAGCTCGCGTGATTCCAGGTTGAGCCGCCGGCTCAGATTGGCGCCGCGGATGCGCAGCAGCTGCACCTGGGCCGACTGGGCCGGTTCCGTATCGAAACGGGCCAGCAGCTGGTCGGCCTGCACCGCCTGCCCCTCCGTCACCAGCAGCTGGGTCAGCCGCGGACTGCCGCCGATGCCGCTGATCGGTGCCGCCAGCACGCGCACATCGCCGGCGGGCACCAGCCGCCCGAGCGAGGCAACCGCCTCCGGCAAGGCCGGCCGTGGCGGCGCCACAACCGCACGACGCGTGCCGCTGGCGGCGCCCTGGCGCCACAGGGCGATGCCGCCGCCGACCAGCAGCACCAGCCCCAGGCCGATCAGCAAGGTGCGGGGGGATCGTCGAACAGAAGCTCCTCGATGTAGCGATTCGCCCAGTGGGGATTGAACGCCTTCTCGAGCACCCGTCGCGTCTTGTCGTTTTGCTTCTGTTGCCTGCAATAGCGGAGCTGGCCGTGCCATCGTGCCACCGTAGCCTCTGCCTCGGCCGGTTGAAGTTCGGCCTCGGCGGCGGCCTGCGCCAGCACGCTGAGGAAGGCCTCCACCTCATCGACGAACCAGGTCTCCTCCCGGGAACCCTCCGGTCGCACGAACAGCACCTCAGGCGAGAAGATCGCCCCCCAGGGGGGCAGTTCACGCACCTGGGCGAACGCAGGCCGCGATCGCCGCTGCAGCGCCGCCCGGATCCCCGTCGGCAGGCCCGTTTCCAGCACCGGCGAAAGATCGACGATCGCGGCCGACACCCCGGCGCGACCGACGACGATGTCGGCACCGAACACCGGCAGATCGCAGCGCGGATCGGGGAAGAATACGCAGTGAAGGATCTGCAGGCCGGCCCCCAGCCGGGCGGTCTCCAGGTGGAGCTTGCGCAGGCCGTGGCTGCGATGCACCTCGTTGCGGATGAACAGCGCATCGCCATCGAGGCTGCCGCTGATCGCCTCCAGGTCCGGGGCGATCGCCAGGGGCTCCAGCCCCGGCAGGGTGGCGCGGCAGGCGCGGATGCGCTCCGCCAGGGCATCCACCAGCGGATGGATCCCGCCACTTGCGCTCTCGGCCAGTGGGCCGGCCGCCGTCCGGGCTGCCTCGCCAGGTGGCGTTGCCTCCCCGTGTGGCGTGGCATCCCCCTGCGGCGTGGCCGCTGCGGGCTGGTTCCTGCCCGTGGGCTGGTTCCTGCCCGCGGGCTGGGCCGGGCCCCGGGGCTGACCGTCGTCAGCGGAGGGCGCATCGCCCCGGGGAGAGCCCTGAATCATGACGGCCCTGCAGCCAGCAGAATGTCGATCCTGCCATGCATCCGTGAGCGAAATCGAACTGCATCGCCGGTCGTTGCTGCCGGGCCTGGCCGAACCCCACCACCAGCGCCTCGCGAGCGGCGCCGAGCTGGTCAGCCTGCCCCTGCCGGAGGCGCCGCTCGTCTGCCTCGACTTCTGGTGCCGGGCGGGCAGCGTCTGGGAGAGCGAGGCGGAAAGCGGTCTGGCCCACTTTCTCGAACACATGGTGTTCAAGGGCAGCCGCAGCCTGGCGGCGGGCGAGTTCGACCGGCGCATTGAAGCCCTCGGGGGCAGCAGCAATGCCGCCACCGGCTTTGATGACGTGCATTACCACGTCCTGATCCCGCCGCAGGCGGCGGCGCAGGCCCTGGATCTGCTGCTCGATCTGGTGCTCCATCCCCGGCTGGAGCCGCAGGCGTTTCGCCTGGAGCGGCAGGTGGTGCTTGAGGAGCTGGCCCAGAGCGAGGATCAGCCGGAGGAGGTGGCGATGCAGCGCCTGCTGAGCCTGGCCTGTCCCGATCACCCCTACGGCCTGCCGATCCTGGGACGGCGGCCGGAGCTGTTGCGCCATCAACCCGCCGCCATGGCCTCGTTCCATCAGCGCCTCTACGGGGGCAACCGCTGTGTGCTGGCCCTCTGCGGCGCCCTCGCGGACGACTCCCTGCTGGAGCGGGCGGCGGCGGGCCCGCTGGCGGCCCTGCCCGCCGGCGCGGAAGCCGCGGCCGCGCCGCCGCTGCAGGTGCGCTCTGGCGAGGAACGGCTGGCCCTGCCCCGGCTTGAGGCGGCCCGGCTGCTGATGGCCTGGCCTCAGCCTGCCGCCAGCGATCTCGACGCCGTGATGGGAGCCGATCTGGCCACCAGCCTGCTGGCCGAGGGGCGCCGCAGCCGGCTGGTGGAGCGCCTGCGTGAACAGCTGCGCCTCGTCGAGAGCGTGGATCTCGATCTGCATCCGATGGAATGCGGCAGCCTGGTGCTGCTGGAGGCGGTCTGCGAAGCCGCCGACCTGCCCCGGGTGCGGCAGGTGATCCGCCAGGTGTGGCAGGAGGTGATGGCCGAGCCGATCGGGGAGGCGGAATGGGGGCGGGTGCGGCGCCTGGTGGCCAACGCCTATCGCTTCGGCCTGGAATCGGCCGGCGCCCTGGCGGGCCTGATCGGCAACAGCACGCTGTGGGGCCGGCGCCAGCCCCTGGATCACCCCCTGCAGCTGCTGGAGCGCTGGACACCGGAGCGGTTGCGCAGCACCGCCCTGCCCCAGCTCGATCCGGAGCGGGCCTGCGTGCTCGAGGCGGTGCCGGCATGAGCGCCTCCCCCCCTCGCGGCCGTGCCTCCCACAGCCCTACATCCAGCGGCGTTGCCCCGGACAGCCCCGGGGCCGGCGGCCGTGGCCCGGACAGCCGCAGGCCGGCGGGCAGCGCCACGGCCAGCGCCGCCGGATCGATCCTGGCGGGCGGCCTGCCGCTGGATCTGCAGGCGCGACCGGGTCCGGCGATCCTCTCCGCCCGGCTGGTGATCCGCGGTGGCAGTGGCGCCGATCCGATCGGTCGGCGCGGCGCCCACCAGTTGCTGGCCGGTCTGATGACCCGCGGCTGCGGGGCTCTCGATGCGGAGGCCCTCGCCGATCTGGTGGAGGGGGCAGGGGCGGGCCTGCGGGCTGATGCCGGCGAGGATTCGCTGGTGCTGGGCCTCAAATGCGCCGCCGAGGACAGCCACCAGCTCCTGCCCCTGCTGCTGCAGATGGTGCGGCAGCCACGGCTCGAACCCGACCAGCTGGAGCTGGAGCGCCAGCTCAACCTCCAGGCCCTGCAGCGGCAGCGGGAGGATCCGTTTCAGCTGGCCCATGACCAGCTGCGTCGCCTCCTCTATGGCGACGGCCCCTACGGCCACGATCCGCTCGGCGTCGAGCAGGACCTGGAGGTGATCGGCCGCGCCGATCTGCCGCCCCTGGTGGCCGGCCTGGGGCAGCGAGGGGCCGTGCTGGTGCTCTGCGGTGACCTGCCCGCCGATCCCGTCGCCCTGCTGGAGCGCGGCCTGAACCGAGAGCCCTGGCCGGTGGCGACCCCCGGGGCCGCCGAGGCCGCCGAACAGGCGCCGGCGGCACCGGTGCTGCGGCAGCCCCCCGGCCTGGCCTGCCTGGAGCAGGACACCGAGCAGCTGGTGCTGATGCTCGGCTGCGCCACCCTGCCCCTCGGGCATCCCGACACGCTAGCCCTGCGGCTGTTGCAGGCCCATCTGGGGGTGGGGATGTCGAGCCGGCTGTTCGTGACCCTGCGCGAGCAGCACGGCCTGGCCTACGACGTGGGGGTGCACCTGCCGGCCCGCTGCGCGGCGGCCCCGTTCGTGCTGCATCTCTCCACCTCGGCGGAACGGGCCGCTGAGGCCTGCACCTGCCTGCTGGAGGAGTGGCTGCGGGTGCTCAGCCAGCCGCTCAGCCCCGACGAACTGGAGCTGGCGCGGGCCAAGCACCGCGGGCAGGAGGCGATGGCCCGCCAGACCTGCTCCCAGATCGCCGATCGTCGGGCGCTGCTGCTCAGTCATGGCCTGCCCGTCGACCAGTTCGAGCGCGATCTGGAGCGGGTCGGGCAGTTGCAGGCCCTGGATCTGCTGGCGGCGGCCCGTCAGTGGCTGCCGCAGCCGCAGCTGAGCCTGGTGGGGCCGGCCGCGGCGATCGGCGCCGCCGAGCAGGCCTGGCAGCGCCACCCGCTCAGCCGCTCCGGCCGCTGAACCGTTGGCGGCAAAACCCCGGCCTGGGACCCCTCTGGCGCGGCGGCCCGGCCGCGGCGGCCCGGCCCGGGCGGGGCCGACGCTCAGGGCTCGGATCGGCTCAGGCGCTGGTCTGCAGCTGGGCCAGATCCAGCAGGAAGGTGCCGCGGCGGAAGCGCACCGCCCGCTGCTCACGGGGGCGCAGCTCCACCACCAGGCCGCTCTCCTCGGCATCGATCAGATCGGGCGGCCGCAGCATCGGCATCGGATCAGCGCTGCGCAGGTAGCGCGGGCTGCTCTTCAGCCGCACCCGGGACCCGACCGCAAACGGCACGCCGGCGGGCGGTGCTGCCGCCGTGCCGGTCGCGCCGGCCAGCGGCAGAGCCGCCGTGCTGGCCAGCGGCAGAGCCGGCGCGTCGACCGGGGCCCGGGCCGCCGGCGAATCGTCCTGGGGGGTGGCGGAGGACATGGGAGAGGCCAGGCGAGCGGGCGCGCCGGGACGCCCCGGTGGCCATGGACCCCCAGCATGGCGGAAACAGCTGCGCCACCCCACGGCGCTGTCCTCACCGCGCCACCCCGCCGCGCGGCGCCACCCCCAGGGCCGATTCAAACCCGGCGCGAGGGCTGCGGCCGAAGCACAGGGGTCAATCCGCCCCTTGCAGCGCCTGGGCTGCTGAGGCTCATGCCTGCCCGTGTCGTGGGCGACTGGCGTAACGCAACCGGCACCTGGAAGCGGCCCTGGCGCCACCCCGCGGCGCCCGTGTGGTTCGCAGCCCTTCTCAACCGCAGCGGGCTGCTGCAGGATGGCCTGCGCCCTGAACCGCCAGCGTTGCGAGCCCTTGCCACCTGGAGCGGCGCGATCGCCGGCCTGTTGCTGATCCTGGTCGGTGGGCTGCTGCCGGCGGCGATCGCCCTGCCCCAGAGCGGCGGCTGGACCCTGCAGCCCCTGGGGGTCACCCTGCAGGTTCCGGCCCTGCTGCTCACCGCCCTGGTGGCCGGACCCCGCAGCGCCCTGCTGACGGCGGTGGCCTATCTGAGCCTGGGCCTGTTCCGGCTGCCGGTGTTCTACGAAGGCGGTGGCCTCGGCTATCTGCTCGATCCCGGCTTCGGATACCTGGCCGGCTTCGTGCCGGCGGCCTGGCTGACCGGCAAGCTGGTGCGACGTGGCGGCAGGCAGGATCCGCCGGCCCTGGCGGCCGCGGCCGCCCTGGGCCTGCTGGTGATTCATCTCTGCGGCCTCGCCAACCTGCTGTTGGGGGCCCTGGCGGGCCGCTGGGGGGAGAACGCTGCCGCTCTGCTGATCCGCTACAGCCTCGCCCTGGGGCCTCAGTTGTTGCTCTGCTGCGCCGTCGGCCTGCTGGCCTGGCCGCTGCGTCGTCTGCTGCTGGTGGCCCGTTGAAGGCCACCCCGCGCGGGTTGCCGCCCGCGGGCTGCCTCCCACCGGTTGTCGTGCTGCAGTTGCCGTACTGCGGTTGTCGTGCTGCGGCCCGGCATGCAGCCAGCGGTGCAGCGGTGCAGCGGTGTGGTTGGCGTGCCAGCCCCCAGTCAGCCCCCGGCTGCAGCCCAGGGCCGACCCTTCGCCCCCTCTCCTTCGCTTCCTTTCCCCATGCGCCCATCCACCCGCCCCGGGTTCCTGCAGGTCGGCTGGCCCTGGCTGGTCGCCCTGCTGGTGCTGCTGCTGGATCAGCTCAGCAAGGCCTGGGCCGTGGCAGCCCTGGCGCCGGGGCAGATCCAGCCGTTCCTGCCCGGCCTGCTGCAGCTGCAGCGCGTCGCCAACAGCGGTGCCGCCTTCAGCCTGCTGAGCGGCAACGGCGCGGCGCTGGGGATGGTGAGCGCCCTGGTCAGCCTGGTGGTGGCGGTGTGGCTGCTGCGACGGCCGCCGCGGGGTCGATGGCCCAGACTGGGGCTGGCCCTGGTGCTGGCCGGTGCCCTGGGCAACGGCATCGATCGCTGGCGACTGGGCTACGTGATCGATTTCCTGGAGCTCGTGCCGATCCACTTCCCGATCTTCAACGTCGCCGATGGGGCCATCAATGGGGCGGTGCTGTGCTTCCTGATCGATCTCTGGCCCCAGCCCGCGGCGCGGCGCGACTGATCCAGCGGCCGCTGCCGCCCTGCGGTGCCTGAAATCCATGCCAGACACCGTCCTGGAGATCGCGCAGCCCGGAGCCGACAGCCGCAGCCTGGTGCTGCTTCCCGGCTGCTATCGGATCGGTCGCGCTGCCGATGCCGAGCTGCAGATCCCCCACGGCGCCGTCAGCCGCCGCCATGCGTTGCTGGAGCGCCGCGGTCACCGCTGGTTGCTGCAGGACCAGGGCTCCACCAACGGTCTCTGGTGGCGCGGCAGGCGCATCCGCGCACTGCTGCTGCGCGATGGTGATTGCGTCAGCTTCGGGCCGCCCCAGCAGGCCCAGGTACCGCACCTGCTCTTCCACCAGCCGGGTGGGACCGGCCGCCAGCGCTGTCGCCGCGGGCTGGCCTTGCTGCTGGCGGTCCTGGGGGGATCCGGCCTGGTTTTGCTGCTGATCGCCGTGCTGCAGGCGCCGATCCGCGGCCAGCTGGCGCTGCGGCGCGGGCCCCTGTTGCTGTTCGATCGCCAGGGGCGGCCGCTCTCCTCCTCCCAGGATCAGCAGCACCGGCAGCTGGGGCGCCTGCAGGATTTCGCGCCCACGCTGATCGATGCGCTGCTGGCCAGTGAGGACAGCCGCTTCTGGTGGCATCCGGGGGTCGATCCGATCGGGGCCGGCCGGGCCCTGCTCACCAACCTGCTGGGGGGGCGGGTGCTGGAGGGCGGCAGCACCCTCACCCAGCAGCTGGCCCGCAGTCTCTACCCCGATCAGGTGGGGCAGGGCGAGACCCTCGGCCGCAAGTGGCGGGAACTGCTGGTGGCTCTGCAGCTGGAGGCGCGCTTCAGCAAGCACGATCTGTTGCTCAGCTATCTGAACCAGGTGTTTCTCGGCGCCGGCTGGGGGTTTGAGGATGCCTCCCGGCGCCTGTTCGACAAGCCCGCCGCCGCCCTGCGGCTCGAGGAGGCGGCCCTGTTGGTGGGGCTGTTGCCCTCCCCCAACGGCTATGACCCCTGCATCGACCCCCAGGCGGCCGTGAGCTCCCGCAACCTGGTGCTGGCCAAGATGGTCGATGCCGGCCGCCTCGATGCCGGCCGCGCCCGCACCGCCCGCCGCCGGCCGCTCCAGCTGGCCAGCGGCGCCTGCCGGCCCAGCCAGCGCCGCGCCCAGCCGTTCTACAGCGACCAGGTGCGTCGTGATCTGGAGCGGCTGGTGGGACAGGGGGTGGCTGCCGAAGGCAACTTCCTGATCGATACCCATCTCGATTCCGCCCTGCAGGATCTGGTGGAGCGGGAGCTGCGTCAGCAGATCGCCGCCAGCCGCTCGCTGGGGGTGAGCCAGGGGGCGGTGGTGGTGCTCGACGGCCGCAGTGGCGGCATCCTCGCCATCGCCGGCGGCCCCGACTACCGCCAGAGCCAGTTCAACCGCGCCACGATGGCCCTGCGCCAGCCGGGCAGCACGTTCAAGCTGCTGCCCTATCTGCTGGCGATCGAGCGGGGGATGCGACCGGGGGATCCGATCCGCTGTGATCCGCTCTCCTGGCGTGGTCAGTACTTCGGCAGCAGCTGCAGCGGCAACCTCAGCCTGCGGCGTGCCCTGGCGATCAGCAGCAACACCGCCGCCCTGCGGCTGGCCCGCCGGGTCGGCCTCGATGCCGTTGTGCGCAAGGCCCGGGAACTGGGCATCACCACAGCGCTCCAGCCGGTGCCGGGCCTGGCCCTGGGTCAGAGCGAGGTGACCCTGTTGGAGCTCAGCGGCGCCTACGCCGCCGTGGCCAACGACGGCCTCTGGCGGGCGCCGAGCACAATCCGGGCACTCACCGATGCGGAGCAGTGCACCGGCGCCAGCGCCAGCGGTGAGCGTTGCCGGCGACCATCCCGGCCGACCGGCAGCCGTGCGGCCGCATCGGGTCCGGGGTCGCGTCGGGCCGGCGATCTGGCCGCGGCCGCCGCCGGCGGGGACGAGGGCATGATCGGCTCCGGCGCCGCTGCGCTGACACCGGCCCGCAGGGTGATGCAGCGCAGCACCGCCCGCGCCCTGCAGGATCTGCTGCGCGGGGTGGTGCGGGGCGGCACCGGCCGCGCCGCCAGGCTGGGGGGAGCGGAATGGGGCAAGACCGGCACCACCAATGACGGCCGTGATCTGTGGTTCATCGGTTATGAACCGCGCCGCCGCTGGTTGATCGGTATCTGGCTGGGCAATGACGACAATGCACCAAGCCGCGCCGGCAGCGGCCTGGCTGCCAGCCTGTGGGCTGCGATCCTGCGGGCGTCCGGCCCGATGAACTGAGATGGTGCCGCGCCGGTTGTGGCTGTGGAGCGGCCTGACGCTGCTGGCCCTGCTGCTGCTGGCCTTCGCCCTGCAGATGCTCAATCAGCTGATCTGGCAGCTCAGCTACTGGCTGCCGGGCTGGCTGATCGGGCCGCTGCTGCTGCTGTCGCTGGCGCCGATCGCCGGGCCCTGGCTGCGAGCGCTCGGCCGACCGGGTGGCAGGGTGGAGCGGTCGCCGTTGCCGCCGCCCTCCCGCAGCCGCCGCCAGGCAGCCGAGCGCAATCTCAGCGCCATCGAGCAGAACCTGCAGCAGGTGCGCGATGCCGTGGAGCGGCAGGGGCTGGAGCAGGAGCGGCGGCGCCTGCAGACCGAACTGGAGCGGGGTGATCTGGTGATCACCGTGTTCGGCGCGGGCTCCAGCGGCAAGACGTCCCTGATCCGCAGCCTGCTGGGGGAACTGGTGGGCGAGGTGGGCGCGGCGATGGGGTCCACCGCCAGCAGCAGCCGCTACCGCCTGCGCCTCAGGGGCCTCAGCCGGGCGGTGATCCTGGAGGACACCCCGGGCATCCTGGAAGCCGGTGAGGCCGGCGAGCGCCGCGAGCGTCTGGCGCGGCGCCAGGCGGCCCGAGCCGATCTGCTGTTGCTGGTGGTGGATGGTGATCTGCGCCAGGCGGAGCAGGAGGTGTTGGCGGCCCTGGCCAGCCTGGGCAAACGCCTGCTGCTGGTGCTCAACAAATGCGATCTGCGCGGTGAGGCGGAGGAGCAGCGGTTGCTGAGCCTGTTGCGGCGCCGCTGCGCCGATCGGCTGACGCCCGCGGATGTGGTGCCCGCCAGCGCCGCCCCGCAGAGCCTGCCGCGGCCCGGTGGGCAGCCGTTGCAGCCGCCGCCGGAACTGCAGGCGCTGCTGCGGCGTCTGGCGGTGGTGCTGCAGGCCGATGGCGAGGAGCTGATCGCCGACAACCTGCTGCTGCAGTCTCGCCAGCTCGGGCGGGCCACCCGCGATCTGCTGGAGCGGCAGCGCCGCCGGGATGCCGAGGCGATCGTGGAGCGCTACGCCTGGATCGGTGCCGGTGCGGTTGCGCTCACGCCCCTGGCCGGGGTCGATCTGCTGGCGGCCGCGGCGGTCCATGCCCAGATGGTGATCGAGATCGGACGGGTGTATGAGCTGCAGCTGGGGCGTGACCGCGCCCAGGATCTGGCGCTTTCGGTGGGGCGCACGCTGGTGGGGCTGGGGCTGGTCAAGGGGGGGGTGACGCTGCTGACGGCGGCATTGAGCCTGAATCTGCCCGCCCTGCTGGTGAGCCGAGCCGTGCAGGCGGTGGTTGCCGCCTGGCTGACGCGGCTGGCCGGCCGCAGCTTCATCGTCTATTTCCAGCAGGATCAGAGCTGGGGGGATGCGGGCCTGCAGCAGGTGCTGCAGCGCGAATACGACCTCAGCCGCCGCGAGGATGCCCTGGGTCAATTCCTGCAGACGGCGTTGCAGCGGGTGGTGGAGCCCCTGCGACAGCGCCAGGGGAGACAGTTGCCGCCGCAGCCGCGGGGATCAGGCCGAGGGCCTCGGGGGGGGGCGGCAGCAGCGGACCGGGACGATCGAGAATGCTGACCAGCACCAGGTACAGCAGCCCGATCAGGATCGAGATGGCGCCGGTGATGATCGCCAGCCAGCGGCGGCCCGGGGCCGCGGGGCTGGAACGGGGGGAGGCGGGCGGCTCGGGCATGGGGGCGATGGGGCGACAGCAGCCGCAAACGGCGCCGCCTGGTACTGCCCGCGAGGCTAGTGTGCCGTCCCAGAGATTTGCGAGCAAAGTCTCTGGAGCTTCTGCAGGATTGAATCCGCCGTGGCGGTCCAGGTGAACGGGGCCTTGGTCTTGTCGTAGGCCGCCACGAACTTATCG
>Ga0172376_10005953_pt1 | contig 13406 bp, 19 predicted proteins | sample Lak35m_FD_121114 | JGI IMG/M metagenome (GOLD analysis project Ga0172376, IMG submission 121114) | Freshwater microbial communities from Kabuno Bay, South-Kivu, Congo - kab_092012_35m | ecosystem: Environmental > Aquatic > Freshwater > Lake | place: Democratic Republic of the Congo: South-Kivu...
CCGCAGCGAGCGCAGCTGGCACCTGGTATTGGGCGAGCGCCTCGAACACGTTGAGGGCCCCGAGGATGTTCGTCTCGGCGGCCGGCCGAGGATTGAGGATCGTCTCCTGTGTGCCGAGCACGGCAGCCAGGTGGATGACCCCGTCGGCGTGGGCGACCGCTTCGGTCACCGCGACCGGATCCCGCACATCGCCCAGAATCAGCTCACAACCGGCCGGTGGCTTGCGCACATGCCGATCGAAAATCACGGGCGTCAGATCGCGTTGTAGGAGCGCTGAGACGACGTGAGACCCAATGAACCCGGAGCCCCCGGTGACCAGCACGTTCATGATGCCCCCAGCAGTTCACGCACCGGCTCGATCTCCCAGCCGTGCATCTCCACGGTCCGATTCCCCCAGGTGGAGGTATGACCGTTGTGGTCGGCCACATCGAGCTGCGCCACCCGCAGGCCCTGCGCCGCGAGGCGCTGGCAGGTCGGCACATCACCCCAGCCTTGGATCTTCTCGGGGACCGGGCCGATCTTCGCCCAGTCCGCCGGCCGGAACGACCACGACGCCGCCCCGGTCGACGCCCGGATCAGCCCCGGCACACCGCCGTAGGTGACCCGCTCGTGGATCGTGTTCCACTCGAACATCGGCTCGAGATGACAGCCGGTCAACGCCACGTCGGCGGGGGCGTGCAGCCACCAGGTCCGCAGCCGATCGGCCCACCCGGGCCGCCAGCCCATGTCGTCATCGGACAGGACGCACAACGTGGCGTCAGTTCCGATCGCGACACGAGCACACAGGTTTGTCCCATGCCCACACGTCGACAGGCGATCCCGGGACACGAAACCGCCGAGCTCGGCGACGAGCTCCGACGTGCCGTCCGTCGACCCGTTGTCGACCGGGACGACCCGCACCCCCTCGACCGACAGGGACCGGTAACAGTTCCAGAACAGGGACTCCCGATCATGACGAAACACGTCATGGCACAAGATCGCCGCCGTGATCCTCACAGCCGGATCGGCTCCACCGACGGCAACATGCCCGACAAGGTCTGCAACGCTGGCCGCCAATGCAGGTCGTAGACCAGGTCGGCGTCGTACCGTTCGGCGAACGCCCGGCACTGCGGCCCCAGGTCGGCGAGCAGATCCCGATTCTGGTTCGCATGCACCAAGGCTTCGGTGATGTCGTCGATCAACGGCGTGCAGAAGAACGCCAGCTGGGCGGGATCCCACCGGGGCTGCGCCGCCGTCGAATAGCCCGGCCCCGCCAACTCGGCCTGCGCCGAGAAGTTCGTCACGATCACCGGCGTCCCACACGCCTGCGCCTCGACCGCCGGGATCCCGAACCCTTCACCCATGCTCGGAAACAACAGAACGTCGAACGCCGAATACAAAGTGGCGAGCTCGGCCTGGCCGATCATGCCGGCCCGGTACCGGTAGTCGTCGACGAACAGCAGGTTGTCGGGGGAGATGCCGACGCCGGTGGCGAGGGCCCGCAGGTCCATGCCGCCGAGGGCGCCACGCTGCTCCGCATGGATGTACAGCAAAGCGGTCGGGTCGGTGTCGAGCAGCCGGCGGAACGCCAGCAGCGCCTCCGGGTACGCCTTGCGGCACGGTTCCAGCGAGTTGTTCGTCGAGCACATCCCGACCAGGAACCGGTCGTCGAGGCCGAGACGGGCCTTCGCCCCGTCGACCGGATGGAACACCTCGGTATCGATCCCGTGCGGAACGTACAACGGGTCAAGACCTTCGGCGACGATCTGGCGGCGGCCAAACTCGCTCATCGCGATCGGCACCGCACCCGACTGCTCGAAGAACCGGGCGACGAGCCGAGGCATCGGCGCATGGTCGATCGGCACCCACGACGCCAACGTGAACTCCCGCAACGCAGGATGATCCAACGTCCACACGTCATACAGCGTCAACAGCACGCCCGGCTCACCGTCGAACCAGTGGAGTGCATGCGCGCAGATCACGTCGCTCGAGTAGCTCGACCCGGACGGGTAGACCCGTGCGCCTTCCCACTCGCGCACCCCGCCCTGCAAGCCGTAGTTCGCGATGATCGCCACATCGTGACTGTCGGCGACCAGCCGGGGCACGACCTGGGCGGTCTGCTGCCCGTAGCCGGTCGGCGCCCACGGCGCATTCGAGAACCAGGCGATCTTCACCGGGTCTCCTTCGCAGGACGACCTGGCTTCTTGCGGGTCACGATGACCCACGAAGCGCCGGCCGCAACGACCGACACGATCTCCTCCCGGGCCTCGATGCGCTTCACCGCAGCGGCGAGCTGATCGGGGACCGACAAGTAGTCGTTGAACGAGATGATGTGAGCAGGCACGGTGCTCCTTTGGCGTGGTGTGGGCGGCGGCCCGTGCCAGTCGCCACCCACCACCACATCGGTTCGGCACGGAGAAGGTCGCAGGGGACCGGGCCAGGCCCGGCCCCCCACAGCACGGAGTTGGATCAGCTGGTCGGAGCCTTGAGGAACTTCACGTGCCCGTCCACGCCGCCGACGTAGTCGCTGTCGGTCCGCAGGATGGTCCGGAAGGTCACCAGGTCGTTGCTGAACGCGAAGTCGTCGCTGCGCTCGAACCGCACGTTCGCGACGTCCCGGATGTAGAAGCTCGAGAAGTTCCCGAACGCCATGTGCGTACCACCGGCGGTGGCGAACGCCGTGACGTTGGGGTCGAGCACCATCGGGTAGCCGAGCAGACGGTCGGGCTCACCGGCGGTCAGGGTCGGCTCCCACAGGGGCCGGCCCGTCGTGTCGGTGATCCGACGGATCTTGGCGGCGTTGGTGTCCAGCGTGAACCAGTACGCACCGAGCGACCGGGCCTGCGGGTTCACCGAGTAGACCAGGTCGACCAGGTTGCCGTACGAGGGCACACCGGTCGATGAGGCCTGGATGGTGGCGCCGACGGCCTGCGTCGTGATGAGGCCCTTGGGCTTCGACGAGCCGGAGCCGGTGACGTAGTCGGTGTCGGTGACCCGGGCGATCGCCTGGGCGGTGTCCCGGGCGATGAAGCCGAGGATGTCGATGCCGCTGTCGGCGAGGAGCTCGCTGCTCACCTGGGTGAGAACGCCGTACTTCCACGCGTTCAGCGTCGCCTTGCCGAAGGTGGCGTCGACCTCGCCGATCGCCGTGCCCTCACCGCGGATCGCTGCGGTGGAACGGGTCGCGACGTTCGGGATCTCGAGCGCCTCGCCCGACGCGGTGGTCAGCACGGTGACGTTGAGGTTCCGGGCGCCGGTGTAGAACTCGACGTACTCGACGAGCTGACGCTGGAACGACGTCGGGACCGTGTTGCCACCGAGAGCGGCGGTGTCCTCGAGGAGGTCACGGACCTCGGCGGGGCCGGCACCGGAACGGATGAGGCGCTTCTCACGCCACGCCGGGCCGAGGTCGAGGTCGAGGCTGCGGATCTCGCCACGGAGGAACCGGGTCATGTCGTCGACCTGGCGCTCGGAACGGCGGGTGATCTCGGCCTCGGCGATGACCGGCTCGTACGCGGCCCGGGCCACGGCGGCCTCGCGCTCACGCTGCTCGATGTCGAGGAACGACCGGATCTGGGCGTCCTTCTCGTCGATGTCACGGTTGATGGCATCCCACTTGGCCTGCTCCTCGCTGGTGAGCTCGCGCGCTTCGCGCTCCGCCACCTCGAGCAGCTCCTTGGCCTCGTGCCACGCCCGCTGGCGCGTGTCGCGCAGCGAGTTGAGGTAGTTCTGCATGTCTGTTGTCCTTTGTCTGAGCCCGGTGGGCTGGAGACGGATGAGGGGTTTGCCCGGTGCGTTGCGCGCGGCCAGACGGAGGGGTGTTGCAGAGACGGGCCGGACCGGTGCTTTCGGCGGCCGGTCAAGGCCCGGGCTGGTGCGGCACGGCACCAAGAACTAGGTGTAGGTCTCCAAGATGCGAGACGTCCACGATACGGCCGGGTCGCCGCCCCATGCGGCCCACGCCACCCGGCCCGGCGACGGGTAGCCGGGCTCACCCGGCGAGAACCCTTCGCCCTGCTTGTCGGCCTCGTGGCGGGCCAGATACGACGCGATCCTGCGGATCGTGTCCAAACTCACCGGGTCACCGTTCGCCAGCTGCGACGCCCTACGGCGACCCACCGCCGTGAACCCGCCGCCGGCGTGACCTTCGGCGATCCATGCGAGGGCCCGCTGCGCTTCCTCCCGGACGCCGTCCGGTGGGCGCCACGGCTCCCGCAGTTCTACGCGCACGGAGCGTTCCGGCGCTTCAAGAGGGCGAGGTGCCGCTTGCGGATCGACTCGCCGACCAGCAACTCGACCGGGATCACCCACAGCTTGCACACCCCGCCCGGGGCGATCTCACCGTCGACGATCTCACATGCCTGCGGGCCCTGGTAGAACCAGCAGTTCGCACACACCATCCCGTCGCCCGAGAACGGCGACTCGGCCACATAGTGCGCACCGTCTGCGCCGATGCCCTGATCCCACTTGCCGAGCAGATCGGCGATCTCCTCGAACACCTCGTACATCAGGCGCTGACGAGGCGCCGCCTCATACATCGAATCTTCAAGGCTCACGCCGCCGGGCCCCGCTGCTTCGACAGCAACGCCAACCGCAGGGCGATCAGCCCCGGCGACGGCTCCACGACCACCGGCTCCACGACCACCGGGTCGACCTCGCCCGGCAGCCGACCCGACCGGATCGCCTCCACCAACACCTCCGGCGTCAGCCCCGACTTGCCGGCCAGATGCTCGACCGCACGGGCGGCGACCTCGGTGTCGAGGTACGCCGGGTAGGTCACCGGGGACACGTCACCGTTGTGCAGCGACACCTCCCGCAACGTCCGCAGCGGGTAGCCGTCGTCGGTGCGATCCCACATGTCGTCGATCACCCGAAAACCGAACGACGACTGCGTGATGTCACCACGCTCGATCGACACCATCAGATCCCGGCCATACGACGTGTCGGGGATCTTGACCTCGTAGGCCAAGCCCCGCTGGTCCTCCTCGAGGTACAAGGTGCCCGACTTCGACCGGCCCAAGATCAAGCTCGCATCGTGGTTGAACAGCGCGCGCACATCCGCCTCGCCGATCGTCTTACGAAACGCACCCGGAGCGATTCGCTCCACGAACCCGCCCAGATCCTGCGACAGACGGTTGAACACCGCCGCATGCCCGGCGATGGTGAACCCGTCACCGACCGCCCGAGCTTCGAACTCTGTGGAGTAGTAACGCCGCTCAATCGGGCGCATAAGTCACCTCACTGATCGCAGCAGCCACAGCCCCCACTAGGCGTTGCTGATGGACCCAACGGACCGCCTCCGGCCGCCACACACGCTCGACCGCAGACAACGCCGTGCGCGTCTCGACTCGTCGCCGATCGCGCAGCACACACGTCGCAGCGCCCCGCACCGGCCTCGCCCGACATTCGACCAACGTGCCCCAACCCAAACGGCGGGCAACCACCTCGAACGACGGCACCACCGTCGATGACACCACCGGCAACTGCACCGTCGCCGGGCCCACAATGACCCGAACTGAAACCACCAGCCGGGTGCGCAACCCGTACAACGGGCCTGGCGGCTTGCGCTTCGGACGCCAACTCGACGCCGGCGGCAACGGCAACCCGCCACCAGCCGACACCACACCAGCACCGTCGAGACTGCCCTGCCCCGAGCCGATCTTCGACCCGGCAACAACAACCGTCCCCGACCCCGAAACCGCAGCCCCACCAAACCGGGCCGCCGACCCCGACGCCGACACCACACCAGCACCAGCCAGCGCAGCCCCACCCGGCTCACCCCCAGAGCCGGACACCACACCACTACCCGAAAGTGTCGCCGACCCCGACGCCACCCGGACGCCCGACCCGCCAACCGCACCCGACCCGGCCACCGAACCCTGGCCGGCCCTGGCGACACCACTCGACGCGGCGACCGTCCCGGTGCCTGTGATGGCAGCCTGTCCGAGGCCGGTCCGCAGACCGACCCCCGACACGAAACCATCACCCGCCACAGTTCCCTGGCCGGCCCGGACGGCGACACCAGCGGCGGCGACCGCACCAGCACCGGCGAGGCTGCCCGCAGCTGCCCGGGCAGCGTTGCCGCTCCCGGCCAGCGCACCAGCACCCGATAGTGCCGCCGACCCGTTCTGCTGCGCTTGGCTCGTCCCCGCCGCGGCGACCGCACCCGAACCCGACAGCGTCGCTGCACCAGCTCGTGCGGCGACACCGGAAGCCGACACCGACCCCGAGCCAGCCACACTGGCCGAACCTGACCGGGCGGCGAGTCCCGTAGCGGCCACCTGGCCGTCTCCGGCCACCGACGCCGATCCGGTACCCGTGATCGCCGCTCGGATCTCGACCGCATGCATGAGCATCCGGTCGTTCGCCGCCGACGCCGTCCCGTCGACCGACGTGTCGTTGTCGTTTCGGAACTCGAACGACAGGCGCATCGTGTCGCCACCGGACGCCTGCTGGGCGTTAAGACCGGTGACGATCGCGAAGCCGGAGCCCGCCGTGTTGGTAAGGGTCCCTCCCGCATTGTCGTAGGAGAGGAACCAGCCGCCCGTCGCGTTACTCGACGACGCAAAGGTGCCCAGCGTCGCCGTGACCGTATCGGCCGTCGTCGACGCCACTGCCGATTGCACCATGCCCAGGTCACTGCCCCGGGCCACATCCGTCAGAGCGGCAATGCCCCAGATCGCACCGTCGGCCGTCTGCCCCGAAGGCACAGCACCCGAGAATGTGATCGACCCAGCCGACGCGGACGAATCCGCATACCCGGCCCATACGGCCATCGCCGGTTGGGTAACACCACCGCCGACGTCGTTGCCGACCCGAGACCAAGTGATGTTGTTGCCGGTGGGCGTGACGGCTGCAATCGGCGACCCGCCCAGGTCATGGACCGCAAACGCAACCAGGTACACCTTGCCAGCCGTGGGTGTCCACGAAGCGGTGGTGAAATTTCTAGCGTCGGTGTCGGTCCCGGCGACGTGCCGTCAGGTTGAACGTGTCGCCCGCAGTGACCGCCACCGGGCTCGTCAACGCACCCGACCCGAGACAGTTCCCGGCACTGACGTTGTCCCACAGGGACACATAGCTGTACGTCTCGCTCGTCGACACGTTCGTCCACGACGGCGAGTTCGACAACGAGATCACCCCACTCGACGCCGCACCGAACTCGACCGCCTGGCGGGTCGTCTCACCCGCAGCATTCGACGTGCCCGCCTCGCCCGGATCGCCGATGTGCAACTTGGCGTACACCGCCGCAGGCGCCGTGAACGACGAGCCGTTCCCGCCGCCACGCAGCGCGTTGCCGATCGCGTTCTCGAGGTAATCCGACATGCTCACAGGATCTCGATCTCCAGGTCGTGGGCGAACTCGGCGCCCGGCGGCAACGGCAACGGCGCACTCAACCGGTGCAACGTCTCCACAGTCACATCACCATCAAGGAGCCGCACCTCGTCGAAACGCACCAGACGCTCGAACGGACCGAACACCAGCCGGCCCCGGATCTGTCCGTCTCGATGGGGAAGGGGCTGGCGGGTGTATCCGGCAGCGACGATCTCGAGGCCCTCGTCGAACAGCGCGATCGACAGGCGTGGCGAGTCGAGTGCTCGGACGAGGAACTGACGCAGGCTCACTCGTGGACCTCGGTGATCCCGTCGACAGGTTCGTCGAACTCGGTGAACAGGCGCACGTTGATGTTGCGCATGGCGTCGTCGGGTGACGGCGCTTCGGGTTCGGCTGGCAGCGTGTTGATCGGGTCGAGGTTCTCCCAGGCGCGCACCTCGTTGATCTCGAGGAACCCGGTTTCGATCCCGGTCTTGTACGACTCGTACCGGTCTGGGAGGGCGCTGCGCAGGAAGGCATCGAGGTTGAACTTGGCGAACTGCGGGCGGGGCAGCAGCCGGGTGAACGCCCCCTCGAGGCGGACGATCCACGGCATGAACGTGAAGCGGGTGACGTCGGTGCCGAGCTGCTCGGTGTTCGCATAGGTCATCGACGAGCCGCCCATCGGCGTGAACGGGTGCTGCAATCCGAACAGCCGGTAGATCTGCTCGTCGGAGTACTTGCGGGTCTCGAGGAACTGCGACTGCTCGGGCGTGATTGCGATCGGCGTGTAGGTCGCACCGCCGGTCAGGACGGCCGGCAGGTTCGACCGGTTCACGCCGCCGTGCGCGGCCCGCCACGACTGGGCGAGCTCCCGGGCCTGGTCTTGGGTGACGACCCCCGGCGACGTGATGACCCCGGACGGCATGGCCCCCTGGGCGAAGAACTTCGATCCGTAGGTTTGCGTGGCGAGGCCCAGGCCGATGGCGTCGCGGGCTGCGGTGATCGGGTCGACCCCGACTTTCGCGCCGGGCGGCAGCATGCCGGTCAGGTGGACGATCTCGCCTTCGAAGCGTTGCCCGGCGATACGGAACGCTTTGCGCATCCCGTTGGCTTCGACCTGCACTATGTCGGGGTGAAGGGTCCACAGCTCGATGATCTGGCCGCCTGTGTTGCGAGTGACGAGCCAGTAGGCGTTGCCTCGGAGGAGGAGGCTGACGATCGTCTGGACGAGGAACGCGACCCGGTCGGTGTCGACGTTCGGCTGGTCGATCCACGTCGGGGTCGGCAGCCCCTGGGTCTCGCCGCCGCGGCCCCGGTAGACGTCGACGGGCAGCATCGAGATCGAGTCGGAGATCACGCGCACGCAGGAGAACACGGCGAGGAGCTGCATCGCCGTGCCTTCGTCGACGCGCATCCCCGACGCTGACGAGGGAGACAGGCCGAGGTCGTCGCCACGGCCCCAGGCGGTGAGAGCCGGGTCGCGAATCGCACGGCGCTCAAACAGATTCGCGAGCATTGCGTCTCCGATCGGCCTCGAGCACCACGCCGAGGGCCACCAAACCAATGCCCCCGACTACGACCCCGAGCCACGGGGCCAACATGCCGAAGCCGACCGCTATGGCGGCCAGGCCGGCGACTTGCAGCACGGTGTGGATCACAACGCCCCCAGGTTGATGATCTGCGGTGCCGCCTGCGGTTTCGAGGCGACGCTCAACGCGATGCACATCGCGACCGCAGAGTCGATCCGGTCTTTCGACTTCGACTTGGCGAGCGTGAACCCGCGCTCGTTGGAGCGGGCCACAGCGTTCAGGACCTGGGTCTCGAACGCTTCGTCGCCGTCGTGTGACAGTTCGCCCCGGCGGATCATCTCGTAGCAGGCCCCCACCGCCGGCGTCATCCGTTCCAGCGACTGTGGGAACTCGAGCATCGGGTAGCCCTCGTCCTCGAGCTGCTGGGCTGGCAGGTCGAAGAAGCGCGGGTCGTAGGCGACGGCCCGGACGTCGTACATGGCGGCGAGCTCGCGTACGAGCGCCATCGCATCGGTGACGTCGAGGCGGCCGTCGTCGCGTGGCAGCCAGATCTTGGTCTTGACGTGGTACCTGTCGCCGCGCTGCTGCACCCAGCAGATCGCCGTCGAGTCGTGTTTCAGAGCGACGTCGACACCGACCCACGTCGGGGCTGACGGTTCCATGGGCCACGGGTCGGCCAGGCCCCGCCACAGGTTCCGGCCGTCGGCCCCGAGCCACGACTCGACGCCGTCGACCCACTGGCCCAGCCGGAAGATCCTGAAATGGGATTCCGGCGACAACGCCACCGCCGTGCGGAGCGCGTCGATGTTCATGTACTGCTCGGCGAGCGCCGGGTTGGCCCGATGCCACTGCGCCTCGTCGAAGATCGCGCAGCCTTCGTCGGCGGCGTACTCCGTGTAATGAAAGCCCGGCAGTTCGGCCCCCGACTTCACTCGGGAACGCAGATGCCACAACGCCGACTGGCGGTCGAAACCCGGCGTGCCGATTCCCACCACCAACGACTTCGGGCGCTTCCCCGAAGCCAACAGCAACGAATCCCACGACTCGATCTGCATGAAGCCGATCTCGTCACACACCGCCAACGACGGATCCAAACCCTGCAACCCGTCCGGGTCGCACGACACCGGGAACATCTCCCCGCCCGTCTGCGGCGCCTTCACCTTCTGCGCACCAATCGCGCTGTACACCAACGCTCGAGCCTCGAGCACCGGAGACGCAGCGATCATCGCCAACGCCACCCCATACACCGACCGCACAGCCTGCTGCACCGTCGTCGCCACGATCGGCACCTGCGGCGCCCCACCCACATCCGGGCAGAACAACGCATGCAAACCAACCGCAGCCAAGAACGTCGACTTGCCATTCCCCCGGGCCACCTGCATCGCCGCCGACGTCACCCCGTCAGCAAACGCCGCCCGCAACCACTCCTTCTGGAACTCCGCCAACCGCAACGGCTCGCCGGCCCCGTAGCCCTTCGGAGGCACGCAGTACGTCTCGATCCAGCGGATCGCATGCTCCGCCCGGTCGAGCTGCTCCCAGCGATCCCACGGCGGCGCACCCGGATCGACCCACTTCTTGCCGGCGTTCCGGTTGCCGATCTTCGCTGACTGGGCCACCAAAGCACCTCCCGGCCGGCCGAAGGGGGCCTCCAGCGGCCGTTGGAAGCGTCTCGATGGGAGGCGCATGGGTGATGCTCGGGCGCCGGCAGAAAATCGGATGCGCGATGGCCGCGCGCGCCGGGGGTCGCGACGAGGTCGCGCGTATCGTCTCGGTCAGCGTCGGCGCTTCGCCTGCTGGTTGCAGGTCGGACATGAGACGAGCCAGCCGGCGGTGGGGTCCCCGTCCACCCTGTGAGCGGCCACCCATCGGCTGGTCGGTTCGAGGATCGTTCCGCAGCCGTAGCCGCAGGGGGAGGGGAGGGTGCGGGCCAGGGCTCGTCTTGCACGTTGGTGTTCGGCGCCGTAACCCCGGTCGGCCCGGCTGGGTCGGGTGGCCTCCCGTGCCCGGGTGACCCCCCGTGCACATAGAGGGCACCGGGTGGCTGTTGTTGGTGTTCCGCAGGTCAGGCAGGGGCGTCGCATTGACGTTCGCAGCGGAGCAGTGGGCGGACGAGGTGCACGGCTCGAGGTCCGCCGCAGCGTCGGCAGCGGCCGTAGAGGGCGGCCAGGTGCTCGTCGTGGAGCTGGTGGACGAGCTGGGCCCGGGGGCCGAGGTCGATCATGCGGCTACCCCCGAACGCGCAGCGGCCCGCCGTGGTTACACGACGGGCAGCATGGACTACTCGGGAGGTTACACGCTTGTCATTTGTGACGCAAGTGATCTACCAGCCGAACAGGGACCGCTGGCGGACCCCGTCCTCGCCGAACAGGGACCGCTGGCCGAGGCGCTGGACGATGAGGTCGCAATACGTCTGGGAGCGCTCTATGCCGATGCTCCTGACGCCAGCGTCGCAAGCGGCTCGTAGCGTTGTACCTGAGCCAGCGAAAGGGTCCAGCACCAGGGTCGGGGCCGTCGTCTCAATCGCTCGAGCAGGCAGGCCGAGCGGGAAGGGTGCTGGGTGAGCGGTGTCCTGCTCCGGCGACACCCTCCAAACGTCGCCGATCTGACTGGCGCTCTTGCTCACAAGTCGCCAGTCCGGCTTCGCCCACACCACGATCCACTCCGACTTCGGCAGGTAGAAGTGCTGGGAGAAGTTCATCCCGGTCTCGCGGTCCCAGGTGATGACCTGGCGGAGCGGGAGGTCTGCCCCGTAGTCCGTCGGCAATCGGCAGATGCCGCCCTGCACGCGCGGCTTGTGGTTGTAGAACAGCGCGCCGCGGTCGGAGAGAGTCGTCCAGCACAGGCGCACGATCTCCGTCTGCCACTCGTCGTAGAACTCCTGGTGGAGGGCGTCGTCGTAGTCGGCGTAGCCACCGGCGAGATTCTTTGCGGCGAGCGATCCGGCGTGCATCCCGCTCGGTCCGCCGTTGCTCGTGCCGAGGTTGTAGGGCGGCGAAGTGAACACGAGATCAACGCCCTCGAGGTCAGGCAGGATCTCCTCAGCCTTCGCGCAGTAGAGCGTCACGAGATCGTCGGCGTAGTAGGGCGCGAGGGTCATCGCACGCGCGCCGTTGCCAATTTGATGTTCATGTCATCCTCCCCAATGGCGGGCACCAGCACCGCCGTTCCACAGCAGAGCGACACACTCGTCGTACTGCGATTCGTCCGTCCAGTCTAGCCCAACACACAGGTTATCCCAATGGAACCGGGCGATCTGAGCGTAGCCTAGATACCCGTTTCCGGTGTCGATTCCCCGGGTGCATCGTGACTCTCGCCATGCAATCTCGGCGGGGAACCACGACGGTATTCCTTCGCAATCTCCTGTCGTAACCACTCGTTCTGCTGGACGAGAGACAACTGGTGCCACATACGCCAATGATTCGTAATAGCGTCTGACTCGCTCTGCTTGCTCTTGTTCACCCACTTCGTAAAGAACCTGCGCCATAAGGTCCGGCCAATCACCGCCCGCTACCTCCATAGTCCACGCTTTCGCGCCACCAATCGAATCAACCTGCTCGTCGCACAGGTACATGCACCATCCGACGACAGCCACACAAACAAAGACGAACGCTACGAAGAACCTCAAATCATTGTCCCCTGTGCTAGATGAATACGCGCCTTGCCTAGTTCCACACACTCCTTGTGTGCCAACTTGCCTGTCTTTTCACGCATCGCCAAAGCGTTCGTGCCGCCACCATGCCGAGGCCGAGTCCACCCAATCTCCTGATGGTAATGCGGCAACTTCACATCCAACACTTTGCGACACAGATCGCAGAACACATGCATCAGCCCTCCCAACTGTCAATGATTGCTTGCAGACGATCAACTTCCTCTTGCCACATCGACTCGCGCCACGGACGAGAATTGTCCAACGCCTTCCGCTTCAACACATCGAACGCATCCATGCCGATAGTCTCAGCGACGAACGCCATATGCTCGTCGGGATGATCCGTGAACCGGGCATGGCACGACGCACACAAACACCATGCGTTGTTCTCATCGGTGCGAGTCGCAGAGAACTTCCTGCCGATGATGTGAGCGCATTGCAGATTCGCAGTCGAACCGCAACGCTGACACCGGCCACGCTTCCGCACGACCAGAGAATGCAACCGAGTGGCCTTACCCTTCGGACCCTTACCATAAGCGACTGCCATTAGCGATCCTCCTTCCGAAGATCGGAACGGTACGAATCACCTACCCTAATGCCAACGTCTTTCAACGTTCGGGCGAAGTGGTGGCGTTCCTCTGCGGTAGTACCTCCGTACATACCGCCCCGCCCATTCAACAAGTCAATCTCCACCCGGAGTGCATAGACCAAACAGTCGTCGGCTACCGGGCAGCAACGGCAGAAGTCACAAAACACTTTTCGGGTAGAACGTGCGAAAAAGTCTTGCCACTTCTGGCCCGCACACGCAGCATCGTTGTACCACTCGCGCCGAGGCAACGAATCAAACCAGTCGTGCAGAAACGCAGTCGATTCGTCCATCACTCGCGCCCTTCGATGCGGCGACGTTCACGCGACCGAAGGTTGATCGCCCGCTTCCG
>Ga0172376_10005954_pt1 | contig 13404 bp, 14 predicted proteins | sample Lak35m_FD_121114 | JGI IMG/M metagenome (GOLD analysis project Ga0172376, IMG submission 121114) | Freshwater microbial communities from Kabuno Bay, South-Kivu, Congo - kab_092012_35m | ecosystem: Environmental > Aquatic > Freshwater > Lake | place: Democratic Republic of the Congo: South-Kivu...
CGGATGCTCGCCGAACAGCGGGATCAGCGCCTGCACCTCGAGCGAGGTGAGCTGCGGGTTCTGCCAGGTCAGCACCGGCAGGTAGGCCACGTTGGCCAGGCTCATCGCGCTGCGGCTGCCGGTTTCACCGGTGACCCCCGGCGAGACCGCCCGGCCGTCGGTGAAGGCGCGCGCCGGATCGTGACAGCCCGCGCAGGACAGGCTGCCGTCGCGTGAAAGCCGCGGATCGTGGAACAGGTGCCGCCCCAGCTCGACCTTGTCGATGCTCATCGGGTTGTCGGTCGGCACCACCGGCGGCGGCACCCACGCCGGCAGCGGCCACTGCCAGGCCGCCCCCGACGCACCGAGCAGCAGCACGCTGCCGGCCGCGAGCGCGAGCCTGGCCAGCATCGCACGGCTCTTCCGAAGCTGGCGATAGCACCCCTTGGATGCCGAGCGCAGCAAGGTCGGGGGCGGTTCCATCTCAGCGCACCGTGAACAGGCGCTGCGGTCCCGGGGCCGCGACGCCGCCATAGCCCAGGCCCAGCGCGCCCATGACGGGCGGGCAGTCGGCGTCGTTCGGGAAGCTCATGCAGCCCGGGGACGTCCTCGGCGCGTTGACGTCGACGTTCGCGTCTGCCAGCACAGCGCCGATGTCAGCCACCACCGTTTGCGTCGCCGCGTCGAATCGCTCGAACTGCACCGTCACGCGGTTGGGGTTCTGGCACGACGACGGCGCCTCGGTGCGCGCGGCCGAGGCGCACACCGTGCTGCCCAGGTGCACCGAGAAACCCGAGGCCGCGCCGCCCCCGTGTCCGGCCCCGGCCATTGCGTGCGCCCCGCTCAGCCCCGAGGAGGCGGTGTCGAACTTGACGAACTTGTAGCCGCCCTGCCAGTTCCAGAACAGGGCGGTGAGGTTCAGCGGCGCGGGCGCCGTGGTGGGGTCGCCGTGGTTGCGCGCAAAGGGCACGCCCAGCGTGAAGCGCAGGCCGGTGTAGCGCCCCGCGGGCACGCTGCCGCGCACCTCGCTGTTGGTGCCGGCGGTGCCGTTGCGGCAGGGGCCGCTGCCGTCCTCGAAGTCCAGCAGCGCGAGGTTGTCGAGCTGCCACATCCCGTCCTGCGCCAGCGTCACCGGCACCGCGCGGCCGGTCTCGTCGACCAGGGCGACCTCGCTGACGTAGAAGCGGAAGTCGCCGGGCGTGATGGTCGAGCGCGTGGTGCCGATGTCGGCATAGCGCTGGCCGCAGGCGAAGGGCTGGCCGTTGACCTGCGCCGCGAAGCGCAGGGTCATGGGCTGCAGGTCGGCGGCCACGGCGGGGGCCGAGAAGGCTGCGGTGCAAGCCGCCAGGAGCAGTGCGGCTGGCGCTGGGGTCGACGCGGAAAGGATCTGGAGGGTGTTCATGGTGTGGATTGCTGGCAATGGATGGGGTGTTGCCGGTCATCGTCGAGGGGCCCGACTGCGCGCGCGACCGGTGTTCGCGCCACAGCCGTTTTCGGCGCGGCCCGGGGCTGGGCGGCTGCAGGCACTCCAGGGCGAGGATCGCGCCCGAAAGTGCTGCTGGTGCGAGGCTCCCGTCTGGTCGAGCAGTCGGCGCCCAGCGAAACCCAGTGCCCGAAGGGCCTGCCGCCACCGCTCATGGGAAGGCTGCCGAAGGTCAAGGCCGAGGCGTAGTGCCGTGCGGAGCGTGCGACGGCCCGTGCTTGGGCACCGCATGCGACGGTCCGCCGTGCGTGGTTCGCGCATGAGCTTCCGCGCGCGCCTGCGTGAACACCTGGTCGCCGAAGGCGCGCCAGTCGCGGGTCAGGTCGCCCCATTGGACGGCGTTGATGCGGCCGAGCACTTCGGGCTTGATCGTGCCGGGTCGCATCACGATGGCTTCACCTTCGTCGAGCTTCAGGCCCAGTGCCATCAGCGGTGACAGTAGGTGACCTACCAGCACCGTGTTGACGCCTGCTGCCGGCCGGCGGTTGCCCAGGCGCCAGAACTGATCGGCCGTGGCCTCAAGCTGGGTGACGTCCACCGCGAGCGCAGGCTCGGCCTGAGCGCGGCCGAAGGCCAGCCGCGCGGTGTCCATGGCCCGACACCATGGACTGGCCAGCACGAGGCCCAAGGGGATCCCGATGGTCTTGAACGCATCGCCCATTTCCTCACTGAGGATGCGACCGGCTGGGCCCAGGTTGCGCTGGCGTGTGCAGTCGTCGGGTGCGAAGGGGAACTGATCGATGCCGTCGTGCGCCGTCTTGGCGTGGCGCAAGAAGAGGACGAGGCCGCCTTGACGCATCTGCTCGACCAGTAGATAGGCTTGCGGCGGCGCGTGCAGGGGCGAGGTATGGCCTTGCGGGTTCGAGCCGGCAGTGTGGTGCATGTGCTGGTGCGGCACGCGGGCGGGCTGCGACCAACCCAGCAGGGACAGGCTCGCGAGCCCGAAGGCCACGAATGGCGACAGGAGAAGTCTCATGAGGATGCTCCAGTTCGTTCGAAGACGGTTCAGTGCTTGTGCTCGTGCGCGCCCGCCGCGTCGCGCGGCTGCTGCACCCAGACCATGACCTCGCGCTCGCCGGCCTTCTCGAAGCGCAGGGTCATGGGGAAGCGGTCGCCGTCCTTCAACGGCGCCTTCAGGCCGATCAGCATCAGGTGGTGCTCGCCGCCGTGGCGCAGCCGCACCTCGCCCCGGGCCGGCACCGTGAGGCCGTCGATAGCGCGCATGCGCATGACGTTGTTCGCGTCGATGACGCTGTGGTGGATCTCCACCTCGCGGGCCACCGGTGTGCTCGCGCCGATCAGGCGGTCAGGCTGGGCGCTGGTGTTGCGGATGGCGCGCAGGTAGGCCGCGCCGGTGCCGGCGCCTGGCGGCGTGGGCGTGGCGTAGGGGTGGTCGATGCGCAGCGGCCCGAGCTTGAAGTCGTGCGCGATGGCAGGGTGGGCGAGGCTGCCCAGTACGACCAGCGCAGCGGCGATTGCACGAACGCGGATCAGGCGGGTCGACATGAAAGGTGTGGTCATGGGGGCTTCCGGGGAATGGGGGTGATTGGTGGGGTGGAAGGGGGGGTATGAGGGCTTGGGCGGATGGACCGCGCCTGGCGTGACCGCCCCGCGGTCCGGCGGTGTACGGTCGCGAGCGGGGGCGCTCACAGGTCGGCCTCCTGCGGTGACAGTTCGGCAGCGCCTCCCCCGCAAGAGGGGGTCGGTGCGTTGCGCGATGGGTCGATCGGTCGCAGGCACAGCGCACGTGAGCCTGCCGGGTCGATCGCGACTTGCGCCGCCTGTGTGATGAAGGGCGCAGGCTCCGGTGGCCGAAGTCCATCGCTGACGACTTGCCAGCCGGACCCGGCCAGCCAGGCCACCAGGCCGAGCACGGCCCCGATGTTCACGTGGGTCATGACCCTGAGCAGGCGCATGACCGGATCTGATGAGGGCATCCGAAACTCCTGACGGGCGCGCGCGCATGCCTCGCCCTGCGAGAGCGCTGCGGACGCACGCACGATGCAGACGCTTCGCCGCCTGGGCTGCCGGGCATGGACCCGGCAGCGGCGTGCGAAGTGCGCTCAGTGCATCAGGTCGGAGAGGGGGGTGCGCGCGCGAGGGCCGCGCGCCAGACGTGCGCCGTGCGAGGCGCCGAGAGGAAGCGCTCGGGCAGGCCGTCGTTCAGCGCCAGCGCCAAGGGTGGCGTGGCGGCGGCCGGAGGCGGTGCCATGCCCTGTGACCCATGCGGGCAGCACGGGCAGTGGTCCTGGTGCCCCGCCAGGGGGCCGCCAGAGTCTGGGCTTGGCGCGCTGTGGCTGGCTTCCTCGAGCTGGACCCACCGCGAGCCCTGGGCGGTGCACACCTCGACCCAGCCGGCAGACCCGGAGACCAGCGCCAGCGCATGCGACATCACCGGCGCCAGCGCCGCGAACGCCATGGCCAGCGTGGCGAGCCAGAGCGTGAAGCGGCTGTTACGGCGGGAAACACGCATGAAATGATTCTAGGCCGTGATGGCAGCCGGTTCTTGCGCCTGCGGGGTGCGCTATGCCCCATTGCGGGGGCCAGCCACGCACTGCGAGAGCCCTTGCAGCAACACGTCCCGGGGCATGTCCCGCCCGATGAAGACGAACTTGCTCTCACGCGCCTCGCCTGGCCTCCAAGGGGTGCCGAGATCGCTGCCCATCAGCATGTGCACGCCCTGGAAGACCACTCGCTTGTCGTAGCCCTTGATGTGGAGGACGCCCTTGTAGCGCATCAGGCTGGGACCGTAGACTTGGACGATCCCCCCGAGGAAGTCCTCGAGCCGCTCCAGATCCAGCGGCCGCTTCTCGCGGAACACGAACGAGGTCACGTCATCGTCGTGCTCGTGTTCCACGTCGGTCAGGAAGTCGGGCTCGATCTCGAGGATCGCGTTCAGGTTGAAGCCGTGGATGTCGAGCAGGTCATCGAGGGCGGCGACGCCGTGACGCGCCTCCCCGATGCGCGCGCGCGGATTCATCCTGATCAAGCGCTGCCGCAGGGCCGCCACCTCGTCGGCGGCGGCGAGGTCGGTCTTGGTGACCAGGATGCGATCGGCGAAGCCCACCTGCTCCTGCGCCTCGTGATGCTCGTCGAGCTGTTGCGGCGCGTGCTTGGCGTCGACCATCGTCACGATGGCGTCCAGCAGGTAGTGCTGAGAGATGTCCTCGTCGACGAAGAAGGTCTGGGCGACGGGGGCCGGATCGGCCAGGCCGGTGGTCTCGATGATCACGCGGTCGAACTGCAGCTGCCCGGCCCGCCTCTTGTCGTGCAGCTCGCCCAGGATGCGCACCAGGTCGCCGCGCACGGTGCAGCAGATGCAGCCGTTGTTCATCTCGACGATCTGCTCGCCCTCTTCCTGCACGAGCAGCTCGTTGTCGATGCCGGCTTCGCCGAACTCGTTCTCGATCACGGCGATGCGATGGCCGTGGTGCTCCTTCAGGATGCGGTTGAGCAGCGTGGTCTTGCCGCTGCCGAGGAAGCCGGTGAGGATGGTGACGGGGATGGGGTTCAAGGGATGTCTCTAGCGGGGAATGAGTTGGGCCTGGTTGAATATAATGATAATGCAATATCATTAGGTGTGTCGTCGATCGGTCTGACTCAGCTCGGCTGACGGCGCAAGTCCGGTCTGGCCACAGGAGTCACAGAAGATGAAGACATGGATGTCGATGAACAGGCTGCCGCTGCTGCTGGCGTTTCTTGCGCTCGTATCGGTCAGTGCTGCCGCGCAGGGGCAGCAGCAGCGCGTGGTGGTCGGCAAGACCTTCCTGGCCGCCTCTGCCGACCCGGCCGACGGCAATGCCGGTTGGGCATTGACCAGCCACGGCGTGGGCGAAAAGCTCTTCAGCGTGGGCCGCGACGGTCGGCTGGCGGGCGCGCTCGCGCGCAGCGCGGAACGCGCGGCCGACGGCTCTTGGGAGGTCGCGCTGCAGCCCGGAAGGCGGTTTTCCGACGGCGCGCCGGTGACCGCCGCCGAGGTGGCGGCCGCGCTGGCGCGGACGAATGAGAGGAACCCCGCCGCGCGCGCCTCGGTGGGCCGCATGACGCTGCAGGCGCTGGACGAGTTGCGCCTGCGCATCCGCACCGAGCGCCCCACGCCGGTGATGGCGGCCGTGCTCGCGGAGTGGCCTTTCGTCGTCTACCGCGTGGCCGAGCGACCGGTGTTCACCGGCCCGTATGCGATCGCCGCCCTGCGGCCCGGCGACGCCGTCGACCTGGTGCCGAACGCGCACCACCCCGGCGCCGAGCAGCGACCGCCCCTGACGATCAAGCGTTTCCCGGACGGCCAGTCGATGGCGCTGGCACTCGAGGGGCGCGAGATCGACATGGCCTTCAACCTGCCGGTGGAGTCGCTGCCCCGGCTGCGTTCGCGCGACGGGCTGGGCACCAAGTCCTTCCCGGTCGGCTACCAGTACATGATGTGGTTCAACACGCGCCGGCCGTCCCTGGCCGACGTGCGCGTCCGGCAGGCTCTGGGGCTCGCGATCGACCGCCGGGAGCTGGTGCAGGCCGTGCGCGCCGGCGAGGTGGCCACCGGCGCCTTCCCGCTCGACACGCCGCACGCGCTGCGCGAGACCTTGCCCACTGACACCGCGCAGGCCGCGCGCCTGCTCGACGAGGCGGGCTGGCTGCGCGGCGCCGACGGCAGGCGCGCCAGGGACGGGCAACCCCTGCGGCTGGTGCTGGTGGCCTATCCGCAACGGCCCGATCTCGTGACCCTGCAGCCGGTGATCCGGGCCCGGCTCGCAGCGCTCGGCATCGAGGTCCGGACACGGGTGGCCGAGCAGCCGTCCGCGGTGGCCTCCAGCGGCGACTTCGACCTGCTGCTGTGGGCGCAGCACACGCTGCCGGCGGGCGACCCGGGCTTCTTCCTCGAGGCCTTCTTCCGATCGGGCTCGAGCAGCAATTTCCCAGGCCTGTCCTCGCCCGAGATCGACCGGGCCCTGGATCGCCTGGCCGGCGCGGAATCGCCGGCCGAGCGCGTCGCCGCGGCAGCGGCCGCGCACCGTACCGTCATCGCGCAGGCGCCGGTGAGCTTTCTGATGACGCCGGTGTGGCACGTCGGCCTGGGCAGCCGGCTGGCGGGCTATGAGCCCTGGGGCTCCGACTACCACGTGGTCCGCGCCGACATGGGCCTGAGGCGCTGATGCTGCATCCGTAGAAGACGCGTGCATGAACGAGGCGACGCGGACGCGAGGGCCCTTGCCGCGCGGGCCATGCTGAGAAACCTGCCCGGACTGGCCTTCGTGCTGTGGCTGGTCAGCCTCGTCGTGTTCCTGCTGCCCCTGGCGATGCCGGGCGACCCGGCGGGCATCGCCCTGCTCGAGCGCCAGCAGGCCGCCACCGAGGAGAACCTGCAGGCCCTGCGCCAGGCCTGGGGGCTGGACCGCTCGCTGCCCGCGCAGTATGGGCAATTCGTGATCGGCTTCCTGAGCGGGGACTGGGGCGTGTCGCTGCGCACGGGGCGCGCCGTCGTCGAAGAGATGCAGCCCAGGCTGCCCTGGTCGCTGGCCATCGGCGCGGGCGGCTTGCTGATCGCGACGCTCGCCTGTCTGCCGCTGGGCCACGCGGCCGCCTGTCGACCGGGGGGCCTGCTGGATGCCTCCACCCGCGCGCTGGCGGTGGCGGCCCAGTCCTTGCCGGCCTTCGTGCTGGCGATCGTGGCCGCCTGGCTGTTGTCGGCGCAGTGGCGCCTGGTCGATGTCTACACGGGCGGCCCGGCGCAGCGCTTGCTGCTGCCGACGCTGCTGGTGGCCCTGTATGCGCTGGCGCCGCTGACGCGGCTGGTGCGGCAGGCCTTGCGGGACGCGGCAGACCAGCCCTACATGCGAACTGCGCGCGCCAAGGGACTGTCACGCAGGCAGGCCCTGCGCCGGCACGGGCTGCGCCCCGCGCTGCTGACGCTGCTCGCGGCACTGACGCCGCAGGCCGCCTGGGTGGTGGGCGGCACCGCGGTGGTGGAGGTCGCCTTCGCCATCCCGGGCCTCAGCCAGCTGGTCGTCGAGAGCATCGCCAGCCGCGACCACCCGGTGCTGCGCGCCTACCTGCTCGCCGTGGCGCTGCTGATGGTGGCGGTGCAGGCCGCGGCCATTGTCTTGCGCCGCCTGCTCGACCCCCGGCCTGCCGCATGCGCCGCGTGAGTGCCGCCCTCTGCCTGGTGCCCGTCGTGCTGCTGTCGGCGGCGGGGGCGATCGGCACCGCAGACGTCCACGCGGTGGACCTCGGCAACCGGCACGCCCCAGCGGGCGGCGTCCATTGGCTGGGCACCGACCACCTCGGGCGGGACGTGTTCGCGCGCCTGGCCCAGGGCGGCTGGCGCGCGGTCTGCGTGATGCTGGGTGCCGCCGCGATCACCGTCGCCGCCGGCCTGGCGCTCGGCCTCGCCGCAGCCATGGCGTGGACGCCGCTGCGCCTGCTGGCGCTGAGGCTGGCGGAGATGCTGGCCCTGCTGCCGGACCTGGTCATCGCGATCCTCGTCGTGGCCGTGCTCGGGCCGTCGCCGCCCGCCCTGGCCCTGGCGCTGGGCCTGGCCGGCGTGGGCCCGGCCGCCCTGCTGGTGCAGGGGCTGGCGCGCCAGACCATGCGCGAGACCTATGTGGCCGCAGCCCGTGCGCTGGGGGCGACACGCGCGGGCGCAGCCCGTCGGCACGTGCTGCCGGCGGTGCTGCCCGCCTTGCTGACCCATCTGGCGGCGCACGTCGGCCACATCGTGCTGAGCCACGCAGGGCTCGCCTTCCTCGGCCTGGGCGCCGACAGCGGAGCGCCGGACTGGGGCGCCATGCTGTTCGAGTACCGCGCCCATCTCTTCGAGGACCCGGCCCTCGTGGCCCTGCCCTGCGCCACGCTGGTGCTGCTGGCCGGCGGCATGAACCTCTTGATCGAACCCCGGAGCCTCCCCAGACGATGAACGCGATCGAGACCCTGCTGGCGCGGCGATCGGTGTCCCCGCGGCTGATGAAGGCACCCGGGCCCACGCCGGATCAGCTGCAGACGCTGCTGCAGGCCGGCGCGCGCGCGGCCGACCACGGGCGCCTGCGGCCCTGGCGCTTCATCGTCTTCCAGGGCGAGGCGCGGGCGCGGCTCGGCGAGGTCTTCGCGCAGGCGCGGCGCCAGCGCGACCCCTCGGCCACCGAGGCCGATCTGGACAAGGAGCGCGGCAAGCCGCTGCGCGCGCCCTTGGTGCTGGCCGTGGCCGCTGCCGTCCGGCAGGACCTGGAGGCGATTCGGCCGGTCGATCAACTGCTGGCCGCTGGCGCGGCCGCGCAGAACATCCTGCTGGCCGCCTTTGCCATGGGCTTCGGCGCGATGTGGCTCACGGGCAGCAACTGCCACGATCACCGCGTGAAGAGCGCGCTCGGCTTGCATCAGAGGGACGAGATCGCGGGCTACCTGTACATTGGCAGCGTGGACGGGCTGCCAGCCGCCGCGCCCGTGGAGGATCTGTCGGTGCTCGTCAGCCACTGGGGGGGCCAGCGCCCCATGTCCACGGAACCCTCGTCCACTCCATGAACGCTCACGCCGACAAAGCCTGACCTCGGTTGTTCTGCGCGGACGGCTCCCGGCAGCCGAGTCTGGTCCGTGACACGACCTCGAGGATGGGTCAGGTGCAGGGTGGATTGCAGATGGGCCCAGCGTCCGGGCATTGCCGCGGTGACAGATCGACGGCCCGAGGGTCCGCCGGACCGTGCTCCGCCCGCGAGCCAGTGGATGCGCATCGTCGTCGACCGCGTGCGCGACACTGTGCGACCGCTCAGCGGTGTGCCCTACTCACCCCACAGATCCAACCCCGAAGGACCCGCACCCATGCCGACCGATCTCTTCTCCCTGGCGGGCCAGGTCGCCCTGGTGACCGGCGCATCGCGCGGCCTGGGCCTGGCGATGGCCGAGGCCCTGGCGCAGCACGGCGCGCATGTCGTGATCAACGGCCGCCACGAGGACTCGCTCGAGCGTGCGGCGGCGCCGCTGCGCGCCGCCGGCTTGTCGATCGAGACCCTCGCCGTCGACGTTGCCGATGTCGAGGCCACGCGGGCGGCGATCGACGGGCTGGTCGATCGCCACGGCCGGCTGGACGTGCTGATCTGCAATGCCGGCATCCAGCACCGCAAGCCGCTGCCGGACTGGACCTTCCCGGACTGGGAGCGGGTGGTGCACGTCAATCTCTCGGCCTGCTTCGCCCTGGCCCAGGCCGGCGCGCGCCACATGGTGGCGCGCCAGCATGGCCGCATCATCATGACCGGCTCGGTCATGTCAGTGCTGGCGCGGCCCACGGTGCATGCCTACGTCGCCGCCAAGAGCGGGCTGTGGGGGCTGACCCGCTCGCTGGCGGCCGAACTCGGACCGCAGGGCGTGACGGTGAACTGCATCGCGCCGGGGTTCTTCAAGACCGAGCTGAACGAGGCGATCCTCGCCGATCCCGCCTTCGTCGCCTGGGTCGAAGGGCGCACGCCGCTGAAGCGCTGGGCCGAACCGAAGGAGATCGGCGGCGCCGCCGTGTTCCTGGCCGCGCCGTCGGGCTCCTATGTCAACGGCCACCTGCTGGCCGTCGATGGCGGGCTGATTTCGGTGGTGTGAGATGACGAGCCGACGCACCGTCGGCTGTGCACCCGGGCGCGGCCGGCGCCTCGCTCAGGCCAGCCGGCCGGCGCGGTAATCCTCGACCGCCTGGTAGATCTCTTCGTTGGTGTTCATCACGAACGGCCCGTATTGCGCGATGGGTTCGCCCAGGGGCTGGCCGGCGATCAGGAGGGCCTTGGCGCCCTCCGGGCCGGCCAGCAGCGCCACGCCGTCGCTGTCGGCCGGGTTGGCCAGCAGCGCCATGCGCTGGCGCGGCACCTCGGTGCCGGCCACGGTGACGCTGCCCCGGTAGACGTAGACGAAGGCGTTGTGCGCCGCCGGCAGGGCCTGGGCGTAGGCGGCCCCGGGCGCGAGGTGGAGGTCGAGGTAGGTGGGCGCGGTGGCCTCACGCTGCATCGCGCCGGCCACGCCCAGCGCCTGGCCGGCGATCACGCGCACCGTCACGCCCGGGGCGTGCGCCTCGGGGATCTCACCCGCCGGGATGTCGCGGTACCACGGCGCGCACATCTTGTCGCGCGCGGGCAGGTTGAGCCAGAGCTGGAAGCCCTCCATCCGGCCCTCTTCCTGCTCGGGCATCTCGCTGTGGATCACGCCGCGGCCGGCGGTCATCCACTGCACGCCGCCACCGCTGAGCAGGCCCTCGTTGCCGGCCGAGTCGCGGTGGCGCATGCGGCCCTCGAGCATGTAGGTCACGGTCTCGAAGCCGCGGTGCGGGTGGTCGGGAAAGCCGGCGATGTAATCGCCCGGCCGGTCGCTGCCGAAGGCGTCCAGCATCAGGAAGGGGTCGAGCCGGCGCTGCAGCGTGTTCGTGAGCACGCGCACGAGCTTGACGCCGGCGCCGTCGCTGGTGGGCTGGCCGGCGACGAGGCGCTCGACGGGGCGCGGGCGGCTCACCAGGGGCGGCTGGGCCGGTGCCTGGGAAGAGGTGGCGATCGTGTCCATGGGCGAGATGATCGCTGCAATCGGCGCGGCGCGTGTGCAGCGGGCTTGAATGCGGCGTTCAGCCACGGGTACGCGCTGGGAGCATCCCAGGCCCGTATCGGCGCCCGGCGTTCGCGAAGAAACCGGTCGGGCTCTTTTGGTGCGCCTTTCGGACACGGCGCGAAAGCTCTCAGGCTCTGACTCCGCGTTTCGCACTGCACAGCGATCGCCCAAGGGGACTCCACCTGGATGGCTCGAGCCTTGGCAGGCGGACGGCTCCTACCAGCGCAACGCGGCGGTGTGCACCGGCGCGTCCCAAAGCGCCAGGAACTCATCGTCGAGCGTGGTTACCGTGATGGAGCAGCCCGCCATCTCGAGCGAGGTCACGTAGTTGCCGGTCAGGTGGCGCACCACGTCCAGACCTGCGGCGTTCAGAATCCGGCGCGCCGAGTTCACCATCAGATAGAGCTCGTGCAAGGGCGTGCCGCCGAAGCCGTTGACCAGCAGCAGCACGCGCTGCCCGCGCCCGGGCTCGAGGTCCTTCAGGATCGCGCCGCACAGTTCGGCGGCAATGGCGTCGGCACTGGCGTGCGGGATGCGCCGCCGCCCTGGTTCGCCGTGGATGCCCACGCCCATCTCGATCTCGTCGTGGCCGAGCTGGAAGGTGGGCCGGCCCACCGCCGGCACAGTGCAGGAGCTCAGCGCCACGCCCATCGAGGCGGTGGAGCGGTTGACGGCATCGGCCAGCGCCTTGCAGGCGGTCAGGTCGGCGCCCTGCTCGGCGGCGGCGCCCACCATCTTCTCGACCACCAGGGTGCCAGCCACGCCACGGCGGCCGGTGGTGTGCGTGGAATCCTCCACGGCGACGTCGTCGTTGACCAGGACCGTCGCGTTGGGCAGGTCGAGCATCTCGGCGGCCATGCGGAAGTTCATCATGTCGCCCGAGTAGTTCTTGACGATGAACAGGATGCCGGCGCCCCCGTTCACGGCCTCGGCCGCGGCGAGCATCTGGTCCGGCGTCGGTGAGGTGAAGATCTGGCCCGGGCAGGCCGCATCGAGCATGCCGCGCCCGACGAATCCCGCGTGCAGGGGTTCGTGGCCGGAGCCACCACCGGATACGAGCGCCACCTTGCCCGGGGTCGGCACGCGCCGACGTACGAACTGATGCCTCGCCCCCAGGGTGAGGATGTCCTGGTGCGCGGCTGCCAGGCCGTCCAGGCTCTCGGCGAGCACGTGGTCCAGGTGGTTGATCAGCTTCTTCATGGGAGCGTTTCCGTTCAGCGGTCGGTGGAAAGGGCGTGATTCAGCGCGCGGCTCCCAGGTGGTCGCACACCGCAATGATGATCAGGGACATCGAGCGCGAGCCCGGGTCCACGTGACCCAGGGCGCGGTCGCCCAGGAAGGATGCACGGCCGCGCGAGGCGTCCATGTGCGCCGTGGCGGCTGCACTGTCGAGTGCACACTGGCGCACGCGGGCGAGCAGGTCGTCACCGTTGGTGCTGAGCACGGCCTGCACCGGGGCCAGCACATCCAGCAGCGTCTTCTGCCCCACCTCGGCCTTGCCCAGGCGGGTCAGCGCGGCGATGCCCAGGTCGAGCGCACGGGCCACGTCCTCCGGCTGCGGATCGGGCGGCAGCTCCTTGCCGAGGGTGACCATCAGCATGCCGAACACCGGCCCGGAGGAGCCACCGATGGTGGCCATGCAGGTGCGCCCCATGGCCACGAGGACGTCGTTGAGCGGCTTGCCCGCGAGCTCGGGCAGCTGGGCCTGGATCGCCTGGGCGCCGCGCCGCATGTTCAGGCCGTGGTCGCCGTCGCCGATGGCCTGGTCGAGGGCGGTCAGCTCGTCGACGTGGTCGATCAGGGTCTGTGTGGCGGCTTGGATCAGGGAGGTGTGCATGGGAGTTCAGGAGGTCTGTGGATCAAGCGGCGAGGCGCATGCCGTCGGCGCCGAAGCAATGCCACTGCAGGGCCTCGACGCTCACGGCCTCGCCGTTCTCGAAATCGTGCTCCGGGGGCGCTGTAGAGACGAGTTCCTGCGGCGTTCCCTCGAGGGCCAGGTGGACAAGGCGCAGGTCGCTCAGGCGTTCGCTGCGCCGGACCCGTGCCCGAGCGGCGTGCGCGGCGAGCACCCCGCCCGGCGCGCAGGGCTGCACTCTCAGGTGCTCGGCCCGCACCCCGATGGTGACCGTGGCCGCGGGTACGGGCAGGGCGGGCATCGCCTCTCGCGCCAGCAGGTTGATGCGCGGCGAGCCCAGGCGTGTGGCAACCGCGGCGCTGGCCGGCTCTTCGTAGATCTGCTGTGGGCTACCCACCTGCACCAGGCGGCCGCGGTCGAGCACGCCGATACGCTGGGCCAGCGTCATGGCCTCCACCTGGTCGTGCGTGACGAGCAGCATCGTGGCGCCGGTGTCCTGCTGCAGGCGCTTCAGTTCGAGTCGCAGCTC
>Ga0172376_10005957_pt1 | contig 13397 bp, 12 predicted proteins | sample Lak35m_FD_121114 | JGI IMG/M metagenome (GOLD analysis project Ga0172376, IMG submission 121114) | Freshwater microbial communities from Kabuno Bay, South-Kivu, Congo - kab_092012_35m | ecosystem: Environmental > Aquatic > Freshwater > Lake | place: Democratic Republic of the Congo: South-Kivu...
CCATAGACGAAGAAATTGCCCAGCGCGTACTTCAGGTTGTCCATGACGCCGACCGGCTTGCCGTCCATCTTGTCGGGGCCGATGCGGCGCGCCACGTCCATGAAGGCGTGGAACATCTTGCGCTTGAGCGCGCCCGCGTCTTCCATGCGGATCATCACGGTGGTGAGCAGGCCCTCGAACACGCGCGGCGGCGCGAAGTAGTAGGTGGGGCCGACTTCCTTGAGGTCGATGGTGACGGTGGCGCCCGATTCGGGGCAGTTGACCACGTAGCCCGCCACCAGCCACTGGGCGTAGCTGAAGATGTTCTGGCCGATCCAGGCCGGCGGCAGGTAGGCCAGCACCTCGTCCTGCTCGGTCAGCTTGTCAAACCGAGCACCGACCGCGGCGCGGTCGATCAGGGTGCTGTGGGTGTGGACCACGCCCTTGGGGTTGCCGGTGGTGCCCGAGGTGAAGAACATCGCGGCGACATCACCGGGCTGGGCCTTTTCGAGTTCTTCGCGGAACAGGTCGGGGTGGGCCTTGGCATGGGCCTGGCCGGCACCGATGAGCTCATCCAGACCGGCCAGTCCCGGCTGGTCGTAGTTGCGCAGGCCGCGCGGGTCGTCGTAGAAGATGTGCGTCAGCTGCGCGCACTGCGGCTGGATCTCCAGCATCTTGTCGACCTGCTCCTGGTCCTCCACCACCGCGAAGCGCACCTCGGCGTTGTTGATGGGGAACACGCATTCGCCGCCCACCGCATCCTGGTACAGCGGGATCGGGATCGCGCCGAGCGACTGCGTGGCCAGCATGGTGGCGTAGAGGCGGGGGCGGTTGGCGCCGATCACCACCAGGTGTTCGCCGCGCTGCAGGCCGGCCTGGTGCAGGCCGCAGGCGATCGCCTCGACCAGGTCGGCCATGGCGCGCCAGCTGGTGGTCTGCCAGATGCCGTATTCCTTTTCCCGCATGGCGGGGGCGTCGGGGCGTTTGCTGGCGTGTTCCAGCAAGAGCCGGGGGAACGTCGTTTGCATGGTGCTTGTCTCCAGGAGGGCTTCCTCGTCCAGGTGGACGGGGAGCGGTCACCGTGTGATGCCGATGGGGCGGATACTAGGCCGATGTTTGACGTTTTGTTGTCGGTACGACGACAATTCAGGGCTCAACCCAGCTAGGACTTTCCCTAGGCCGCTGTCTGGCAGTGGCCGGCGAACCGCACGACACGACGACACGCCATGGCACCTCACACGTATCCCCGATCCGGTTCGGTCTTGCGCTCCAGCGCGCGCCCGGCGTCTGCCAACGAGTTGTTCGAGATTCCCTGGCTCAAGGGCCTGGCCGACAGCGAACGGCAGCGCGCGCTCGACGCGGTGGTGGTCAACGAGGTGCAGGTGGGCGAAGTCATCTGCCGCATCGGGCGGCCCGCCACCTACTGGTTCGGTCTGCTCGACGGCCTGCTCAAGATGAGCAACGACGACTCGCTGGGTGCGGTGGTCACCTTCACCGGTGTGGCACCGGGGGGCTGGTTCGGTGAGGGCACGGTGCTCAAGCGCGAGCATTACCGATACAACATCCAGGCGCTGCGCCGCAGCCGTGTGGCCGGGCTGCCGCTGGACACCTTTCACTGGCTGCTGGACCACTCCATCGGCTTCAACCGCTTTGTGATGAACCAGCTCAACGAACGGCTGGGTCAGTTCATCGCGGCGCGCGAGATCGACCGCATCAGCAGCCCCGATCTGCGGGTGGCGCGCAACCTCGCGGCTCTGTTTCACCCGTTGCTCTCGCCCAATGTGGGTGGCGTGCTGCGCATCACCCAGCAGGAGCTGGCCTACCTGGTGGGCCTGTCGCGCCAGCGGGTGAACGAGGCGCTGACCACCCTGTCCACCAAGGGCTGGATTCGGGTGGAATACGGCGGCCTGCGGGTGCTCGATCTGCAGGCCTTGCGATCCGGCGAGCTGTGAACCCCCACGTGGGATGATCCCCTCATGACCGACCAACCCAAGAAGACCCTGCAGCTCAGGGCAAAAACCGCCGCCGACAAGCCGGCCGCGCCACGCGCCCCGGTGCGGCCCCGTGGTCCGGCCCGCGCGCGCCCGCTGGCCGAAGTGCAGGCCGAACGCGCGGCGCGCGAGGCCGCCTGGGCGGCGCAGAACCCCTCGGGCGGTGAGCGCCGCGCCGATGCCGAGACCGACCGTGGCCGCCCGCAGGAGCGGCGCACCGGACCGTCGGACCGCAGCGGCCTCCGCGTCGGTGGGCCCAGTGGTTCGGGTGCCCGCAGCGAACGGCCCGCCACCGGCGGGCGTTTCGATCGCTCGGCCACAGAGGACCGTCCCCGGAGCCCCGCCACACGCCAGCGCACCGATGCGCCGCGCGACGCCGCCCCCCGCTTCCAGCCCGATGCACCGCGCCCGCCCCGCGCGCCGCGCGACACCCGGCCCGATCTGGCCCGCGTCGGCAACGCCAACGGCGAGGTCCGCCTGAACAAGCGCATGGCCGAGCTGGGCCTGTGCTCGCGCCGCGAAGCCGACGAGTGGATCGCGCGCGGCTGGGTGCTGGTCAATGGCCAGCCCGCCGTGATGGGCCAGCCGGTGCCGCCCGATGCGCAGGTGGAGGTGCTGCCGCAGGCGCGCCACCAGCAGGCCGGGCAGGTCACCATCCTGCTCCACAAGCCGGTGGGTTACGTGAGCGGCCTGCCCGAAGACGGCCACGAAAGCGCGGCCGTGCTCATCAAACCCCAGAGCCACTGGCGCGACGACCGCAGCGGCCGCCGCTTCGAGGCGGTGCACACCCGCGGCCTGGCGCCCGCCGGCCGGCTGGACATCGACTCCACCGGTCTGCTCGTGCTCACGCAGGACGGTCGCGTTGCGCGCACCCTGATTGGCGAAGACTCGGGCGTGGAGAAGGAGTACCTGGTGCGCGTGCACTGGGCCCCCAACGGTCCCAAGGGCGAAGGCGTGGTCCCGCAGGACGTGCAGGCCGTCTTCCCGCGCGAGCGCCTGGCCCTGCTGCGCCACGGCTTGAGCCTGGACGACCAGCACCTGCGCCCCGCTCAGGTCGACTGGCAGAACCCCGAGCAGCTGCGTTTTGTGCTCAAGGAAGGCAAGAAGCGCCAGATCCGCCGCATGTGCGAGCAGGTCGGCCTGCACGTGGTCGGCCTCAAGCGCATTCGCATCGGCCGCGTGATGCTGGGCAACCTGCCGGTGGGGCAGTGGCGCTACCTGGGCGCGGACGAGGCGTTCTGACTCCGGGGCGGTTTTAGGGGCATGCGCCCATTCGGCGCGCCAGGGGCCGTCCACAATGGACCATGACCGCCGCCAAACCACCCCCATCGCCCCAGCGCAACGCGCTGCGCCACATCCGACCGGCCGATCTGCGGGCCGCGGCGCAGCTGGCGGCGACGGCCACCCATGGCGTGATCGACCTCACCGAAAGCATGCACCAGTCGGTGCGCCGCCGGCTGGGCTTGTCCGCGGGGGCCTCGGCCGATCGCGCCGGTGGGCTGACGGGCCAGATCTACCAGGCCGTGCGCGGCGTGACCCGGTTGGTGGGCCTGGGCACGGACGCGGCGCTGGGCGCGCTGCTGCCCCTGCTGGACGACCCGGCCACATACCCCGAAGCTTCGCCACAGCGCGAAGCGGTGCTCGCCGCATTCAATGGGGTGCTGGGCGACCGGCTGCTGGCCATGGGCAATTCGTTGGCACAGACCATGGAAATGCGGGCCAATGGTGCGCCGCTCACCCTGACCACCGATGCGCTCAAGACCCGGCTGCCTGGCGCCAGCCCGCACCTGTTGCTGCTGATCCACGGTCTGTGCATGAACGATGTGCAGTGGCACCGCAACGGTCACGACCACGGCGCCTTTCTGGCGCCGACGCTGGGCGCCACACCGGTGTACCTGCGCTACAACTCCGGCCTGCACACCTCGGTCAACGGCCGTGAGCTGGCGCAGTTGCTGGAGCAACTGGTGACGGTGTGGCCGGTGCCGCCCGAACGCATCACGATCGTGGGCCACAGCATGGGCGGGCTGGTGGCGCGCTCGGCCTTCGACATCGCGCAGAAGGCGGGGCAGCACTGGCCCGCGCTGCTGCAGGACCTGGTGTTCCTCGGCACGCCGCAGCACGGCGCGCCGCTGGAGCGCGCCGGTCACGGGGCGGACTGGTTGCTGGCGTCCAACCCCTTCACGGCGCCCTTCGCCCGGCTGGGCCAGATCCGCAGTGCCGGCATCACCGACCTGCGCCACGGCCACGTGCAGGACGCCGACTGGCAGGGGCGCGACCGCTTCGCCTCGGGTGCCGACCACCGCCAGCCCCTGCCGCTGCCAGAAGGGGTGCGTTGCTTTGCGGTGGCCGCCACCCTGGCCGGGCAGCGCAGCCGGGTGGCCGAGCGCCTGACCGGCGACGGCCTGGTGCCGCTGGACAGTGCGCTGGGCCGCCACGACGACCCGGCCTTTCGGCTGGAGGTGCCGCGCGAGCGCCAGCGCACCGTCTTTCGCACCGGTCACCTGGACCTGCTGTCCAGCACGGTGGTGGCCGAGCAGCTGCAGGCCTGGCTGCAGCCAGTCTGAAGCGCGGGGCTTGAAAGTCGGGCCGGCGCCCATAATTGCGCCCTCGCGAGCGCCGCACGCCCTGCCGGGGCTGGGCGGCGATGCCCCATCCTTTTGCACACAGAACCCGTCATGAGCAAACAAACCCTGAACTTCCAGGCCGAAGTGGCCCAGCTGTTGCACCTGGTCACCCACTCGCTGTATTCGAACAAGGAGATCTTCCTGCGCGAGCTGGTCTCCAACGCGTCCGACGCCTGCGACAAGCTGCGATTCGAAGCGCTCGACAAGGCCGAGCTCTACGAAGACGCGCCCAACCTCGAAGTGCGCGTGGCCTTCGACAAGGACGCCCGCACCCTCACCATCACCGACAACGGCATCGGCATGAGCCAGGCCGAAGCGGTGGAGCACCTGGGCACCATCGCCAAGAGCGGCACCAAGGACTTCATGGGGCGCCTGAGTGGCGACCAGAAGAAGGACGCGCAGCTGATCGGCCAGTTCGGCGTCGGTTTCTATTCGGGCTTCATCGTGTCCGACCGCATCACGGTGGAAAGCCGCCGCGCCGGCCTGCCGGCCACCGAAGGCGTGCGCTGGGCCAGCGCCGGCACCGGCGACTTCGAGGTGGAAACCATCGAGCGCGCCGCGCGCGGCACCAGCGTGATCCTGCACCTGCGCGAGGACGCGACCGAATACCTGAGCCACTGGAAGCTCAAGCAGATCATCGGCAAATACTCCGACCACATCAGCCTGCCCATCCTGATGCAGAAGGAGGAGTGGGACGCCGAGAAGAGCGAGTACGTCACGAAGGACGAGTGGGAGGCGGTGAACGCCGCCTCGGCCCTGTGGACGCGGCCCAAGAAGGACATCAGTGACGAGCAGTACGCCGATTTCTACAAGGCCATCAGCTACGACCAGGCCGACCCGCTGACCTGGAGCCACAACCGCGTCGAAGGCAGCACCGAATACACCCAGCTGCTGTACATCCCGTCCAAGGCGCCGCAGGACCTGTGGAACCGCGACAAAAAGGCGGGCATCAAGCTCTACGTCAAGCGCGTGTTCATCATGGACGAGGCCGAGGCGCTGATGCCGGCCTACCTGCGCTGGGTCAAGGGCGTGGTCGATTCGGCCGACCTGCCGCTGAACGTCAGCCGCGAACTGCTGCAGGAAAGCCGTGACGTCAAGGCCATCCGCGAGGGCAACACCCGCCGCGTGCTGGCCATGCTGGAAGACCTGGCCAAGAAGGACAAGGCACCCGTGGCGGCCGAGGGCCAGGACGGCGTGACCGACGTGGTCAGCGAGGAAGACAAAGCGCAAGCGGGCAAGTACAGCGCCTTCTACGCCGAGTTCGGTGCCGTGCTCAAGGAAGGTCTGGGCGAGGACTTCGCCAACCGCGACAAGATCGCCAGGCTGCTGCGCTTCGCGTCCACGCAGAGCGACGCGGTGAACGTGTCTTTTGCCGACTACAAAGCGCGCATGAAGGACGGCCAGAAGGCCCTTTACTACATCACCGCCGACACACTGGCCGCCGCGAAGAACAGCCCGCAGCTCGAACTCTTCCGCAAGAAGGGCATCGAGGTGCTGCTGATGACCGACCGCGTGGACGAGTGGGCGCTGTCCTTCCTGCACGAATTCGACGGCACCCCGCTGCAGAGCGTGGCCAAGGGCGCGGTGGACCTGGGCGACCTGCAGGACGAGGAAGAGAAGAAGGCCGCCGAGCAGGCGGCCGAGAGCTTCAAGCCGGTGCTCGACCAACTCAAGGAAGCCCTCAAGGACAAGGCGCAGGACGTCCGCGTGACCACGCGCCTGGTCGACTCCGCTGCCTGCCTGGTGGTGGGCGAGGGCGAACTCTCCAGCCAGCTGACCCGCATGCTCAAGGCCGCTGGCCAGCAGGCGCCCGACGTCAAGCCGGTGCTGGAGGTCAACGCCGAGCACCCGCTGGTGAAGAAGCTCGACGGCTCCGACCGCTTCGACGATCTGGCCCACATCCTGTTTGACCAGGCCCTGCTGGCCGAGGGCGGCCTGCCGGACGATCCGGCGGCGTATGTGAAACGCGTCAACGCCCTGCTGCTGGCGTGAACCAGCGCACTGCCCGGCCCGCCGCCGGGCGGTGCTGGGCACCTTGTGACCGGTCCGGGATCACAATGGCCTGTCTGACATTGGAGGTGCCCGCCATGCGTTCCGTTGCCCGCTCCCTGTTCGCCCTGTCTCTGGCCGTTGCCCTGGCCGGCTGTGCCTCCGTGGGCATCGGCATACCACTGGGGCCCTTCTCGATCGGTGTGGGGGTCGGGTCGGGCGGCGTCAACCTCGGGGTGGGCACCAGCGTCGGCCCTGTCGGGGTGGGCGTGGGGGTTAACCAGGACGGGCGCGTGAGTGCCGGTGCGGGCGTGGGCGTGAGCGCGCCCATCGGTGACAGCGATGCGCGAATCGGCGTCGGCGTGGGCACCAGCACCACCATTTACGACCCGAACGAGAAAAAATAAACCCCGCCAATTGGGGCGGGGTTTCAAGGTGCGGATGCGTCCTGGCGATCAGGCCAGCTTGACGGTCACGTCGATGTTGCCGCGCGTCGCGTTGGAGTACGGGCACACCTGGTGCGCGGTGTCCACCAGCGCCTGCGCCTGGGCACGGTCCATGCCGGGCAGGTGGATGGTCAGGCGCGCGGCGATGCCGTAGGCCTGGCCCACCGGGCCCAGGTCCACCTCGGCATCCACCGCCACATCGGCTGGCACCGTCAGCTTCATCTTGCCGGCCACGGCTTTGATGGCGCCGATGAAACAGGCCGAATAGCCGGCGGCAAACAGCTGCTCCGGGTTGGTGCCGTTGCCGGGCGCGCCGGGCGGGGTGTGCGTCACGGCCAGGCGGCCGTCATCGGACTTGGAGGCGCCGTCGCGCCCTCCGGTGGTGTGGGTGCGGGCGGTGTAGAGGACTTTGTCGAGCGATGGCATGTGATGGGCCTTTCGGTGGGGCCTGCGGTGCAGGCGGGGGGTGAATAAAAGGGGCGGGTGGTGCGGTGGATCAGGCGCTGAGCCGGTCGCGCAGCCGCTGCACCTGCCGGGTGAGTTGCTGCACCTCGGCCAGGTTGCACTGCGCGGCCTGCATCACGCAGCCGGGGATGCGGCGGGCGGCCGCATTCAGGCGCCGGCCTTCCGGGGTCAGCCTGATCAGGACGCGCCGCTCGTCTTGCGTGTCGCGCAGGCGGGCGATCCGGCCCGCGGCTTCCAGCCGCTTGAGCAGGGGGGTGAGCGTGCCGCTGTCCAGGCTCAGGCGTTGGCCCAGTTCCGATACGGTGAGGCCGTCCTGCTCCCAGAGCGCCAGCAGGGCCAGGTACTGCGGGTAGGTCAGCCCGAGTTCGTCGAGCAGCGGTTTGTACAGCTTGGTCATGGCCAGCGAGGCCGAGTACAGCGCGAAGCACAGCTGGTTCTCCAGCAGCAGGGCTTGATCGGCGGCAGGCTTGGGCGTGTTCATGGCCACGAATGTAGTGATCAATTAAATTGTGTGCAATTGAATAGATCATGACCATCTGGCTGGCAAGGTCATGGCGGGCGGCGCAGGGGCGCCGCTGCCGTCTGTGTCAGACCACCAGCGCGGCGTTCTGCATTTCTTCGATCTGCTCGACCAGCATGTCGACCTGGCCCTGCCAGTAGTCGCGGCTGCCGAACCAGGGGAAGTTGACCGGGAAGGCCGGGTCTTCCCAGCGGCGCGCGATCCAGGCGCTGTAGTGCACCAGGCGCAGGGTGCGCAGCGGCTCGATGAGCGCCAGCTCGCGGCGGTCGAAGTCGCGCAGCTGCTCGTAGCCGTCGAGCAGGGCCGAGAGCTGCTGCGTCTGCTGGCGCCGTTCGCCCGAGAGCAGCATCCACAGGTCCTGCACCGCCGGGCCGCTGCGCGCGTCGTCCAGATCCACGAAGTGTGGGCCGGCACCGGGCTGACCTTCGGGGGTCCAGAGGATGTTGCCGGGGTGGCAGTCGCCGTGCAGGCGGATGCGGCGGATGCCTTCGCTGTCGGCCGGTGCGCCGGCGCACAGGGCCGGGTGGCTGGCGACGATCTGCAGCGCCTCGTCCAGCGTCTGGCGCCAGGCGCTGCGCACCTCGGGCGCCACCATGTCGTGTTCCAGCAGCCAGTCGCGCGGTTCGTGGCCGAAGCTGGCCAGGTCCAGCGCCGGCCGGTGGGCAAAGTGCTGCGCCGCGCCCACGGCGTGCAGCCGCGCGAGGAAGCGGCCGATCCATTCCAGCACGTCCAGGTCGTCCAGTTCGGGCCGACGGCCACCGCGGCGGGGGCTGACGCTGAACCAGAAGTCGCCGTGCCGGTGCAGGCTGCGGCCGTCGATGAGCAGCGGCGCCACCACCGGCACCTCGGCGGCGGCCAGCTCGGCGGCGAAGGCGTGTTCTTCCAGGATCTGGTCTTCGCTCCAGCGGGCCGGCCGGTAGAACTTGAGGACCACCTGGCTGTGGCCCTGCACCGGCTCGTCCAGCCCTGCCTGGTAGACCCGGTTCTCGTAACTGCTCAGCGCCTGCAGCCGGCCGTCCCCCCACAGGCCCAGGGCGCTCAGGGCGTCCTGCACCGCATCGGGGGTGAGGGCATCGTAGGGGTGCAGGTTCGGGGTGTCAGGCATCGACCGATTGTCGCCGCCTGCGAAAATCGCCCGATGTCCAAAGCCGCCCCACGATCCAAGCCTGTACCGTCCCTGCAGGAGCAGCTGCCCGAACTGCGCCCAGGCCAGTCGGTCGAGTTGCTGAAGGAACTGCACATCCTCACCCGCGAGGGCAAGCTCAACCAGGACACGCGGCGCAAGCTCAAGCAGGTCTACCACCTGGTGCAGTTCATCGAGCCGCTGCTGCAAGAGGTGCTGGACGCCCGCGGCGACGTGACCCTGGCCGACCACGGCGCGGGCAAGTCCTACCTGGGCTTCATCCTCTACGACCTGTTTTTCAAATCCAGGCCGGTGGGTTGGGTCTACGGCGTGGAAGCACGCCGTGAGCTGGTGGAGAAGTCGCGCGCGCTCGCGCATCGGCTGGGTTTTGATCGCATGCGCTTTCTGGCCACCACGGTGCAGCAGGCGCTCACGCACGAAGACCTGCCGCCCACGTTTGACGTGGTGACCGCGCTGCACGCCTGCGACACCGCCACCGACGATGCCATTGCCTTTGGCCTGGCCAAGCAGGCGCGCTTCATGGTGCTGGTGCCCTGCTGCCAGGCCGAGGTGGCCAGCGTGATGCGCCAGCACAAGGCACTGAACCTCTCGCGCACGCCGCTGGCCGAGCTGTGGCGCCACCCGCTGCACACGCGCGAGTTCGGCAGCCAGATCACCAACGTGCTGCGCTGCCTGCAGCTCGAAGCACACGGCTACGAGGTCACGGTCACCGAACTCGTGGGCTGGGAGCACTCGATGAAGAACGAGCTGATCATCGCGCGGCGCCGGGCGCAGCCCCAGCTGGCGGTGCAGGCACGGGCGCGCGAGCGCCTGCAGGCCATCCTGGATGAGTTTGGCCTGCGGTCGCTGGGCGGGCGCTTTGCACCGCCCGCTGAAGCGGCGATCAGCTGAACACGACCGGTTTTCCGCTCACTTGGCGGGGGCCGGCCCCGGCGCGCCCGCTGCGGCGTTCAGGCGTCTGCCGATGTTCGCTTCCAGCGCTTTCACCTTGGGCTCGATGGTGGTGCGTGTCTCGGCCACCAGCTTCTCCAGCAAGGCCTTGTTGAGGTCGCCGCTGAGCTGCATGTACTTGGCGTAGGCGGGCGATTCGAGCATCGCGACCACCTGCCGGAGCTCTTCCTCGCTCAGGCGCTCTTCGAGGAGCTTGCCCGCGGTGGAGGGCGCCAGCTGGATGGCGCGGTTGCGCACCAGGGGCACGGCTTCGTCGGTGTACTTCTTGACATCGCCACCGATGTCCTTGGCCAGGGCTTCACGCTTGTCGGGGGCCACACGGGCCTGGATCACCACACTGGCCTGGTTGAGCATCTGGGCGGCCGGTTGCTCGGCCAGGTTGCGGGCCAGCGCTTCAATGCCGGGCTGTTGCAGCTTCAGCAGTTTGGCCACCAGTTCCTGCTTGGCCGGCGTGGCCGTCGGTGCGGTCTGGGCCAGGGCGCTGCCGGTGAACAGGCACAAGGCCAGTGCGAGGGGGGTGAGGGTTCGTGTGTGCATGGTGCATGTTACCAACCACGGGCCTGGCGGGCCATGCCGCAGATCGGCGAGAAACCGCGCAGCGCGCTCGCCTGTGGGTTGCCCGATGGCGGTGGGGGTGGTACGGTCCGGGTCCCCGAGAAAACCCAGAGCGCCATGCCGATCCTGTCCGACCTCAACTTCCTGCTGCAATCCATGGCCTGGCCGCTGGTGCTGTTGCTGGCCTGGTTTGTGGGCGAACGCCTGCACGAAGCCTGGCAACTGCCACGCGTGAGCAGCTACGTGGCCGTGGGGCTGGTGGCCAGCCTGTTCAACCTGCCCGGCCTGACCGACGCCGTGCCGGGGCTGCCCTTTCTGGCCAATGTGGCGCTGTCGCTGATCCTGTTCGAGCTGGGCTACCGCATCCACCTGCGCTGGTTCCGTCACAACCCGTGGATGCTGGCGCTGGGGCTGGGCGAGTCGCTGGTCACCTTTGCTGTCGTGTATGCCGTCTCGGGCTGGTTTGCGCTGCCCACCGATGCACGGCTGGTGATCGCCGCGCTGTCCATTTCGGCCTCGCCGGCGGGTATCGTGCGGGTGGCCAACGAGCTGCGCAGCGCCGGGCAGGTGACCGAGCGCGTGCTGCACCTGTGCGCCATCAACTGCCTGCTGTCGGTGCTGGCGCTCAAGCTGGTCACGGGCTACTGGTACCTGGCAACCTCGGGCGACCTGGTGCTCGCCGCCTTCGGCAGTGTGCATGTGCTGGCCACCTCGGTGGCGGTCGGTGCGCTGCTGGGCATGGGCGTTCCGTTTCTGTTGCGCTCGCAGCGCATCGAGGAGCGCGATGTGACCCTGGTGTTTGCGCTCGCGGTGGTGCTGCTGACCACCATGGCCTACGGGCTCAAGCTCTCGCCCCTGCTGGCGGCCCTGTCGTTCGGCATCGTGGCGCGCGAGCGCCGCGTGCACCTGACCAATGCGCAGCGTGGCTTTGGCACCGCCGGCGACCTGCTCACCATCTTCCTGTTCGTGTACATCGCGGCCCTGCTGGACTGGAGCGAGCTGCACGCCGGGGTGTGGCTGGGGCTGGCGCTGATCGCGGCCCGCACCGCCAGCAAGGTGGTGTGCAACGTGGCGGTGGCGCGCCTGTCGGGCAGTACCGAACGCAAGGGGCTGCTCACCGGTCTGGCGCTCACGCCCATGTCGGCCTTTGCCATCCTGTTGCTGGAGCAGAGCCGCCTGCACGGCTTCGAGCTGGCGCACCAGGTGCTGGCGGCCCTGGCCTTCATGATGCTGCTGCAGGAGCTGCTGGGGCCCGTGGTGACACAACGCGCCCTCAAGGCCGCGGCCGAGACCCATCTGACGAAAGCCTGAGCCCATGCCACTGGAAACCTTCAAGTCCTCACAAGCGCTGACCCTGGGGGTCGAACTCGAGCTGCAACTGGTCAACACCTACGACATGGACCTCTCCAGCAGCGCCAACGACCTGCTGGAGCTGCTGCGGCGCAAACCCTTCCCGGGCGTGGTGACGCCCGAGATGACGCAGAGCATGATCGAGATCGCCACCGACATCCAGACCGCGCACGGGCCGTTGCTGACCCAGCTGCGCGAGATCCGCGACACCCTGGTGGCCGCCGGTGACCGTCTCAACATCGAGCTGGCCGGTGGCGGCACGCACCCGTTCCAGCGCTGGTTCGAACAGCGCATCTTCGCCAAGCCGCGCTTCGAACAGCTCTCGGGCCTGTATGGCTACCTGGCCAAGCAGTTCACGGTGTTCGGCCAGCACGTGCACGTGGGCTGCAGTTCGCCCGATGAGGCGCTCTTCCTGCTGCATTCGCTCAACCGCTACGTGCCCCACTTCATCGCGCTGTCGGCGTCGTCACCGTTTTTTCAGGGCGTCGACACGCTGTTCGATTCGGCGCGGCTGAACTCGGTGTTTGCCTTCCCGCTGAGCGGGCGCGCACCCTTCACCCTCAGCTGGGACGAATTCGCCAATGTGTACTTCACCAAGATGGAGAGCACCGGGGTGGTCAAGTCCATGAAGGACTTCTACTGGGACATCCGGCCCAAGCCCGAGTACGGCACCATCGAGCTGCGGGTGTGCGACACGCCGCTGACGGTGGAGCGTGCCGCCGGCCTGGCGTGTTACCTGCAAAGCCTGTGTGCCTATCTGCTGGAGCGCAACGAAGCCCCGCCCGAAGAAGACGATTACCTCGTCTACACCTACAACCGCTTCCAGGCCTGCCGCTTCGGGCTCGACGGCACCATGGTCAACCCCAAGACACGCGAGCAGATCAGCATCCGCGAGGACGTGCTCGCCACGCTGCGGCGCATCGCCCCACACGCCGATGCGCTGGGCGCGCAGGACGCGCTGGCCGAGATCGAGCGCACCGCTGCCCGCGATGGCAACCATGCCAGCTGGCTGCGCCAGCAATACGCCCAGAGCGGCAGCGTGCAGGGGGTGGTGGCCGCTGCGGTGCAGGCCCTGCGCGGCCCGGCCTGAGCGCGGCGCGCCGGCGCCGCGGCGGCACGGCAGACAGGCGGAGAAAAGCGGGGTGTTTCCGGTGCTTCTGAGGGCTTGTCGGGCAATTTCCTACAGGCTGAATGGCAAGGCGCCGACTTAAGGAAGGTCTGCATAACCCCGGCGGCTGCGTGAGATGATGCAGTGGATTACGGATGGCGGCGATTTCAGCTTCGCGGGGGTGGTTTGAAGGCCGATTTCGCCCCGATTCGCGGTCCTCTGGCCGCCTGCTGACGCACTCATCCCCGCATCTCCTGCAGCAACGTGCGCCGCAC
>Ga0172376_10005961_pt1 | contig 13393 bp, 7 predicted proteins | sample Lak35m_FD_121114 | JGI IMG/M metagenome (GOLD analysis project Ga0172376, IMG submission 121114) | Freshwater microbial communities from Kabuno Bay, South-Kivu, Congo - kab_092012_35m | ecosystem: Environmental > Aquatic > Freshwater > Lake | place: Democratic Republic of the Congo: South-Kivu...
AGCTCCGGCACCAGCTCCAGTGGCGGCTCGTCGCGCGGTGGTGGCGGCTGGCAAGCAGGCGGTCCTTCGCGAGGCTCGAACAGCAGCAGCGCAGGCAGCGTGCCGTGGAGCGGCGGCAGCAACGCAGGCCGCGCTGGAACCACCAGCAGCGGCGCAAGCCGCGGCGGCTCGGGTTCGTGGCCGGACTCCAGCCCAGTGGGCAGGCAGCCGACGCGCGGCGGCACGAGCGGCGGCGATTCGGACTCGAGCGGCGGTCTGGGTGCGCGACCCGCACGCGAAGCCAGCGAACCCGTGCGTTGGCGTCCCGGCGATGCGGATCGCTCGCGCTCGAGTGCACGCAGCGAGCTGGATCAAGCAGCGCGCCTCGGTCGCGGTGATACGGTCGCTGGCGGCGAAACGAGGGGTTCGAACGAGGGGCTCTACTCCGAGCGCGTCTACCACTCCGACGATCTCGCGTGGCGCACGCGCGAAACGACCACGACGCCGATCCCGCGCCTCTCCGGGTCGGGCAGCCTGCCGGTGGACGGCAATGTGGAGCGCGCCCTGTCGCGTGCACGCCTCGAACGTGCCAATGGCAACGCTCCGCTGGTCGGCGGAGTAGGCGCCATCGCCGGACCAGGGGCACGGTTGGGTGCCTTGGGCGCGGGACGCATGGCACCGGCTGGCGCGAGCGCCAGCCTACCCGTGGACAGCGCACGCATCCTGCAGCGCTACCAACCAAGCGCCGCCGACGCGCAAGCGCGCGGCAAGCCGACGCCTATCACGGCGCCCAGCCCCGCCGAGGCGCGTGGCGCGCGCGCCAAGTACGCGCAGGAGTCAGTCGCGCGGGAATCCGTGGCGAAGGAACAGGCCAAGTCGGCGAGCAGGCGCGCGGAGGCGACCGAAGGCGCGCGGCGTGCCGCAAGCAAGGACCAAGTGCAGGGCGACGCGCGTCGGCGCGAGGCCGCCAAGGCGGTCGAGGGGCTGCGACGCACCAAGCCCGAGGCCGCCGTGCAGGTCGAACGCCGCAGCAAGCGCCTCGCCGAGGCGGCGAGCGCGAGCACGCGCATCGCCACCGGCGTGGCGATCGGCGCGTGGACGGGTTGCAGCACTGGCTGGTGGTGGGCGGACAGCTGGAACGACTGCGGTTGGTACAAGCCTTGGTGGACTTGGCACATGACCTGGTCGCAGTGCTACGGCTTCGGCTACGGCTTCGGTTGGGGCTGGAACTCGTGCTGGTGGCGACCCTCGTGCTGGTCGCCCTGCTACGGCTGGTCGTACCCCAGTTGGTACTGGTATCCGAGCGTCGTGTGGATCGACCACGACGAGCCGCTCGTCGTCGAGCGCGTGGTGGAGCGCGAAGTCGTGCGCGAGACGATCATCGAAGTCGACGCAACGCCCCCGGCCGCTCCCGTGGCGGCCGACGCGCGTCTGGTCGAACCGTCGGCGCCCGAGGCCGTCGTGCAGGCCCTGCATGCGGCCGCGAAGCAGCACTTGGACGAAGGCGATCGCGCCTTCTTGGAAGGACGCTACGCCGACGCGGTGCACCACTACGCGCGCGCGGTCGAGTGCTCGCCGCAGGACGGCGCGCTGCACCTCGTCCTCGCCGACGCGTTGTTCGCCACGGGCGACTACCACTACTGCGCCTGGTCGCTGCGCCGCGCCTTCGAGCTCGAGCCGGCGCTGTTCGACGCGCAGGTCGACAAGCGCGGGTTCTACCGCGACCCGACGGAATTCGATCGGCAACTCGTGCTCGCCGAGGGCTTCCTCGAGGACCACTTCCTCGACGACGACGCGCGCCTGGTGCTGGCGGCGAACTACCACTGGGCACGCCGACATGGCGATTGCGTCGCGCTGCTCGAAAGCGCGTTCAGCGTGGGCGTGCGCGAATCCCTTTGCGGAGCGCGGATCCTCGCTCGGGCGCACGAGGCCGCGGAGTCGCGCTGAACAGCTCGAATCCGCGGGGCATTCGGCGGTGCCAATGACCGCCGCCAATCAAGTGCATTCGGCACCCACGTCCGCCGCCGACTCAGCGCGCAAGACGCCGCGGTCCGCCGCCTGGACGGTACACCTCGATGCTCGGACGCCAGCCGTGCAGGCCGGCGAAAGGAGCTCCGCAGGCTTCGCGCAGCTCCTGTTCCGCGCCGCGCGCCAGCAATGCCACGACGCAGCCGCCGAAGCCAGCGCCCGTGAGGCGCGCCCCGTGCACGCCGGGCACGGAAGTGGCGCACTCGACCAGCAAATCGAGTTCGCGCACCGACACCTCGAAGTTCGCCCTCAGGGAGGCGTGCGCGGCGGTCATGCGTGCGCCGAAGCCGGCGACATCGCCGGCCAGCAGCGCATCGCGCGCCTCGAAGGTGCGCGCCACCTCCTCGACGACGTGGGCGGCGCGGGAAGCGAGCGGCGGCTCGAGCAAAGGGCGCGCGCGCTCGAGCGTGGCGCGCTCGATGTCGCGCAGGCAGGTCGCCGCGGGCTGCAAGGTGCGCAGCACCTCGAAGGCGGCGGAGCACTGCTGCACGCGCTCGTTGAAGGCGACCTGGGCCAGTTCGCGACGCACATGCGTGTCGAGCACCGCGATGGACACGGACTCGAGGTCGAGCGGCACGCTGGTCCAGCTCGCATCCTTGCAATCGAGCCACAACAGAGCGCCCGGACGCGCCATGGCCACCGCGTAGGGATCCATGATGCCGCAGCGCACGCCCACGAAGCCGCGCTCGGCGAGCAGCGCGGCTTCGACGACCTGCAAGTCGCTCGACTCGAGCTCGAAGGCCTCGGATAGCGCGCGCGCAGTGCCCACGCAGATCGAGGCGGACGACGACAGCCCAGCGCCGATCGGGAGGTCGCCGCCGTACAGCAAGTCGACGCCGCTCGGTTCACGGCCCTCGGATCGCAGTCGCGCGAGCAGAGCATGCAACACGCCGAGCGGATAGTCGCTCCATCGTCCAGCGCGCGGCGGCGGAGCGCGGACCTCGAAGGACAACTCGCCCTCGAAGCTCGTCGAGGCGATCGTCGCGCGTCCGTCGGCGCGCCGGCGCAACGCGACCAAGGTGCCGCGGTCGATGGCGCACGGCATGACCGGGCCGCCGTTGTAGTCGAGATGGGCCCCCATCGTGTTCACGCGGCCAGGAGAGAACCAAATCGACTCGGGGTCGGCGCCGTGGCGACGGCGGAACTCCGCTGCCAGGCTAGTGGCCGAGGCGAAGGCCGAGTCGTCGCGCGGCGAGGCGGTGCCCATGACTGTCACGAGCCTAGCCCCTCGCGTCGCGCGGCGCGACCGGGCGCGTCGTCTTCGGCGCGGCCTCCGCGCCGAGCCGCCTTGGACTGCGGCCTTCCCGGGCGCTAGGCTCCATCGCGGACCATGAAGCCGATCGCCAGCCTCGCCGCCGCGCTCCTACTCGCCTCGCTCGCCGCCTCTTGCGCCCACACCAAGTTCAAGCGCGAGACCGAGACCTCGGGCACCTTCGAGTCGACGGCTTGGAGCGTGACGATCTTCTCGATCGACCTGCCCAAGGGCGCGTTGATGGCGGCCCGCGAGAACGTGAACAACGCCGGCTTGGCGAACACCGTCGTCACGGGCACGGAAATCGCGCCGCATCTGGGTTGGTTCGATTGGCTGCTCGAGATCCTGTCCGTGCGACGCGCGCGCCTCGTGGGCACTTGGGGTTTCGAGAAATAGCGCGGCGCGCGCGACGACACTGGCGGCGCGACGAAACTGGCGGCGCGACGAAACTGGCCCAGCCCTGTTCCGCCCGCGCGCAGCCGCGCTGCTCCGGCTGCTCGTGGTCGGGCTCAGCGCTCGCGCCGCACCAGCCAGAACCCGCGCGGATCGTGCAGCACCTCCGACATCGCTCCGGGCGCCAGCACCATGGACCGCACCAGCGGATCGGGGCAGTTGGGCAGGTCGCGGTGCACCCAGCCAAGGTCGCCCTGGCGCGCGCGGCCGACGAACTCGTCGCTGTAGGCTTCGCACAACTTGGCGAAGTCCGCGCCTTGTTCGACGACGCGCGCGCGCAGTTCGTCGATGAATTGCTTGGCTTGGGGCTGCGCGCGCGCTCCGGCCGGCGCGCCGCGCGCACCCTCGAAGGCCACCAGCAACGCCCGCAGCCGCACGAAGCTCTGTTCGACGAGCTCCGCCGGCCAGGCGACCGGATCCTCGGCGCGCACCCACGCAAGGCCGATGGGCAAGTCCTGCGGCTCGCTGGGCTTCATCCACTCGAGCTCGAAGGCCAACTTCTTCAGCAAGCTGTCGCGCGGGCCGCGCTCGAGCACTGCGTGGCGCCCCGCACGCGACTTGAGCAACGGGTCCTCGTTGATGCGCGCGGCGAGCTCGGCGAAGTCCTCGCCACGCAAGAGCGCCAGAGCCACTTCGGCGGCGCGTGCGCGATCGCCGCGCGGCACGACGATCATGCGCACGCCGACGCGCTCGGGCACGCGCCGCAGGATGTGGAGCGCGCCGTCGGTGGCGATCGGCTCGCTGCGCTCCCACGACTTGGCCTGCCACAAGAAGGCCTCGAAGGCCGGGTTGAGCACGCCCTGCGGCAGCGCGCCCAGGCATGCGCCGGAGCGCGCATCGGGCGCGTCTGAATGGGCCGCGGCCTCGGCGTAGAAGTCGGCGCCGGCCTCGAGCCGCTCGACGATGGAGCGCGCCTCGGCCTCGAGGCGCGTCCATGCGGCTCGACGCGCTTCATCGCCTTCGGCCCTTTCGGGCAGCAGCAAGATGTGCTGCGCGCAACGCACGGGTGGCGGCGCGTCGGACAGGTGCAGCGGCGCGAGCAACGGCGCGCCTTGCAGGAGCATCAAGGCCAGCATGGGCGGTTCCAGGATCCTCGCGCGCGGGGCGCCGTTCAGGGCAAGTCGACCACGACTTCGACCACGCCGTCGAGTCCATCGATCTTGACGAGCTTGACGCCGCGCGCCGACGAGGCGCGCTGCACTTCCACGCGCCATTCGCCGGCGGCGTGTCGACCGAGGTCGAGGCGACCATCCTCGCCGGAGCCGCCGGCCCCTTGGAAGAACTGCTGCAGCATCGCGCCGGTCGCTTCGGGATCGAGATCGTCCTCGCGCGCGTCCTTGGCGACGACGCGTCCACGCGCACCGGCCACGGGCGCGCCGTTCTGGCGCACGATGGCGACGATGTTCGTGCCGCGCGGCAGGAGGATCGTGGTGGGCTTGGGCGGCAAGTCGCGCGAGAGCTTGATGCCCGCCACGCGCGCCGAAGCGCGACCAGCGGCCGTCGCCACGAGGTCGTACTCGCCCGCGGCCAACCCGCGAATCTCGAACGCGCCCTGCGCATCGCAGCGATCGCTGGCGCCGCGCGGATCGACGCTGGCGCCGGCGGACTGCGCCACCACGCGCGCCTCGGGGATCGGCGCGCCCTGCTCGTCGACCACGGTGCCGGCGATCGACAAGGCGGGCAGCAGGCGCACGACCAGGCCGTCCTCGACGCGATTCGCCACCACCACGACGCGCAGCGGCTCCGAAGGCGCGTAGTCGCCGCCGCCGGCGGAGACCTGCAGCTCGTAGTTGCCGCCCTCGAGTCGATCGAACTCGAACACGCCCTCGCCATCGACGCCATCGCGCCGCGTGCGACCCTCGCGCGAAAGGAACGAGCCGAACATGCCTCCCCCGCCCGAATCGGCCGACAAGGAGCGCAGCGTGGCCGTGGCGCCCTTGACGGGCTCGCCGGTGCGATCGTCGACGACCCGGCCCTCGAGCACCGCCTCGGGCAGCGCCAGGTCGATGCGCGCCTCGGGAGCGTCGGGCACCTCGAGCGTCAGCCGCGCTTGCGGCCCGTCGCCGTCGAAGTTGAGCTGGTACTCGCCCGGCGCGAGGCCGGCGAACTCGTACTGTCCACCGCCCTTCATGCGCGCCGCGCGCCACTCGACCCCCAGCATCGAGTCGGTCTCGTAGTTGAGCGCCGACAAGAAGCCGCGCTGCACCGGCTCGCCGCGGTAGGTGACGACGCCATGGACGCGGCAGCCACCCGCGGTCGTGTCGACCAGATCGAAGCGCACCTCCTCGCCCTCGGGCACGGTCACGAGGTCGAAGTTCATGCCGCCGAAGAGCGACATGGGGTTGAGCTCCTCGTCGCCCCGCGTGGCGACGACGAAGTACCCGCCGGGCGCGACATGTTGGATGCGGTAGTTGCCCTGCGCGTCGGTCGAGCCTTGGTACATGCCGCCGACCGAGGCGGGCGAGTTGGGTTGCAGGCTTTGCGGCGCGACGGCCACGACGATCTCGTCGGGCACGGGATTGCCGCGCGGATCGCGCACGGTGCCGTAGATGCCGCCACCCGACTTGAGCACGAGCACCACGCCGGCCAACGTGCCCTGCTCGCCCATCGTCTGCGACTTGGAGGAAGCGCCGCAGTAGTCGCGGTGGAAGGCGTGCACGCGGAACTCGCCGCTTTCGACGCCGGCGATCTCGAAGCTGCCGTCGCGACCGGTGGTCGTGGCGCGCTCGCCCATGAAGCCCATGCTGGCGGCGTAGGCCATCAAGCCGGGCGGGATCTGCGGCCCGCGGCCCATGCGACCCATGGCCATGTTGCGCGCCTCGCGTCGCGCCTCGTTGCGGCGCCGCTCGGGCCGACGCGCGTTGCCCTCCGCGTCCGCGTTCGAGGACTCGCCGCCACGAGCAGGGCGATCGAGCTGGGCGACGACTTGCGCTCCGGCGATCGGCGCGCCGTCCTCGTCGACCACGCGGCCCTTGACCACGCCGCCGGGGACGAGTTCGACGATCACTCCCTTGGCCGGCGCGCCGGGCGCGACTTCCACCTCCACGCTGGCGGCGAGGTAGCCGGGCGCCGACACCGACAGACGCGCCTTGCCGGGGCGCACGCCCTGCAACTCGAAGCGTCCGGCCGCATCCTCGAACAGCACGCCGCCGCTGAAGGGGTTGAGGGGCGAGGGCTCCGCGGCGTCGAGGTCGACGCGTTCGGCGCAATCGATGCTGAAGGAAACGACAGGTTCGCTCTTCAAGGCGTCCATCACGACGCCGGAGACGAGCACGCCTTGCTGCAGCACCACCACCGCTTCGCCGGCGTCCTTGGCGGGGTCCCACTTCAGCTCGGACTTGGCGTAGCCGAGCTTCTCGAAGTCGATCGAATGGGGTGGCTTGCCCGCGATCGGCCCCGCGACGAAGCGCCCGTCGGGCCCGGTGGTGGGCGGCTCGAAGCCCTTGACCGCTTGGGCCATCAACGGAGCCAGCGAGAAGTCGAAGCCGAAGTTCGACCACTCGACCAGGTTCCAGCGCATGGACACGCCGGCGAGCGGAGCTCCCGCAGCGTCGACGACGCGACCGACGACGGTGGCGCCGCGCTTCAGCACGAGCTCGTCGAGCGCCAGGGTGGCGCCATCGTCGAGCGCCGCGCGCGCGCCGATCGCGGGGAGGTGGTCCTTCGAGATGGCCACGACATCGACCTCGCCCGCGGGCACGTTGGGCATGGTGAACGAACCATCGGCCGCCGTCTCGCAGTGCGTGGCGACCAGCACCTCTTCGACGCAACGCAAGTTGCGCAGCCCGCGCGGCACGGCGCCAAGGTGCGCGCCCGCCACCGGCGTGCGGGTTCCCTCGGCGTCCTCGCCCACCACGCGCCCCACGATGGTGCCGCCGAGACGCGCGCGCAGTTCGACCTGCGTGGCGAGGCCCGCGGCGACGGCGATGTCGCGCGCATGCGTCAGCGAGAAGTCGGGGCTCGAGGCCGTGATCTCCCATCCCGCCCCGGGCAGCACGCCGTCGAAGGCGAAGCGGCCCTGCTCGTCGCTCTCGCTCTCCATGAAGCGCACGTCGCCGTTGCGCGCCACCGTCAGGAAGGTGCCGGGCCCCGGCACCAACGCCAGCTTGGCGCGCGGTGCGGGAGTGCCGTCGGGACGCAGGACGACGCCCAAGACGCGGCCGGCAGGCAGCATCTGGATGTCCGGAGCGGCTGCATCGTCCTTGCGCGTCGCGCGCGCGCGCACCACTCCGTCGGGCGCGTGCCATTCGCCGCGCGCCTCGAGGTAGTACGTGCCGGGCCGCACGCCGCGGAAGGAGTACTCGCCACGCGCGTCGGTGGCCGCCACCGCGATGGGTTGGACGCGCTTCCACATCTCGTCGCCCATGGCGAACATGCGCAGCATGCGACCGAGCACGGCGGCGCCGGCGGGCGGCACGGGCAGCAATTCGACGCGCGCGCCAACCACGGGCGCTCTGCTGTCGCGCTCGACCACGCGCCCGCGCAAGCCCGCCTCGCCGCGCACGCGCACGCCGACTTCGAGGGCCGCGCCGCGCGTGGCGGACGACGCCGCGGACGCGGTGGCTCCTCCGGGGGTGGCGAGTTGGGCGGGCGCCACGGCCGCTTGCTCGGACTGGAGGCCCGCTCCGTCTTCCACGGCCGGCGTGGAACGACGCGTGTCGCCGAAGAACAGCCAGAGGAAGGCGAGACCCGCGACCAGCGCCAAAGTGGAGGCCACCAGCACCCCGCGCGCGGCGCCGCGTCGTGCGTGGAGCGAAGAGGATGCGGTGGAGGCTCGTGGCTGCAGGCTGCGTTGATGGGCGAGGCGCATGGATGGATCGTGGCCCCCGCGCCGGTGCACGGGCGTCGCGGGCATCTTGCCATGCTAGGGTCCGGCGCGGAGTGCAGCCTGTAAGTTCCCGGTCCTCTGAAGGCCGCGAGGCGGATTCCGCTCGGCGATGGGGCGCGGCACCCCGCTAGGCGCCCGACTCGAGCGCCGCCGACAGCGAGCGCCGCAGCACCCCCTCGAAGGGCTCGGGCGTCCAGCCCAGCTCGCGCCGCGCCTTGCTGGCGTCGAAGACCAGCTGCCGCCCGAGCATGGTCAAGGCCTGCGGCGGCACGAGGTCGGAGGCGTAGACCGGCTCGATGGCGCGCGCCAGCGCCGCCAGCGGCGGCAGCAACCAAGCCGGCAGCGTGCCCAGCGGCTCCCGCCTTCCCGCCAGACGCGCCGCCAGCGCGAACAAGTCGCGCGTGCGCCAGTTCGACTCGACCAGCAGGTAGCGCTCGCCGCGGCGGCCGCGTTCGAGCGCGAGCAGGACCCCTTCCGCGGCATCCTCGACCCCCACCACCGCCAACCAGCCGGGCGGCGCCAGCGGTGGCGCGCCGCGCCGCGCGACGCGCGCCAAGAAGCGTGCCGTGTTCGAACCGGCGCCCTTGGCCCCGAAGATGGCGCCCGGGTTGGCCGAGACACAGTCAAGTTTGCTTGACAGCGACAGCACATGCTCCTCGGCCGCGCGCTTGGTGTCGGCGTAGTCGACGCGGCACTCCCCCAGGTTCCAGCTCGCGCTCTCGTCGACCGGGCGGCCGTCCTTGGATGAAGCCACCGCGACGACCGAGGACACATGGCAAAAGCGCCGCGCTCCGAGGCGCGCCGCCTCGTCGGCCATGGTGCGCGTGCCCTCCAGGTTGATGGCGACCTGCGCGGCGCGATCGGCGCGCTTGTAGCTGATCAGCGCCGCGTTGTTGACCACGTCGAAGTTCCCGCCCGACTCGCGCGCGCAGGATTCCATGGCGAGCCGCGTCGCGACGGCGTCGCGCAAGTCGCCAACGTGGACGCGCACCCCGCGCGCAGCGAGGTCGCGCGCGCGCGTGGCGTCGCGCACGTACAAATGCAGGCGCGCACCGCGTCGCGCGAGCCGCGCATGGAGTTCGGCGCCCAAAAACCCCGTCGCGCCGGTCAGGAAGCAGTGCGGGGCGAGATTCATGGACGCGCACCTCGCGCGATGGACGGCTCCTCGAGGAGCGGCAGCCGCACGCGCGCCACCGTGCCCGTGCCCGAACCCGCGCGCGGCGCGAGTTCGATGGTCCCGTTCATCTCCTCGACCAGCCTGCGGGCGATCGCCAACCCCAGTCCCGTGCCGTGGCTGCGGGTGGTGAAGTAAGGCTCGAACAGGCGCGCGCGCGCGGTCTCGGTCAGTCCCACGCCGGAGTCCTCGAACTCGAGCAGCACGCGCGACGCGCCGCCTTCGCGCTCGAGTCGCACGCGCGCCACTAGGCGCCCGCCCGCGGGCATGGCCTCGATGGCGTTCTGCACGAGATTGATCAGCACGCGACGCAGCTCGTGCGCGTCGACGCGCACGAGGGCCGGCTCCAGCTCGCGCGCCAGCTCCACGCGCGCCTCCGCCGCCCACGCGGCGTTCAAGTCGAGCACCTCTCCCACGAGGCGCGAGGCGTCGAGCGGCTCGGGCTTGGCGGCGCGCGAGCCCGCGAACGCCGAGAAGTCCGCGGCGATCTTTTTCATGTGGTCGACCTGCCGCAGCACCAGCTCGACCGTGCGTTCGAAGATGCCGGGGAACTCCGGGCTGCCTTCGTCGCGCGCGCGCTTGAGCAGATTCATCGACAGCTGGATGGGCGTCAGCGGATTCTTGATCTCGTGCGCCACCTGGCGCGCCATCTCGCGCCAAGCGCGGTCCTTCTCGGCCTTGACGAGCTTGCGGCGGCTTTCGTCGATCTCGCTCGTCATCTCGTCGAAGGCGCGGCCGAGGTCGCCAATCTCGTCGTCCCCCGCCACGCCCGAGCGCGCGGCGAGATCGCCGGCGGCCACGCGACGGGCGGCTTGCTGCAGGCGCAGGATCGGCGCGGTCGTGCGACGCGCCACGAGCATGGTGCCCAGCACGACGAGCAGCACCACCACCAAGGTCGCCTTGAGCAGCACCGCCTGCAGTTCGTCGAGCGTGACGGCGATGTCGTCGTCGTCCATGCCCACGCCCACCACCCAGCCGAAGCCGCCTTCGGACGCGGGCCGGCAATGGCGGAAGGCGGCGCTGCGCCCCACGCCGCGGAACTGGTAGCGCGGATGCAACCCGTGCTGGGCGGAGCGCGCGGCCTCGACCAGCTGCGGCAGCGCGATGGGCGCGGCCGAGACGGAGCGGCCATCAAGCTCGCGCGAGGGGTGCGCGAGGATCGTGTCGCAGTCCGACTTCCACAGCCACGCGTAGGTCGACGCGTACAGGTCGTCGCGCGAGCGCAAGGGGATGCTCGGCTTGACAGGGCGCAGCACCACGGCCTGCACGCGCGCGAAGTCCATCAGCGCGTAGACCACGCCCACGACGGACTCGTCGCCGCGACGCCGCACCGGCGCGGCGAAGCCCAATTGCGACCCGGGAGCCGTGTCAATTTCATTTGACAAGAGCGGCGAGACGTGGTGGTCCACCAGCGCCTGCTCGCCGCGCATCGCCTGGCGGAACCACTCCTCGTTCGAGTAATCGCGCGCGAGCAACCGCTCCAGCAATCCCGCGGGCGCGGGTCCGCCCCCGGGCCCGCGCGCGCCCGCGGCCAGCAGCCGGCCTTGGGCGTCGATCGCCACGATCAGTTCGAAGTGCTCGCCGCGTTCGACATAGCGCTCGAACTGCCGCTGCAGCTGGCCGGGAAATGGCGATTCGGCGTCGCCGCGCGCGTCCAGCGCCCATTCGGCCTGCGGATTGATCGAAGCCCAAGCCTGCACGTCGCCCATGCGCTCGGCCACCAAGGCATCGAGCCGCTCGGACATCTCCTGCGCCATCGTCAGCAGGTAGTACTCCACCGAGGCCCAGTGGCGGTCCTGCAGTTGCGCGCGCATGAACAGCGCGAAGCCAAGGAGCGGCAGCACCACCGCCGCCAGCACGAGCAGCACCCAGCGTACCGCGATGCTGCGCAAGGGGTGTCGCACTGGGTGGGGTCGCCGAAGCGCAGGCCGCAGCCCGTTCGCGTTCAGCCGCCGGCCGCGGCCTGCGCGGACTCTAGCGCGGCGATGCGCGCCGGGAGGTCCTGGTATTCCGGCCAGAAGACCTGAATCTGGCGATACAGCATGAGCTTGCCGTCGACGCCGCCTTCGGCCTCGGCGCGGCGCCACAGGTCGTCGGCCAGGCGGATGTACTCCTGCAACGTGTCGCGGCGCGCGATCACGTCCTTGTAGTAGTCGGCCTTGGCCAGCAGCGCCTCGTAGCGCGCGACGGCCTCCGGGTAGCGCCAGTCGCGCTCGAGCGCGAGCGCCTCCTTGTAGGCCTTTTCGTGACGCGCTTCGCGGATGCTGGCGCCGGCGCCCTCGACCTCGTCGGCCTGCAAGGTCGTCAGCGCGGCGGCCTTGGCCACGGTCGCTTCAGCCTTCTCGAAGCGGCCGCGCACGATGTCCATGCGCACGCGTCCGAGCAGGTCGCGCACCTGCAGCTCGACCTTGCAACGCTCGAGGCCGACCTTGGCGTCCGCATCCTCCGGATCCTGCTCCAGCGCGGCGGAATACTCGTGGAGCGCCACGCCAAAGCGCTTCTCGCCCTCGTGCGCCTTGGCAGCGGCGATCCTCTCGCTGGCGATCAGGCGCTTGACCTGCGTCTCGCGCTGGAGTGTGCGCTCGTCGGCGGGCCGATACTTGCGCGCGTAGGAGAAGCGCGAGCGCGCCTGGTCGAGCCACAGGTCGGACAGCGCCTCGAGTCCCTGTTGGAAATAGCTGCGTCCGAGCCCCGAACGGTGCGACACCAGGGCCAGCGCGATGTTGCGGCCCTCGAGCGTCGCAGGATCGCCGGGCACGTGCTTGAGCGCCTTCTCGTACGCCTCCAAGGCCGCGTCGATGTCGTCCTCGGCGTGCAGGTCGAAGGCGCGGCCGCGCCAAGTCCAAGCCAGCTTCTGGTTGGTCTTCTCGCGCCAGTCGCGCACCTCCTCGTTGTCGGGAGCGATGCGCGCGGCTTGTTCGATGGTGGCGAGGGCCGCATCGTCCTCGTCGCGGAAGGACTGGTCGCGCGCGAGGTCCAAGAGGTAGGCCACCGAAGCCTGCTTGTGCAACTCGATGGCGTCGACCGAGCCGGGATCGCGTTCCACGGCGCGCGCCGCGACACGGACCGCTTCGGCGTGGCGCCCATGGACCACCAGCCAGCGCGGATCGTCGGGCCGGTCCTGCTTGGAGTTGCAGGACAGGAAGCACAGGCCGATCAGGACGGGGGCGAGGTGGAAACCCGCGAGGTGGAAATTCGCGGGGTGGAAATTCAGGGGGCGCTGCGCGTGCATGGCGTGGTCAGGCTCAGACGACCGGCGACAGCGAGTCTTCCCGCTGACCGCCAAGTCCATGGCCGAGGCCACGATACGGACTCGGAGGCCGTTGGCGAAGCACCTTTCCGGCGTCGTCGGCCCCCGCCCCGGGCGGATCGACGCCTAGGCGCGCCCAAGGTGCGCATGCCGTCGTGCTCAGGTGCGGATGCCGTCGTAGAGGGCGAGGCCGAGGGCGCCGAAGAGCAGCACCGGCAGCCAAGCTGCGAGCTCGGGCTGGAGGGTGCCCTCGAGGCCCAGCGTCCGGCAGACGAAGTCGGTGCAGAAGTACAAGAGGGCGCACAGGGCGGCCAACAACACTCCCCGGCCTCCCTGCCCGCGCTCGTGCCGCAACAGCAACGGCAGCCCGACCAAGAGCAGCACGAAGTTCGCCAGCGGGAAGGTGTATTGGTACTGCAGCAGGGTCTG
>Ga0172376_10005968_pt1 | contig 13385 bp, 17 predicted proteins | sample Lak35m_FD_121114 | JGI IMG/M metagenome (GOLD analysis project Ga0172376, IMG submission 121114) | Freshwater microbial communities from Kabuno Bay, South-Kivu, Congo - kab_092012_35m | ecosystem: Environmental > Aquatic > Freshwater > Lake | place: Democratic Republic of the Congo: South-Kivu...
AATTAAAAAACATTAATTAAAAAATATTAATTAAAAAACATTAATTAAAAAATATTAATTAAAAAATATTAATTAAAAAACATTAATTATTGATATCATCAATTACTTTCATTTTATATAAACCATCATGACCAACACTTCCATCATTATACCATACGACCCCGGGCATAGGTGTATAATTATTACCTGTTCTTTGTCCCCCGGGGTATTGGAAAATTGCCCCCGGTGGTGGATTTGCTGAACGTAAATTATGATGAATCATATAAGTAGCTGTTGGAATTACAGGTATAGATGCCCATGGTTTTGTGCTTTGTTTTCCACCATATAATCCCCCATTAACAGGTGGTGGAGGCATTGATGTATTTGGGTCATTGGCTCTTAATTCTGGTGGAACAGATGATTCAACATCAACTGGATAATTAACCTTATGTGGAATAACTTTTTTGTGATATGGACAATAACTCATTTATTATTATTATTATATTTTTTATTTAGTGTTTATCATCTATCAAGAAAAAAATTGATTTGATTTAATAATTTAATAATTTAATAATTTTAAATTATATTTATGAAATGGTTATAACAATTAAATACACTGGTAAAAAAAATAAAAATATACAAATTAATTCATTCAATTCTGTCATTCCAAATTATAAACATGTTGTTTATATTGATTGTAGACATAATCAATTAACTGAAATACCATCCCTTCCCAATTCAGTTCAACAACTTTATTGTTCTAGCAATAGATTAACTTCATTACCTAAACTTCCAGATGGACTAAAAATATTAGAATGTTATAATAATCAATTAACTGAATTACCAGACATTCCAATTTATCTAGAATCACTTATATGTAATGATAATCAATTAAAAATATTACCGAATCTTTCAATTAAACTAAAAACATTATATTGTCAACATAATCAATTAAAAAAATTACCAAAATTACCATCTACTCTTTCCTTTTTAAATTGTTCAAATAATCAAATATCTAGATTACCAATTTTACCAAATTCAATTGTTAATATAGTATGTGGATACAATAATTTAACTTGGCTTCCCAAACTACCAAAACTATTACGTGTATTATCATGTAATAATAATAAATTAACATGGATTCCCAAATTACCATTTTGTTTTGAATGTTTGATTTGTGATAATAATCAATTAACTTTATTACCATCATTACCCACTAATATTAATATGATTACATGTACACAAAATAATATAGCTTATCTAAAAACACAACTACCAAAATCTATTGAAGTATTTAGCTGGAATGAAAAAAAAACAATTCCATACAGATATCTAAAAAAAATCATTTATTAGACGGTGATACGGGTCTCCAATCACAAATCAGTTTGGGTAGAGTGGGACTGTCCAAATAAGAAGCCACACTTTGTGTTTTTCAAGAGAAGCACGCTCCTCTTGACTGATCCGAGAGTCTCTCAGCTTTTCATTCACTTCGTGTAGCCGTTTTATTGCCTCATCGACAATATGGAGACTCACTTCAATTTTTGAGGAGTTTAGGTCAATACTGGTTTGTCTCTCGTTCTTCAAATTCTCAGCCGGTGAAGACATTTTCCTGAAAAGACTGGAAAACAAAGAAGACAGGGAATTGGTTAATAAAATAATAAATACAAATATTTAAATCAATTTTTTAATATGTATGACTCAAAAATTGACTAAAAAACATAACAATTTAATATTAAACAAAACAATATTAACAAAACAATATTAACTAAACAATATAAAAAATTGAATTTAAAATCCCTTTAAATAATAATAATCAATAAAGTAATTAATAATGGGAAATTATATTTCATATTCATATCCATATTATGTTAAATCGCGTAGTTTAATTGAATATTATTTTCCGTTGGCTAATAATCAAGATTTACATGAAGTTTATCCTAATATTTTTGTAGGAAATATATCAACGTCATTTAATAAAGAACATCTTAAAAATAAAGGGATAACACATATATTATCTGTTATTGATGGTATGGGAAAAACTTATCCAGATGATTTTACATATATGAATTTAAAAGCGATCGACAATAAAGAATGTAATTTAAGTCAATATTTTGAAAATTCATATCAATTTATTAATGACGCAATTACAAAAGGTGGTAAAGTTTATGTTCATTGTATATGTGGTGTTTCTAGAAGTGTTTCAGTTGTAATTGCTTATTTAATTAAGGAAAAAAAAATGAGTCCAGAAAAAGCTTTAATGTCTATTAAAACAATCAGACCTGTCGCAAATCCAAATCAGGGATTTAGAGAACAATTAAAATTATATGCTAAAGAATGTAAAAAAGAATCGGAATATAATGATATTATTGATTTTAATAATCCAGAAATTATTAATAAGTTTCTTGAATCTGTACATCAATCGATAATTTATAAAGAATAATTATTGGTAATTTTGGATAAATATTATTTTACAAAAATTGATGTTTAATAAAACTTATTATTATTTTTACTATAATATAATTTACAATGGATTATAGACCTAATCTAATTATTAAAATTAAATATGATTTGAATGGAGAAACTTTCATTTTTGATTCATTTGATGTGATTGATAGATATGATGATGTTGTATATATGAATTGTTCAAAAAATAAGTTGATTTCATTGCCTTCTCATCTACCTACCAAGCTTATTGAATTAGTATGTCATTCAAATTATTTATCTGAATTGCCTAACCTTCCAGATAATCTAGAAATGCTTTGTTGTCCATATAATCATTTAAAATCATTACCTGAACTTCCAAAATCGCTTTTATCACTTGGTTGTTCATATAATAATTTATTTTCATTACCAACACTTCCAGATTCACTTCAATATATTGATTGTAAATGGAATCATATAACTGAAATCCCAAATTATCCACTTTCACTCAAAGAAATTGATTATTCATACAATCCAATTGTTGATTACAAACAATTTATTACAACAATATGATTTCCCAATTCATTGTGTGTAAAAAAAATTGATTTGTCAAATATATTTTTATTTTATTTTACTAAAATGGGATATATTAAATTTAAGCCAAATGGGAAAAAAAAATTATTAAATTCAATTTATAATTTGAGTATATCACAAAGTTATGATTATGTTGTATATATTGAATGTATAGGTCATAATTTAACATTATTACCAGAACTTCCAATTAATCTTCAAGAATTAAATTGTGCTGCGAATTGTTTAACATCATTACCTGAACTTCCAAAATCACTTAAAATACTTTCATGTTTTAATAATAATTTATCAAAATTACCTAAACTTCCCGATGGACTTCTAATCCTTGATTATGGTATGAATAATTTAAGCGAATCTATTAATTTTCCAAAACTACCAAATGGACTTTTAATTCTAAATTGTTCAAATAATAATCTACTTGATTTACCAGAACTTCCAAATTCACTTGAAAAACTTGATTGTTCACAGAATCAATTAAGTGTATTACCAAATATCCCCAATTCACTTAAATATTTTTATTGTTCACAGAATAAATTAAGTATATTACCAAATCTTCCCAATTCACTTCAAACACTTTATTGTAATGATAATCAATTAAGTGTATTAACAAAACTTCCCAATTCACTTAAAGAACTTGTTTGTAATTATAATCAATTAAGTTTATTACCAAAACTTCCCAAATCACTTCAAAGTCTAGATTGTGGTGAAAATCAATTAACTTTATTACCAAAACTTCCAAATAAACTTGAATTTTTGATTTGTTATAACAATAAAATAACTTCATTACCAACACTTCCAAATAGTCTTATTGAACTAACATGTTGGATTGAATCGTTTGATAGGACATTAGATTATCAATATATGGTAAAAATATTACCAATACTTCCATGTTCGCTTATAAAATTAAATTGTGATTATCTTGAAGTGATCGAAACCATAAAATATAAATATTTTGATACATTAATTTATTAATTTATTAATTAATTTTTTACACTAATTTTCTAGGAAATGTTTTTTTTATAAATTCGTCTTTCATAATTTCACACACTTTTTGAGCATTCTTTTTTTGAATATCAACTAATTTTTTATTAACTGATTTATATTGATTTGGTGTGAAATCATATAATGTATTATTTTCATCCATTTCTCTTCTCATCCTAATTAATTCATCTAATTTATTATTTGATTCTTTAATAGTTGGTGCGGGACTATCAATAATTTGATAATAACAATCTGGTTCTTCAGCAGGTGTAAATGCTTCTTTGTAATCAGTCATAATTAATTCATCTATTTGACCTGTAAAATTAGTAATTTTTGATACATCCATACGAAATTGATTTCCATAAAAATTTGATGTTGATTCAGGTTCTTGATAAATTTGAATTTCACGATTGAATTTATGTTGAATAATTTTTGTTGATGTTTCAACTTGTTCTTCATAATTGTTAATATCTGTTATTGATTCTGATGTTTCCATTAATTCACCATAACCTTGATTTAAATCATTTTTCCATGTATATTCTTTGTTAAATTGATTGTTAAATTCATTATTAAATTCATTAATCCAATCATTTGTTTCATGATAAATTTGAGACCATGAGGGGGGTTTTTCGGATTCTTGTTCTTTACAAAATTTTGTAAATTCATCTTCTAATTCTTGATATGTAGATTTTTGATTATCTCTTTTCGAAAATTCTTCACTAATAAATTTATAACTACGGTGTAAAATCATCATATCTTCTTTATTCCCTCCTTTATCTGGATGACAAAGCAAACTTAAATGATAATACGCTTTTTTTAATTCATTAATTGATGAATTTGTATTTAATCCCATTAAATCATATGGATTTGCTAATTTATAATCAGACATTTTATAATACTTTTACATTTTAATATCAAATTAAAAATATCCATTTTAACACAACATATAATAAAAAAATTGAAAATCATATATATTGATATATATAATAACAACAAACAACCTACAAACACCAACAAGCTACACGATGGAGAACTCATCAAACCCTCCGACAGCACAAGAGCTTGGTGTGAGTCATGAGATGTATCTAGCAATGTTGGCAACACATCTTCAAGCACGTCAGACAATTGGTTCCCCACGAGCACCTCCAAACACATCAGTTGACCAAGAACCAACTGTACCACCAGCACGTCCAAACACACCAGTTGACCAAGAACCAACCGAGTTTCTTCAAAATCAGGGAATGATTCAAGCGTTGGAAGAGTGTATTAGGGAATTGACACAGCAGGCAACGACTTGTATGCGCAATCTAAGGGAACAATCACAACATATTCATACTCTGAATCAAGAGAACATCCGATTGACACAACAAGTTCAAGAACTGGAACGGCAACTTAGGAATGGTCGCCCAGCACCGGCACGTCCAGCACGTCAGTAATTGATGGTTGAATAAGTTTTTTTATTTTTTTGGGTGATATTTTCTTTGATGGTAATTCGCCTTCTTCGATGTTGTCCAAGAAAATTGTAATAACATCATTTTTAATATTATTTGGTATTTGTCTAAAATCAATTAATTGTTGATTAAGTTGATAACAATTATTTTCTATATAATCTGGATAATTATTAACATCATTTTCAAGTTGTTCTGGATATTGTGTATAATAATCTAAAATACGTTTAGTTGCTTTAACATATTTAGTATTATTTCCCACATCTTTATTTGGTTTTTTATTAATTAATTTATTGACCAAATCATATTTAAATTTACATGCGGGGATATTATCGGAAATATCACCACCTAATATTTTTCTCATAAGTGGATTTTCACTCATAGTGATAATATTTCCTTTCATATTAACCATCGTAATATTTTTATTTTTATCTAGTAATTGGAAATAATCAGTATCCTTTGATAAAATAATAATTTTTTGATTAGGATATTTTTCACTCATATATAAGGCAATTATAGCAATAATATCATCGGCTTCAGCTTCTTTGTGTTTGAAACATTTAATACCGTGTTTTTCGATATGATTCGGAATAACAACATCTATAAAATGTTGAAATACTTCTCCACCATTAAATCCACTTTTACGATGACTTTCACTTCGAGTAGATTTGTATTCAGGATATATCTTATTACGCCATATATTTTTACGTCGACAATCTTCGGCAATAATAATATTTGAATTTGGAATTGAATGTTTAACAGCTATTTTGTCTATATTACTAAAGAATAGTTTTTGATATTTTTCAATATATTCTTGATTTGTATGCCATAAATATTCTTTTGTTAATTTATCTTTTTCCTCTGGATGTGATGCTTTATACCATATTTGAGTAGCGTGAAATTGATAGAATAGGGCAAATCCTAAATCAATTAATAAGATTGGTTTATTAACATTAATTTTATTTGTTGAAGTCATTATTTTTTATTTTTTATTCTTTATAAGTTGTAATTATAAGTTTAGAACACTATAAATTTTAACTGTATTATGTTTTATATCTACTATTTTTAAATTAAAAATAATATTGAATCAATTTTTTATTAATAGTTGGTAATTGTTGTTAAATATATTTCTCGACGATATAGATAATAATAATTAAATGGAAAAGGGATATTATTTGAAATATCTTCAAAATTAGTTATAATATTAAATTTTACCTTAGATGATGATTTTGTAAATATCTTTTTAATATTTATTATAGTTTTACTAAATTCTTTTTTTGAAATGAATTTGAATAAAAAATCATTTTCTAGAGATAAAATAATTTCTGAATAATTATGATTATATATATAAATATCATTTTCTTCTAATTTTTTTGTTATATTTTTTAAATAACCATCTATTCTAGATATATCTGATGGAATTTTTATAAAATCTAAATTCGCAAATTTACGTCTAGAATAATGATATGGTATAGAATTCAAATCATTTTGTTGATAATATTTCGATGATAAAAATAAAATTTTATCTTGTTTAAATCCCGCATTATAAATGGCTGGGCTTGTTTTTATTTTATAAAACAAATCACTATTATTATACATTCTAGATAGAAATTGGGATAATCTCAAATATTGTATTGCTAAAAAAACAACTACAACATAAAAACATATTACAAAAATCATTTTATAAATTCCTTTTTATACTTTTTCAATAAAATAATCAAATAAAAATAATCAAATAATATGTTTTGATGAATAATATGTCATTGCTAATTGTGGATCGGGAATATTATAATAAGTTTCTTCTTCAACATCGATAATTTGATTATGTTTTTTACTATATTCATCATTATCATTCATAATTTTATAAACTAAATTATTAACTTCTTGATGTGATTTATAACGGTTTTTAATCATTGTATCTGGATAATTATGAAGCTTCGATTGTTCATTTAAAATATCAATTGTTGGTTTATGAATTGTTTTATTATTTGTTTTAGTATTTGTTATAACATTATTGAAGTGTTTTCCATGATATTTTTGTAATGTTTTGTATTTATTATAATCATCAGATGGATAATCATATATATTTAATGAAATTGGAATAATATTTTTGACTAATTCATCTATGTATTCTTCTTGTTTATTTATTTGATATGTTATTGTGTTCATTACAGTTATTTTTTATTATTATTAAAATAATAATAGATAATATTTTTTACAATATTAAACATACATATACATGGGTGCTAATCAATCAAATGTTCCTATTGATCCAAACCTTCAACGGAAAATTATTGAAATAACAAATCAAGAACAAATTAAACGTAAAAATGAAATGGACATACAAAGACTTCAAAAACAAATTCTCGAAAATCAATTACGTATTCAAACATATCAAATGAAAGAAATACGACAAAATTTAAATCCTCGAGCTGAACCTCCAAAATCAACATTAAGTTATATTTTATCAAGTCATCAACTCCAAGAGGATTTAAAAAAAAATCCTAAATTAGGAGCATCATTAGTAGAATCACTCGTTAAAGAATATGGAAACCAATTAACTAATGAACATTATCGTAAAATTGATAAATTTTTAACTGATTTGAGTAATCAACCTTTAACATCTAAAGATCCAAGTGGTAAAAATCCAGATTCAAATGCTTTTTTGAATCATAATATGGGAACACGTAGTTATGAACCAAGAGAAATCGAACGTCAAAAAGAAGAAATCGTAAATGATTTAGAAACTTTAGAAAATAGTTTTGGACGAAATGAATTGGAAGCAGAAAGACAATATCAATTAGAAGAGAAAAAAAGACAACAGGCTTTTATTGAAGAACAACGAAAAAGAAGACTTAAATTTGAATCTGAAATGGCTAAATTTAATCAAGGTTCATTTGATTCTTTAAAAATACTCGAACTCAATCAAAATTATACAATGGATGAATTACGAAGAGCTTATAAAAAACTAGCCTACCAAAGTCATCCGGATAAAGGGGGAAGTAGTGAAAAATTTGAAATGGTAACCAAAGCATATATGTATTTATTGGATGAACTTAAGAAAAAGGAAAATGACCAACAATTTTATCAACAACGAAATCAATCTCGTGATTATATGGAAAAACAAAGACAAGAACAAAGAAGAAATGTAAATTTTGATAATAATAACAATAACAATAACAATGGGGGGAATCATTTTAATTCTAAATTATTTAATAAATTATTTGAAGAAAATCGTTTAGAAGATCCCAATGATAAAGGATATGGTGATTGGTTTCGAAAAGATGATACAATTCCGAAACATCCAGAATTATTTTCAAAGAAATTCAATATTGATTTATTTAATAATACATTTGAGAATTGGAAAAATGAAACTGAAGAAACAACATGTCAAGAAATTATTAAACATGATAATCCGAGAGAATTAATGTTAACTAGTGCTGGACATATTGATTTAGATAATAAAGAAATTGATGATTTCAGTCAAGTTCAACCTCATAATAAAAGTGTAGGTTATACTGACCTTAAAAAAGCATACACACGAACAAATTTAATAAATGCTAATAAAGTTAAATATCAACAATTTAAAAATATTGATGAACTTGAAAAAAGTCGTGCCAAAATTAATTTTCAACTAAGTCCTGAAGATTTAGCAAAAGAAGCATTTATGAAACAAAAAAAAGAAGAAGAAGAATATCAACGTCTTAATAGGCTAAAAAATCGTGATCAACAAGCTTTTAATAATTATAATCGTGTTCATCAAATGATGTTAGACCAATTAAAATAAATAATTTTTATGTTATTTTTTAATGTTGTTTTTAATGTTGTTTTTAATGTTGTTTTTAATGTTGTTTTTAATGTTGTTTTTATAAGCAATCAAAATAATTAATTAAATAGATAATTAACATAAAAAATAAATATTATTATAATTGTATGGTAGTAAAACAAATAAATAGAAAAAGATTTTCTAATAACTAAATAAATCTAGATGGGAAATATATTAATACGTGAAAAATGTCATTATAAAGGGTGTCAGTCTAGAAAAATTAAAAAATCAAATAAATTGTGTAATTTACATAATTGTTCATTTGATAAATGTGATTTAATAATTAGAAAAGATAGTATATATTGTGATAAACATACATGTAAATATCAAAAATGTAATATTCGTGTTAAAGAGGGGTTTATTTTAGAAGAAAACAAAGTTAAAAATAATAAATATTTCACATATTTATATTGTATAGTTCATAATTGTCAAAAACCACATTGTAATAATTTCAAAAAGGCAGAAACAAAAATATGTAATCAATGTTCAAAAATAAATTTCTAATATTAAAGATAATATTAATAAAATGGGAAATATTATTGTTCGTCCAAAATGTTATTATCAAGGTTGTAAATCTCGTAAAATCAAAAAATCTAATCGATTATGTAATTTACATGAATGTAATTTTCATAATTGTAATTTAGTTATTCGTCAAGGAAGTCAATTTTGTGATAGACATAGTTGTCATTATCAAAAATGTAATACACGTATCAAAGAAGGTTATTTGAATATTGGTGAATGTGATGAACACAATTATTTAGCATATTTATATTGTATTGTTCATAATTGTCAAAATCCAAATTGTAGTGCTTTTAAAAAGGCAGAAACACAATATTGTAGTCAATGTTCATTAACAATAAAATCTATTACACACACACATAATCATAATATTACACGTAATATTGTAAATTATACAACCCCAAATGTTGTTGAAAACATATCAATTTGTATAGATGAAGATAATGAAGATAATGAAGATAATAATCAAATTCAAGATAATTATAATAATCAAGAATATCAATATGATAATGTCGAAGAGGTATATTTAGAAGATAAAAATTGTAATCATTGTGATGACGATATAAAAATAACTACACAAAATCGAAGTTTAAATGATAATCTTAAAACTCAACCTTGTCAACGTGCTGAAGATAAAACTGTAATTACAAATTATAATATAAATGAAGTTGCGACTAAACATCCGAATACATTTAATCAACAAAATGTAGTTATTGAAGTTGAAGGTGTCGGATGTCGTGATTGTCATCATTGTAAAAATTGTCAAAAATGTGTTGAATGTTGTGGATGTATAAATTCAAGTGAATGTATTAAATCTAAAAATTGTATAGATTGTAAAAAATGTAAAGATTGTGTCAATTGTATTCAATCAGAAAATTGTTATAATTCACAAAATTGCGTTGGATGTTATAATTGTGTTGATTGTTGTTAATAAGTTTTAATAAGTTTTATTTTTTAATATATTTTTTAATATATTTTTTAATATAATAATATTATAAATAACATATATAATTTAATATAATGGGTAATAAAATATCCTATTGTCCATATGATAATCCAAATTCGGAGGAATCAGAAAATAAAAAAAGAAAAGTAAAAGTATGTACTCTTCATCAAGGTGTTAAATTTTGTGATTATAGTTTATGTAAAAGTTTAGTTCGTGATCAAGGTATTTTTTGTTCTGAACATAGATGTAATCATAGTAAATGTCAAAATTTAAAATATAATAAATTACCATTGTGTTATGATCATTATAAATTAATATCATGTCATATTAAAGGGTGTAATAATTCAAAATTAACAGATTCGAATTATTGTTCATATCATAATTGTAGTATGAATAATTGTAAAAATAAAATATTATCTAAATCTGATTTCTGTTTAAATCATACATGTTCAATTCCTAATTGTTCTGAACGAATTCATGGTAATAGTAGTTTATGTTTTGTTCATAGATTTAATAATACTTTTGCTAAATAATTTTATATAAATATTTATATTTTAATTTATGTTTTTCATTTTTTCGAATAATTTATTATAGATACAATTAATAAATTTAGATATATTATTAGAACTTCCAAATTAGATATTTATATTTTATAAGTTTAATAAATTTATTACAATCACAATTAAGTTTTTTAAGTGAATTGGGAAGTTTTGGTAATACACTTAATTTACTACCATAACAATTAATACAAACAACTTTATTATAATTTTTAATTTCTTCAAATGAATTAAATAGATATATGTTCTCATCATTATCATTTTGATATTGAATTCCGACTATCATTCTAGAAATACTTATTATCAGTTTTTATTTAAAAATAGTATAAATAAAAAAATAAAATCAATTTTTATTATATATCTTTTTCTAGACACAAATTCATAAATAAATCATTTTAATAAAATATTCATGTTTTATTTTTTTAATCAATTTATTATAATGACGACGCAGAAGATTAAGTGAATTAGGAAGTTCAGGCAATACACTTAATTGATTATAATTACAAGAAAGTTGTTGAAGTGAATTGGGAAGTTCTGGCAATACACTTAATTGATTACCAGAACAATAAAGTTCTTGAAGTGAGTCAGGAAGTTCTGGTAATATATTTAACTTATTAGCAAAACAATGAAGTTTTTCAAGTGAATTAGGAAGTTCTGGTAATACACTTAATTGATTATTATTACAATCAAGATATTGAAGTGAATTGGGAAGTTCTGGTAATACACTTATTTTATTGTATTGACACCAAAGTTTTTCTAGTCCTTCAAAAAGTTCAGGTAATGAAATTAAACGATTCGATATACAATAAAGTTCTTTAAGTGTATTGGGAATTTTTGGTAATACACTTAATTTATTATTATTACAATATAGTATTTGAAGTGAATTAGGAAGTTCTGGTAGCACACATAATTGATTATGTCCACACCAAAATTTTTGAAGTGAATTAGGAAGTTTTGGTAATACACTTAATGAGCAATTGATTAGATTAAGTGTTTGAAGTGAATCCGGAAGTCCTGATAGTACACTTAATTTATTATTCGAACAATCTAAATAAACAACTTTATCATAATTTATAATTTCTTCAAATGAATTAAATTTATATTTTTTATCATCATTTTGATATAGAATTGTGATTATCATTCTAGAAATACTTATTATTAGTTTTTATTTAAAAATAGTATAAATTAAAAATAAAATCAATTTTTATTATATATCTCTTTCTAGACACAAATTCATAAATAAATCATTTTAATAAAATATTCATGTTTTATTCTTTTAATCAATTTATTATCATGACGACACAGAAGATTAAGCGAATTGGGAAGTTCAGGCAATACACTTAATTGATTATAATTACAAGAAAGTTGTTGAAGTGAATTAGGAAGTTCAGGTAATACACTTAATTGATTATTTCCACACCAAAGTTTTTGAAGTGAATTAGGAAGTTCAGGTAATACACTTAATTGATTATTTCCACACCAAAGTTTTTGAAGTGAATTCGGAAGTTCAGGTAATAAACTTAATTGATTATTATAACAATAAAGTTTTTGAAGAGAATTAGGAAGTTCTGGTAATACACTTAATTGATTAATTTCACAATAAAGATATTGAAGTGAATTAGGAAGTTCTGGTAATACACTTAATTTATTACCTCCACAATAAAGATATTGAAGTGAATTAGGAAGTTTGGGTAATACACTTAATTGATTATTCGAACAATTTAAATAAACAACTTCATTATAATATTTAATTTCTTCAAATGAATTAAATTTATATATTTTACCACCATTTTGATATAGAATTGCGATTGTCATTCTAGAAATACTTATTTATTAGTTTTTATTTAAAAATAGTATAAATAAAAAGCAAAATCAATTTTTATTATATATCTCTTCCTAGACACAAATTCATAAATAAATCATTTTAATAAAATATTTATGTTTTATTTTTTTAATCAATTGATTATTAGAACACCAAAGTATTCGAAGCGAATTCGGAAGTTCTGGTAGCACACATAATTGATTATTTTCACACCAAAGTGATTGAAGTGAATTAGGAAGTTCTGGTAGCACACATAATTGATTATGTTCACACCAAAGTTGTTGAAGTGAATTAG
>Ga0172376_10005969_pt1 | contig 13385 bp, 13 predicted proteins | sample Lak35m_FD_121114 | JGI IMG/M metagenome (GOLD analysis project Ga0172376, IMG submission 121114) | Freshwater microbial communities from Kabuno Bay, South-Kivu, Congo - kab_092012_35m | ecosystem: Environmental > Aquatic > Freshwater > Lake | place: Democratic Republic of the Congo: South-Kivu...
CTCGTCGGCGACCTCCGCGGGCGGCGGTACGAGCGGGTCGCTCACAGGCCCGACCCCGTCGCCTCCCCCAGCTCGGTGAGCCGGTCGCGCAGGCGGGCGGCCTCGTCCGCCGGGACTCCGGGCACCACCGCGCTGGTCCCCGGCGCGGCGGTGTGCAGGCGCAGCGTCGCCACGCCGAAGTGCCGGTCGAGTGGCCCCGAGGCCACGTCGACGAACTGCATCCGCCCGTACGGCACCGCCACCAGGCGACGGAACAGCGCACCGCTGCGGATGTAGAGGTCGTCCTCGCGCTCGGCGTACGCCCAGCGGCGGGTCTGGATCCCGATGACGACCCACGACACCGCCGTGTAGACGACCGTCAGACCGGCGACCAGCACGACCAGCCAGGTCGGCAGACGCAGCACCAGCCCCACCACCACGACCACGGCGAGCAGCGGCACCTGCGTCAGGAGCAGGGCGACGCGGCGCGCGGACGTCAGGCGCGGTGAGATCGGGGTCCAGGGCACGCCCGGAGGGGCGAAGGGGTCGCTCACGTCGATCAGGCTACGGGCGGGGCGCGACCGGCACCGACTAGCCTGCCCGGCATGGTCGAGTGCATCGCCGTCGTGCTGGCCGGCGGGACCGGGTCACGGATGGGCGACGGGCCGCCGAAGCAGCTGCGCACCCTCGGGGACCGCACCGTGCTCGAGCACAGCATCGCCGCCTTCGCGGCGCACCCGGAGATCACCGGGGTGCTCGTGATGACCGACGAGGCGTCGGCCGAGCGGGTGGCCGAGCTCGTCGCGGCCGGGCCTGCCGACCGGGTGCTCGCGGTCCTGCCCGGCGGTCCGACCCGGTTCGCGACCACCCGCGCGGCGGTCGCGGGGCTGGCGAGGTTCTCCGACGACGCCAAGGTCCTGCTGCACGACGCCGCGCGGCCCCTCGTCCCCTCGGACCTCGTGGACGCCTGCCTGGCCGGCCTCGACGACCACGACGGCGTCGTCCCGGTCCTGCACGCCACCGACACCCTGCTCGCGGTGGATGCCGGCGGCGTGATGGAGCGCAGCCTCGATCGCTCGGTGGTGCGTCTCGCCCAGACGCCCCAGGCCTTCCGTCTCGGCACCCTGCGCTCCAGCCACCTGCCGGCGGCCGACGGCGCCGAGGACGACCCGACCGACGACGGCACCGCCGTGCTCCGCGCCCTCCCGGGCGCGCGCATCGCGACGGTCCCGGGCGATCGGCGCAACCGGAAGGTCACCTACCCCGAGGACCTCGAGCTGCTCGGACGGTGGCTCGCAGCCGAGGCCACCGCGCGGACGGCCGACTGACCCGGCGGGCCGGCCCGGGTCAGGGCCTGCGGCCCAGCGAGACCACCCAGCGGTCGAGGCCGTCGTCGACCTCGTGCGTCACCAGCTCGATCCCGGCTGCGGCCGGGACCTCGAGTCCGTGCGCGCGCAGCCAGGACCCGACGGAGCCGTCGGTCGCCTTCACCGCGCACTCCATGCGGGTCCAGCGCCGCCAGAAGTCCTCGTCGCCGTACGCCGCGCGCAACCGCTCCGGCACCGCCTGGTCCGCGAGCTCCGCGTCGAGGACCACGCCCGCGTCGCGGTCCATCCCCGCGAGCCAGACGACGGTGCCGTCGGCGAGGTGGCTGCGCACCGGACCGGCCTCGGCCCGCGGGCCGCGTCGCAGGCGCGGCAGCAGGTCGACGAGCGCGACCGGCTCCGACGTCGCGTCGTCGTCAGATCGAGCCGGCACCGTCGACGACCAGGCTCTGGCCGTTGATGTTGGTGTGCTCGAGCAGCAGCATGAGCACGACCGGCACGACGTCGTCGGCGGTCGTGAGGCGACCCGACGGGGTCCGGCGCAGGATCTGGTCCAGCTGGGTCTGACCCAGCACGGCCGACATCTCGGAGTCGAAGAATCCGGGGGCGACGGAGTTCACGAGCGCCCGCCCGGTGAACTCGCGCGCGAGGGACCGGGTGGCGGCGTCCATGCCGCCCTTGGTGGCGGAGTAGGCCACGAGGCCGGGGTATCCGCGCTGCCCGCAGATCGAGGTGACGTTGACGACCCGGGACCGTACGCCCTTGGCCATCGCGCGCCGCAGCATCAGTCGCGTCAGCAGCAGCGGAGCGGTCAGGTTGGTCCCGATGATCTGCTCGATGCGCTCGGCGGAGGTGTGGACGTGCAACGAGTCCTGGCCGATGGCGGCGTTGTTGACGAGTCCGTCGACGACGCCGAGCCGCTGCTCGACCTCCTTGAGGAAGGCCGCGCAGGCGGCCGTGTCGGTCAGGTCGACCCCACCCACGTGACAGCGGTCCGGGTGGGCGTCGGCGAGCTCCTGGAGACCCGGCGAGACCGACCGCGCGAAGGCCGCGACGTTGACGCCGCGCTCGAGGAGGCCGGAGACGATCGCGAGGCCCAGGCCGCGCGAGGCGCCCGAGACGAGGACGGTGCTGGCCGGGGGGTAGGTGCCGACCGGGGGCGGGGTCTCAGACATCACTCTTCAGCGTCTCCTTCAGCGGGATCTCGGGACGGACGGCGATGCGGCGGGGCACCGCGGCGTCCGGGAGCCGGTCGGCGCACCAGTCACGCAGCGCCTGGCCGGCCGTCGTCTCATCGGCGGTGTCGTGCAGCACCACCTCCGCGACGACGACGGAGCCCACCATGGGCGCCGTGCGGCCGCGGACGGCGGCCCACCGCACGTCCGGGTGGGCGAGCAGGGTCTCACGCACGACGCCGGCGGAGACCTTCGTCCCGCCGACGTTGATCTCGTCGCGGTCGATGCGGCCGACGATGCGGACCCGGCCGTCGGCGACCTCGACCCGGTCGCCGGTCCGCAGCGGGCCGGTCAGACCCTCCGCGCCGTGCGGGGAGGTGAGGACCAGCTCCTCGCCCTCGATCTCGATCGCGACGCGCCCGGGCGTCCGGCGACCGACCCACTCCAGCGGGAAGCCGGCGACGCCGTCGTGGACCACGATCGAGGCGCCCGCCTCGGACGAGGCGTAGATCCACGACACCCGGGCGGCGGGGAAGAGCTCGCGCACCTGGTCGAGGATCGCCTGGTCGACCGGCTCACCGCCGAGGGTGACCTGCTCGAGCGGCAGCCGCCGCAGCGTGTCGGCCGACCGCATGATGCTCTGGCGCCAGAAGGTCGGCGTGCCGGACGCGGCGGTCACCCCGTGCTCGAGGGCGGCCTCGGGCCACGCGTCGAGGTCGTGCGGGTCCACCACGACGACGTCCTGGCCGGGCGCGGTCGCCACCAGCGTCATGACCTGCCACCAGGCGTAGGTCCCGGGCGAGTAGGGGCACAGCCACCGCCGGGGCGGCTGCGCTCCGCCGACCGTGGCGAGCGAGTCGAGGGTGTGGGCGACCCGTTTGGGCCGACCGGTCGAGCCCGAGGTCAGCAGCCAGATCCGTCCGGGCTCCGAGGGACGCGGCTGGGGCGGCTCCTCGCGCGTCGGCTCCCCGTCGCCGGTGGTCTCGACCGCAAGCCCGAGGTCGAGGCACTCCTGCCGGAGGTCGGCGGTCAGCCGGTCGGCCGCGACCACGAGGAGCTCCTCCCCCGAGCGTGTGTGAGCTGCGACGTAGGCCGCGGCGTCCGCGCTGCGGCGTACGGCGGCCACGGTCGGACCGCTCAGCTCGACGGTCGGCAGGTCGCGCCACGCGGTGACGGTCCCGCGAGCGGCATCGACGACCCGGTTGTCCCCCACGCCCTCGCGCGGGTGGCCCACCGCGCTCACGCGGCCTGGATCTCCTCGAGCAGGTCGAGGACGTCGGCGACGGTGCGCACCTGGCGCAGGCCCGCGGCCTCGAAGTTCAGCTCGGTGTCGAGCTCGTCCTCGACCCGCAGCGCGAGCTCGGAGAAGTCCAGCGAGCGGAAGCCGAACTCCTGGAGGACGGCCGACTCGTCGGCGGGCAGCTCCTTGCCCTGGGCGGCCAGGACCTCGGCCATGAGCGCACGCAAGCGGTCGCGGTTCAGGGAGGACATGGCGAGCACGATACTGCGTACGGTGGCCGTCCAGCCGCCACCCACCCGCCCGAGAGGGAGACCGCACCGATGCTCCGACCCGCTCACGAGTCCGACCTCCCCGCCATGCGGGCGTGGCGCAACCAGGACGCCAACCGCGAGGTGAGCAACCACCGACACGTCATCACCGAGGAGGAGCACCGCGCCTGGTGGGAGCGCACCGTCGCCGACCTGTCCCGCGTCACGCTCATCCTGGAGATCGGCGGGGAGGCGTGCGGGGTCGTCTCCTTCTTCGACCTCGAGCCGGCCGAGGCCCCGCGCGAGGGGTCGTGGGGGTTCTACCTCGACCACGACCGGCTGGCAGCGAGCGGCAGCCAGTTCCTCGTGTGGACGACCGTCATGAAGGACGCGATCGCGTACGCCTTCGACGAGCTCGGCCTCGAGGCGCTGCACGCGGAGGTGCTCGAGCACAACGAGTCGGTCCGCGCGCTCAACCGGCGCTACCGGTTCACCGAGGGCACGCCCGAGGAGCGGCAGATCGACGGCCGTAGGCTGGTCGCCATCCCGGTGACGCTGCTGCGGGAGAACCGCCGCGGCCGGGCCACCCCGACCTCCGAAGGACACCCAGGTGAGTGAGTTCGTCGACCCGACCGAGCGGATCCTGATCGGCGACCGACCCGTCGGCCCGGCCCATCCGCCGTTCGTGATCGCGGAGATGTCGGGCAACCACAACGGCGACCTGGGTCGTGCGCGCGAGCTGGTGCGGGCCGCCGGCGAGGCCGGCGCCGACGCGCTGAAGCTGCAGACCTACACCGCCGACACGATCACGCTCGACGTCGACCACCCCCGCTTCCGCCTCGCCGAGGACCACCCGCTGTGGCCGGGTCGGCGCCTGTACGACCTCTACGAGGAGGCCCACACGCCGTGGGAGTGGCACGAGGAGCTGTTCGACCTCGCGCGGGAGCTCGGCATGGTGGCGTTCTCGGCGCCGTTCGACCCCACCGCGGTCGACTTCCTGGTCTCGCTCGGGGTGCCGGCGCTCAAGTCCGCCTCGAGCGAGATCACCGACCTGCCCCTGATCCGGACCATGGCCGCGACCGGCCTCCCCCTCATCATCTCGACCGGCACGGCGACCCTCGGCGAGATCGACGCCGCGGTGCGCGCCGCCCGGGAGACCGGCAACGAGCAGATCGTCGTGCTCTCCTGCACGGCCGCCTACCCGGCCCCCGCCGAGGCGTCCAACCTGCGCGGCATCCCGATGCTCGCCGGCGCGCTCGGCACCCAGATCGGGCTCTCGGACCACACGCTCGGCATCGGCGCCTCCGTCGCCGCGGTGGCGCTCGGGGCCACGGTCATCGAGAAGCACCTGACCCTCGACCCCGAGGACGGGGGCGTCGACTCGGCGTTCTCCCTCTCCCCCGAGGAGTTCGGGCGCCTGGTGGCGGAGACGCGCACCGCCCACGCAGCGCTCGGCTCGGCCACGGTCGGCCCCCGCACGGCCGAGCGCGAGGGCCTGCGCTTCCGCCGCTCGCTCTTCGTGACCCGCGACGTGCGGGCCGGCGAGGCCGTCAGTGCCGACAACGTGCGGTCCGTACGCCCGGCCGACGGCCTGCCGCCGGACACCTTCGCCGAGATCGAGGGGCGGGTGTTCCGGGAGGACGTGCCGATGGGCACGCCGATGAGTCACGACCTGCTCTGAGCTGGAGCGACCGCTCCCGGGGCGGACCCGTCAGCGCGCGCGGGAGCGGCGCAGCGAGACCGACCACTCGGCGCCGGCCAGTCCGTCGACCTCGACCGTCGACCGGCTCCCGGCCGGCAGGGTGAGCCGCCCCGTGCCGCCCGACACGACGATCTCGTCACGCGCGACCACCTCCCCGTCGGCGTCCCGCACCACGACGGCGTGTCGCGAGTCGCCCGGGTTGCGGCGCTCGCGCCACGCGGGCCACTCGCGCACGGGGTGACGCAGCATCACCCGTCGGCCCGGGCTGGGCGGGACCACCCTCTTGAGCTGGACGTCGACCGCGGAGGTCGGGCCGCACGTGACGGCGAAGAACCCCAGGTCGGGGTCCAGCCGGGGGCTGCGCGGCTTCGTCGCCGGGAGGACCGCGGCGCCCGCACCCGTCGAGAGGCACGCGGTCGGCCGGTCGTCGGCGGTGTCGACGGTGACCCGCGCGATGCACAGCCCGACGAGGGAGTGGTCCTTCAGGGTCAGGCGCGGCGCATGACCCGGCAGGTCGGCGGGCTCGAACGAGAGCGCGACGACGCCGTGGTCGCCGATCTCCTCCCGGGCGACGTCGAAGACGACGGTGCCGTTGACCTGGCCGACGCCCTCGCGCCGGCGCAGCAGGAGCAGCGCGCGGGAGCGGCCCTGCACCCCGACCATGACGGCGCGGTACTCGTCGGGCTCCTCCTCGGCGAAGTCGCTGTCGCTGAGCACCGGCCGCTGCTCCGACGCCCGCGGGCGCAGGCGGTCCCACATGCGGGTGCTGGTCACGTCGAGCGCGACGTCCACGGTGATCCGCAGGTCGGCGTGGGCGTCCACCTTCACCCCGAGCAACGCCACCGAGCGGGTGAGCCGGGCGAGGCGCCGCGGGCCACGGTTGGCGCCGTCGAGGATGTACATCGCGCGGGCGTCTCGTCCGCTGCGCAGCACGCCCGGCACCGTCAGCGTCGGGACCGGCTCGTCGAAGCGGGTCGCCATGTGGAGGCTGGGCAGGTCGAAGGTCGTCATGCGGTCTCCCCATCCGCACCGGTCGCCGCCGGGCGTACGGGCGTCACCGTGGCGACGCGGTCACGGATGTCGTCCGGCGAGCCGAGCCAGTCGACGCGGGTCAGGAACGGGTCGCGTCGCTGCCACAGCCGCCGGACCGCGACGAACGCCGGCTCGGCATCGGTCTCCATGTGCTTCATGTTGATCGCGAGGAGGTCGAAGAGTCGGTCGCCCTCGCCGACGGGCCACTGCTGGATGAGACCCGAGGGCACGTCGGTCATCGATCGGTAGAAGTAGGACCACAGCCGCGCCCGCTCGATCTGCTCGGGGGTCATCAGGGGGCGGCCGGAGAGCAGGCCCTCGATCGCGCGGTCGATGAGCGCGAAGTACTCCTCGACGGACTCCGCGACCTCGGTGAACCCGCAGTCGCTCCAGTCCGACCAGCCGCACTGGATCGCGGGGATCCCCAGGACGGGGTACTCGTTGCTCACGCTGCCGCGCACGGTGACGACCAGGTCGGTCAGCGCGCTGATGAAGTTCTTGCTCAGGTCCATGCTCCGGACGAACCGGAGGTTGCCCGCGTCCGCGAACCGCTCGGCCAGCCGGTCGAAGAAGCCCGACTCGTCGTACATCGCCTGCTGGGGATGGTCGACGAAGAGCCAGTTCACCTCGGGGTGCTCGACGGCGTACTCGGCCGTCTGCTCCAACCAGTCGGCCAGGTCGGCGAAGACCTCGACGTTGGTGCCGAGCGCGTCGCTGAGGGCGTGGCTGAAGGCCGCGATCGTCGGGCGGGACGGGTCGAGGTCGAGACGTCGGGCGGCGAAGCGGCGCAGCTCGGAGCGGTCACCGTGGCCGCGGAGGTCGACGCTGGAGTGTGTCGCTCCCGGTCGCCACCACGAGGGCCGACCCAGCGTGGCCTTGGCCCGCCAGACCGTGAGCTCGGCGGCGTCGCGCAGCTCCTCGCGCAGCGGCCACACCGTCTCCTCGAAGAACTCGCCCACGCGGCGGGTCAGCGAGGACCGGATCGGCTCTCCCGCACGGTGGTGCTCGGGGAAGAGGGCGTACGACTTCAGGCCGCCGGTCGACTGCGGGAAGATCACCGGCACGTCGTGACGCAGCGAGGCCTCGACCGCGAGACCGAAGTTGTTGTAGTCGACGTGGCTGGAGACGAGCGCGAGCACGTCGAACCGGTCGAACAGCGCCTCGTAGATGCGGGCGAACTCGTGGCTGCGGGCCTCGACGGTGCCCCGTTTGGCCTGCAGGCCCGGCTCGTCGGCCATCCGCGGGACCCGCGCCATCCGGCAGGTCGTCGCGTCCACGATCCGGGCGAACTCGTCGTCGGGGATGGCGGAGGCGGGCAGGTCGCCGCCGAGGTCGAGACCGAACACACGGAACTCGTCGTCGTCGAGGTCGCCGCCGGCGACCCGCGCGTCGACGAGCCGGTGGACGTCCATCACGTGCGCCGCGCCGTACGCCTCGCACAGCTGACGGATCTCGTCGAGGTTGAAGTAGGTCCAGACGACCTGGTTCCAGTCCTCGTCGGCCCCGCTGTAGACGACCACGCGGGCCGGCTCGACGCGCCGCAGGGCGTTGGCGACGGTCATGTTGCGCAGCGTGACCCGCAGGTCCTGGCTCATCGCCTCGACCAGGATGACCCGCTCGCCGTCCGGCGGCAGGTTCGTCCGCCAGAACGTCCGCGCGGCGTCCAGGAAGTCGTCGAAGTCGGTCAGTTCTCTCACGGGCGTGCTCCGTTGGTGTCCACGGCGAGGTCGGCGCGCTCGGCCGACCGGGAGGCGAGGAGTGCGGTGACGGCCTCGACCACCCGGCGGCGGCCCTGGTCGTCGACGAGCGCCCAGGCGCGCTCGCGGAGGGCGGTCCGCCGGTCGGCGTCGCGCAGGAGGTCCCGCAGGGCGCCGGGGTCGGTGTCGGTCGGCGTGCCGTCCTCCAGCCGACCCAGCGGGACGGCCGCCCGGGCGGCGGCGAGGGCGTCGTACCCCAGGCGCTGGTTCTCGGCGACCTGGAGCAGCCCGACGGCGCTGCCCAGGCACATGAGCTCCCACGTGCTGGTGCCGGCGCCGCTCAGGACGACGTCGGCGTCGGCCACGAGCGCCGGCAGGTCGGCGGTCGGCGCGATCGGTCGCAGCCGCTGTCCGGGGGCCGGGGTCAGCGCGGCGATCGCGGTCCGCTGCTCGTCCCGGGGCGCGACGACGGTGACGTCGACCGGCTCCCCCGTCGCGACCAACGCGCGGGAGACGTGCACGGAGGCGTCGAAGGGGTCGGTGCCGCCGAAGAACGCCACCGCGCTCACGACGTCCCCCCGCGGCGCGCCGTCGGCCGGGCGGGCCGGTCGTCGCGACGTGACGTCGTCGCGGAGCAGGGCGTACGCGAGGCCGGCCAGCCGGCGGCTGCCCGGTGCGGTCCACACGTCGAGGTCCTCCGAGCCGAGGTTCTGGTCGACGTAGAGGTCCGCCGCACGGCCGCCGGTGTCACCGTCCACGATGGCCACGAGCAGCGGGCGCGCCGCCCCCCGCAGCCGGGCGTACGCCTCGGTCGGGATGACGTAGGAGTCGACCACGTGCACCACCGCGCCGACGCTCTCGGCCACCCGCGTCAGGCCGGCGGCGTCACGCCCCGGTGGGACCGCGCGCAGCCCCCGTCGGGCGAGCTGCTCGGCCGCGAACGGCACGGAGTCCACATCGGCGCCGAAGACCGGGGTGAAGCCGCCCCGGGCCAGCTCCTCGGCGAGGGCGAGGCACCGCATGAAGTGGCCCACACCGAGGGACGGCGCCAGGTCGCAGGTGAGCAGGGCGACAGGCCTCGACACCCTTCCCCCTCGCTGACTCGACGGCGTTCCGCTGGCGATGCGGCCGACGGGCCAGGATACTCTCCAAGCCGACAGACAAGCGAACGGGCGCGCGGCCCGCGGGAGGTAGTCAAGGTGTCCAAGCTCCACGGTTCGAGCATCCTCGTCACCGGAGGCACCGGCTCGTTCGGCAAGGCGTTCATCTCGACCGCCCTCAAGGAGCTCGACCCGAAGCGGCTGGTGGTCTTCTCCCGCGACGAGCTCAAGCAGTACGAGGTCCGCCAGCAGTTCGGCGACGACCCCCGCCTGCGCTGGTTCATCGGCGACATCCGCGACGAGCGCCGCCTCGCGCGCGCCCTGCACAACGTCGACTACGTGGTCCACGCCGCCGCCCTCAAGCAGGTCGACACGGCCGAGTACAACCCCTTCGAGTTCGTCCAGACCAACATCATGGGCTCGCAGAACGTCATCGAGGCCTGCATCGACCAGGGCGTGAAGCAGGTCGTGGCGCTCTCGACCGACAAGGCCTCGAGCCCGATCAACCTCTACGGCGCGACCAAGCTCGCGGCCGACAAGCTCTTCGTCAGCGGCAACCACTACGCCGCGGCGTACGACACCCGCTTCGCCGTCGTGCGCTACGGCAACGTCATGGGCAGCCGCGGGTCCGTCATCCCGTTCTTCCAGCGCCTCGCCGCCGAGGGGCAGTCGCTGCCTATCACCGACCTGCGCTGCACGCGCTTCTTCATCACGCTGCCGCAGGCGGTGCGCATGGTCATCGACACCTTCGACCTCATGCAGGGCGGCGAGCTGCTCGTGCCGCGCATCCCGTCGATGAAGGTCGTCGACCTCGCCCAGGCGGTCTCGCCGGGCGCCGCCATGCACGACGTCGGCCTGCGCCCCGGCGAGAAGCTCCACGAGGAGATGATCTCGCCGGAGGAGGGTCGCCGCGCGGTGATGATCCAGGACGGCAAGTACTTCGTCATCCAGCCCGACCTCGCCACCTGGGGCTACCGCCCGCCCGAGGGCGCCACCCCCGTCGCCGACGGCTTCGCCTACCGCTCCGACCTCAACGACCAGTGGTACTCCCAGGAGGAGATCCGCGCGATCATCGAGGGCTCGCTCTGATGCTGCCCTACGGGCGCCAGCAGATCGACGAGGACGACATCGAGGCGGTCGTCTCGGTGCTGCGCGGCGACTGGCTCACCACCGGGCCGGCCGTCACCGCCCTCGAGGACGCGCTCAGCGAGCTCGTCGGCGGCCACCGCGTCGTCACCGCCAGCTCCGGGACGGCCGCGCTCCACGTGGCCTACGCCGCCGCCGGCGTCGGCCCGGGCGACCGGGTCATCACCACCCCGCTGACCTTCGTCGCCACCGCCGCCACCGCCAGCCTCCTGGGCGCGGAGGTCGTGTTCGCCGACATCGACCCCGACACCGGTCTCATCGACCCCGCGGCGGTGGAGGAGCTGCTCACCGAGAACACCTCCGTCATCGCGGCGGTCGACTACGCGGGGCACCCGGCGGACTACGACGCGCTCCAGGCGCTGGCCGACCGGGTCGGGGCCCTCACCCTCGACGACGCCGCCCACTCGATCGGCGGCACCCGCGGCGGCCGGCCGGTCGGTGACCTCGCCGACCTCACCACCTTCTCGTTCTTCCCGACGAAGAACATCACTAGCGCCGAGGGCGGTGCGGTCGTCGCGAAGGACCCGGCGATCGGGCAGCGGGCGCACGAGTTCCACTTCGTCGGCCTGATGCGCGACCCCGAGCGCTTCGTGCACACCGACGAGGGTCCGTGGCACCAGGAGGTCCACGAGCTCGGGCTCAACTACCGCCTCACCGACGTCGCCAGCGCCCTCGGCCTGTCCCAGCTGCGCAAGCTCGCCGCCTTCACGGCGCGCCGCGCCGAGATCACCGCGCGCTACAACGCGGCGCTGTCGGAGCACCCGGGCCTGCGGGTGCCCGTGCAGCAGCCCGGCGTCGCGCCGTCGTGGCACCTCTATCCCCTGCGCGTGCGCGACGGTCGCCGCCGGGAGGTCTTCGAGAAGCTGCGCGAGCGCGGCATCGGGGTCCAGGTCAACTACATCCCGGTCTACTGGCACCCGGCCTACCTGCGGCGCGGCTTCGCCAAGGGCCTGTGCCCCCACGCGGAGGCGTACTACGCCGAGGAGATCTCGCTGCCGATGTTCCCCGGCCTCACCGACGCCGACGTCGACCGGGTGATCGAGACCCTGCTCGACGTCCTGGGATGACGGCGCCCGGCGCGGAGCATCCCGGCGCGGCCGCTGCGGCGACCGCGCCGGTCATGGTCGTCATCCAGTCGCGGTTGAGCTCGAGCCGGCTCCCGGGCAAGGGACTCCTCCCGGTCGCCGGGATGCCGATGGCCGTCCTGGCCGCCCGTCGCGCCGCGACCACCGGCCGCGACGTCGTCGTCGCGACCAGCACCGCGCCCGAGGACGACATGCTGGCCCGTGCGCTGGAGGCCGCCTCCGTCCGCTGCGTCCGCGGGCCGCTGCACGACACGCTCGGCCGGTTCGCCCGGACGCTCGAGGGGGTCGCCGACGAGACCGTCGTCGTCCGGCTGACCGCCGACAACGTGGTCCCCGACGGCGAGCTGGTCGACCTGCTGGCGGCCGAGCTCGTCCGGCGAGGCGCCGGCTACGTGCGGATCGGCGGACCCGACTCCCCCCTGCCGTACGGCGTCGCGGGCGAGGCGACCACCGCCGGACTGCTGCGCGAGGCGGCGCTCCACGCGGTCGACCCCGCCCACCGCGAGCACGTCATGCCCTGGATCCGCGAGCGGCACGGGGACGTCGAGGTGGGTCTGGACGTCCCCGCGGCGTGGGCGGGACTGCGGTGCACCGTCGACACCTTCGCCGACTACGTCGTCGCCGACCGGCTCTTCGTCGACGTCGCGGAACCCGTCGGCACGCCGTGGCGCGACCTGTGCACGCGGCTCGCCGCGACGACCGTCCCCGTCGGCGGGCCGAACGGTGACGGGCCGGACGGTGACGGGCCCCAGGACCGGCTCGTGCTCGGCACGGTGCAGCTCGGCGTGGCGTACGGCGCGACCCACGCCGGTGGCGTCCTCGACGGCGACGCTGCCGACGCCATCCTCGACGCGTGCCTCGAGACCGGTGTGCGGGCGCTCGACACCGCGCGGGCGTACGGCATCGCCGAGCAGCGGATCGGCGTGTGGCGCAGCCGCCGGGACCGCGGCGACCTGCGGGTCACGACCAAGGTGCGCCCACTCGACGACGTCCCGATGGACGGCGACCCCGCTCACGGTCGAGCAGCCGTGCGGGCGAGCGTGCTGGAGAGCCTCACCGCGCTGAGGGCGTCGTCGGTCGACACCGTCCTGCTCCACCGCGCCGCCGACTGGTGGCGGACGGGCGGCGGCGTCCGGTCCGCGCTCGCCGACCTCGTCGAAGGGGGCACGACGCGGTCGGTGGGTGCCAGCCTCTCCACGCCCGACGAGCTCCTCCGGCTGCTCGGCGACCCCCTGTGCTCGGCTGTCCAACTGCCCTTCAACCTGCTCGATGAGCGATGGTCGGCGCCCGTGGTGCAGGCGGCGCTCGAGGCCCGACCGGACGTCCACGTCGTGTGCCGGTCGGTCTACCTCCAGGGGCTGCTGCTCAGCCCCGACCCGTCCCACTGGCCCGTCGGGCTGCGGGAGCACGCCGCGCCCGTCCACGCCGCGCTCGACGCACTCGTCGCGGATCTCGGCCGGTCCTCGACGGCCGACCTGTGCTGTGCGTACGTCCTCGGGCACCCGTGGGTCGACGCGATCACCCTCGGCGCGCACACGCCCGACCACGTGCGGGCAGCCGCCGATGCCGTCGGCCGGCCCCCGCTCACCGCAGAGGAGAGCGCCGAGGTGCGCCGGCGCGTGCCGACGGTGCCCGAGCGCTTGCTCGATCCGAGCC
>Ga0172376_10005970_pt1 | contig 13384 bp, 9 predicted proteins | sample Lak35m_FD_121114 | JGI IMG/M metagenome (GOLD analysis project Ga0172376, IMG submission 121114) | Freshwater microbial communities from Kabuno Bay, South-Kivu, Congo - kab_092012_35m | ecosystem: Environmental > Aquatic > Freshwater > Lake | place: Democratic Republic of the Congo: South-Kivu...
ACAGCCGCGCTCGATCGTATCGAAGCCTACATCTGGCGAAATGACCGTCTGCGGATTTACAAGCAGACTCGCAATGGCCTTCTGGGTGCGGACTACTCGTCCAAGTTCTCGCCATGGCTGTCACTTGGGTGCGTCTCGCCTCGAACCATTGCGGCCGAAGTTGCCCGATACGAGAACGCCCGTGTCCGGAACGACTCGACCTACTGGCTCGTTTTCGAGCTGATGTGGCGTGATTACTTCCGATTTCTGGCAATCCAAGCCGGCACTTCGCTGTTTTCTCAGTCGGGCCCCGCAAGAGTCCGCAAGTCATGGTCCACAGATTCGGACGCATTGAATCGCTGGATCGAAGGCCGAACGGGCATTCCTTTCGTCGATGCGAACATGCGCGAACTGAAGGCCACCGGTTTCATGTCGAACCGTGGGCGGCAGAACGTCGCGAGCTTCCTGGCGAAGGATCTGGAAGTTGACTGGCGATTCGGGGCCGAGTGGTTCGAAAGCCAGTTGATCGATGATGACGTCTGTTCGAACTGGGGCAACTGGGCTTATGTCGCCGGAGTCGGAACCGATCCGAGGCAGGATCGCCGCTTCAACGTCATCAAGCAGGCTTATGATTACGATACGCAAGGCGAATATGTCCGGACATGGCTGCCGGAACTGGCATCGCTATCGGGCTCGTCCGTTCATGAGCCGTGGAAAGTGAGGCAGGGGGCTTCACTTCCGCTCGATTTCGGTCCCGGGTTTGTCCCGGATTATCCGCCCCCGATGATCGACATGGAGCGAACCGCTTCGACAACGCGCAGCGGTTCGAAATCGGTGCCGAACAGCAGAAAGCGTATGCGGTAACGCTTGATGGCCCGAGCAGGAACCAAGCGAACTGGCGTGATCAGATCATTCGCCGGTTCGATTGTCCTTGGGGGAATCCGGTTTCCGGTTTTTCCGTTTCGAACCGGCGACGAGATCGCGGGGCGCGGCATGGTCAAGCCACGCGAACGGATCGGCGTCTTTCGCAGTATGGTCGGGCACGATGCGTCGGTCGATCCGTTTTTGCAGATTCGAAATCATCATATTGATGACGAAGACGGCCGTCAGAGTGGGTAGCAGGGCCGCAAGCTGGCAACTCCGAAAGTCGATTTCCGATTGGTCGATGACACCGCTGCCGAACAGAACGCCAGGGAAGGGACTGACGCTCATGGCGATGAACCCCGTGGATTCCTGAATCGAAGCGACTCCTGTCGAGAAAATCATGATCCCGACGATGATCGGCAAAATCCACATGACGAAAATGAACAGCAGCATCGCCCCGCCCGCGTTCTTGCCGAGCCTGAGCCGAAAATATTGCAATGCCAGGCCGAATTCGATCAGGACAAGCACGACGGTCGCCGACGTGGCGCCAGGTAATTGAAATCCGTCGTCGCCTGTCGACATCAGGAATGTCGCGATGGCGATGCCGACGGTGAGCAAACCGGCCATGCCCGCGATCGCCCAGCGATTGACGGCCCTGTCAGTGAAGGGGTCGGAACGGCGCTGACCGAGCCGGAGGCTGCGCCTTAAGCCGCCGATGTAAGCGACACGATCCGGGGCTGTCGTCGGGATGATGATGAACGAAAGGACGACCCAGAATGCGCAGATCCCTATGACGATTCCACCGCGAATCGAGCTATCGAAATTGAAACCGCCGTCCTGAGATGTGAGAAATCCTAGACCCGCGATGATCGCAAGCCCGTATGCGACAATGGCCTGCTTCTTGCTCAACGAGGGACGGATGTCGTCCTGCAGCCTGCGGACGCCTGCGATTGCGAAGAACAGGAACGAGACCGCACCGAGCCCCATGAAGACGACGTACCAGGGGAGTTTCAGCCCGAAGTATCGAATCTGGAAGGGATCGCTGGCCAGTCGGTCAATGGCCATGGCATTTGAAAACAGGGGCCCCAGAAACATCATCGAAATGATCACGCCCCAGGCCGCCCCCGCGCCTTTGGCGGCGTTATTGGTGGGCACCTTCGTGAGCATGGCCGAAACGATCGTCAAGCCGTGGAACAGCAGCACCAGAACGATGATCGCGGCGAGAACCGTCAGCGCGCCGGGTATGTATGTCCCATAGAACGCACAGGCGACGAGGAACAGCACGGAACCGACGGCGAAAATGGCGTATTCACGAAGCGGCCCGCCGAGCAGGAACCCCGCGAACAGACTTTTGGGCGACTGCGGGCTCAGTCGATGAAAATCGAGCATGCCGGAGCCACGTGTCGATCCCACGAGCATGCCGGTCTGCTGAGATCCGATGATCAGCAGAAAGAAGATCATCCCGCCCAGGATGTAACCGGCTGAACGGTCATATCGCTGGGCGCCCGTTTGAAACTCCAGCCACATGTGGCCCATGGCCAGAAGGGCCAGCATGGCGACCCAGCTGAAGAGGGAAGAACGCTTGAGCCGGACACGCATCTGCTTGATGATGATCGGATTGTCGAAAAGCCAATCGAAGCCGATTTTTCGGCTTGGAACCTGTTGCGGTGCGGCACCGTCCGGAACGGTGTCGACGAGTGCTTCGCTCATGGGAGAATCGCTCATGGTCGTATCGACATTTCCTGCGGGGAAAGGACTCAGGAGACTTCCCTGGCGCCGACCTTGAGGAACAGATCCTCAAGACCTTCGCGACGGGGAGCGAAACTGATCACCCGAAAGCCGGAGTTGCACATGCGCTGCAACAGATCCGCGACATCGGTGTCGTCCGTGCTTGTGAGTTTGACGTGCAAACTTCGCGGATCGGTTTCGGGAGTCACAAAAGCGACACCCTCGTAACTTTCGAGCCACGATGCGATTTCGTCGGCGCGATCGAGAACCCGGATGTGGAGATCGGTCCCTTCGGCGAACCGGGCCTGCACTTCGGAGATCGTGCCGTGAACGACCATCCGGCCTCTTTCCATAATGGCCACGCTCGTGCAGAATTCGCTCATCTCACTGAGAATGTGCGAACTGACGAGCACCGATTTGCCCTGCGCCGAAAGGGAACGGATGATCTGCTTGAGTTCGATCCGGGCGTTGGGGTCAAGGCCCGAGGCCGGTTCGTCAAGCAAAAGCACCTGAGGGTCGGGCAACAGCGTTTTCGCCAGCGTGAGGCGCTGCCTCATTCCGCGAGAAAGGGTGCCGGCCGCGACATCCCGCTTTTCGGTCAGGCTGACGCGGGCGAGTTCCTCATCGACCCGTCTGGCCCGAATCGACTTGGGGATTTTGTAGGCGGCGGCGAAGACGTCCAGAAATTCCCAGCATTTGAGGTCTTCATAAACCGGCGCGAAATCGGGCATGAAGCCGATGACCTTCTGGGCATCGTCCGGGTTTTCGCGAGCGTCGATGCCCGCGATGCGGATCGTGCCATAAGTCGGCTCAAGAAGACCGACGATCGCCCGCATGATTGAGGTTTTGCCAGCGCCGTTCGGGCCGATCAGGCCGCAAACCTCACCTGGATCGACTTTGAGCGAAACTTCACGAACGGCGCAGAAATCGTCGTAATCGATCCTCAGCTCGGAAACTTCGATCATGTGTGATTTCCTGTGGATGACCCGATGCGATCTCCGCGACGCAATCCTCAATGGGGATTCGAGCGCTGCCGGGATTTATTCGATCATCCTATGACCCATTGTCCGTACGACGCAAGACCGTCAGGTACGAAAGGATGACGACGCCAAAGAAAATCACGAAGGTGACGACGATCGCGAGAACGAACGCGGCAAGATGACTTTCCATCCCGGTATGCATCAGCGACCAGAGACGAACCGACATGAGGTCGATCCCGGGCGGGACTGTCATGTTCGCCGCGGGGAGTTCGCCGACGGCGAACGCGAAAAGCAGAATCGCCGAAACTGCCGCTGCTGGTCCCAGATAAGGCCAGCGAAGCCTGCGGAACCGTTCGCGCCCTGAGATTCCATCCAGTCGGGCGAGTTCCTCCAGTTCGCCTGGAATCGAATTCTTTGCGGCCCAGATCAGAAAAACGGCAACGCCCAGAAAGCGGAACGTCACAGCGGCGACGACGACGAACAGACTATCGTAAAGTCGCGGAACCGGCATCCAGAGCCAGAGCACCGCCAGCCCCGCCAACGGACCAGGAACGGCGAGCCCCAGCGCGGCACCCAGTGCAAGGCAAATCCGTCCGAATCGCGTTTCGGACAAGGAAACGACCATGCACCAGGCGACGACGGTGCCGCCGATTGCGACGACCGAAGCCAGGAGACCCGTCCAGAGCAGCGTCTCGGTCAGGTCCGGCATCGCGTCCGCAAGGTTGCGGGCCAGCGAACCCGCCGACCATCTCGGCAGCCGTTCGATCGATGCCAGACCACCTGAACGACCGGCCCGCCATGTCAGGGAAACCAGCGGAAGTGCACCGAAAAGACCCGTCGCGATGATCGCGACGATGCCGGCCAAGAACCCGTTTCGGCCAGAAAACCAGGCCCTTGTCTTCGATATCCGAAAGCCGCGGCTGACGATCTGGCCGAAATCGCGCAGAGCGAACCTGGTCCAGCAAAGAATCGCACCTGCGACCATCATCGTCATGGGCAAAGCCGTTCTCGCCGCAGCCGTAAGCCCGTCACCCATTTGTGCCTGAAGATAGGTCTCTTCGGCGAAGGTGCGTTCCTGCACGAGATCCGTCACGGTCATGTCGCCGGCCGTCACGATCAGAACGATCAACAGGGAAGCGACGATCGCGGGGCGAACCGAACGGAACGTGGACCGTAGAATCGCTCCCAAAGATGAGTGCTCAAGGCGGGCGTGATCCTCGAGTTCCGCATCGGTCGACGAAAACGCCGAGCCCAGGATGGTGACAACAAGCGGCAGCGCCGCGATCGAATGCACGATCCAGGCGGCGACCCATCCGGAAACGATCGGGCGGGAAGCGATACCGAATGCCTGGGACCGGCCGAGGTTCGAAAACGCGCCGAGCCAGACGGTCGCGACGACGGGTAAGGGAAAAAACAACGCCAGGGACCAGAGAAATCTGGTCGGACCAGCGAATCGCCAGCGACATCGTACGATCAGAAATGCGAGGATCGATCCGAGCGAAGTCGCCGAAATTGCGGCCAGAACACTCAGGCGGAGACTCCGGAAAATCAATTCCGGCCAGCGGGAAAGCGGGGAATCCGTTTCGAACCACGCTGGCGGCGCGGATATCGATGCGATGGCGGGAAACTCAGTGTCCGACGAACTCGATGGCCGAACGACGGCGCGCCAGCCGATCGTAACCAAAGGCATTGACCAGATCAGGATCCATGCGGCGACCGCGATCGTCGCTGCCGCGGAATTGCACCTTGGACGCATCCATCGGAACACGGCCTGGCTCCCGCTCTCGAGATGGCGAGGAATTCATTTCATAATTTCGAAAAGGGACTGAGTTCTCAGGATCGTCAGTTCTTCAGGAAAGCTGTGGAACGTCTGTACGGAGAGATAACCTGAGGCGTATTCGACATGCGTTCGGACGATGGGCACACCAGCCCAGCGAATGCCACGATCTCTTTGCCAGACGAGATCCGACGGTGTCGGCTTGACGAGCATTTCCTGCGTCAGGAACCGGAAAATCGAGGATTCCGTCTTCTCGACTTCATAATTGAATTGATATCGCACCGATCCGCCGGATTGAATCATCGTGAAATCTTCCTGGAACATGGGCGTCTGCCAGACGATCCTGTCCGTGGGAAGTTCCAGACCCGAATCCGAGAGAATTTCCGTGACGGCCATCCGTGAGTCGGAAAAAATCACGGCATGCCCGGAATCATGAACCCAGATGTCGGCACGCCAGTCGTCGAAGACTTGTAGTCGCCTGTGTTTGCGGCCGTCGAACCAGTCCGCGTCGAGAGCACGGGTCATAATCACGACCCGCTTCTCAGAGACTTTGTTCGATTTCGCTTGAGGTTTCATCGTTCGTTCCGCTCAGGATGAATCGTCGTTCTTTTTCGGGAGTCTTGTCCGACCGAAAATCGAACCGCCGAAACGGGAACGAAATCGAGCCGAAGCGACAAATCATAGAGTCTTTCGGAATCTCGTCGGTCACGAGTCTCCATACTCGTAGAACCACTATAGGTCGATCCGGCAATACAGACAATCCGATTCGTTCGAGAAGAACGTTCGATATTTATTTTTTGCAACCAAATACGAACGCTTCGTGACAAAAGTCGAACACATGGGCACTCACTCGATTCCAATCCCGTATTGACCGTTCCGCCATTCGCAATAGGATAGGACCGACGTCGTCCGATCGATGCGCCGGTCGCTGGTCACATCGACCGAAAGCATCGATCGCGTCGCGAGGAATCACCACGAGCACATTGGCATTCGTCTCGTGGGCCGACACGGAGGTCCAGCTCGATGTCCGATCATCCGCGTCAAGCGGTTTTCACCGAAGCGAGTCGAAAAAGCCGATTCTCCCGAGCGTACGATTGTTACCGGAAGGGTGGCGCCGCCTATCTCTGGCACAAATCCATGCGCCGGCTGCTCGAGAACGAATCGCCCTGGAAACGGAAACTGGTTTATTCCGATCCACGCAAGTACTGGACGCTCCGGGGCGGCCCGGAATACCTGGCCGAACAGGAAGGCCAGCCGGCACGAACGGCACGATCGAAATGGCTCGCCAACAAGGTCGCTGACTGTGGCGCTTCGTCGATCCTCGAAGTCGGCTGCGGCTACGGCAAACAGCTCGAAGCGATTCGTGCGGCGGTGGGTGGCCATGTTTCGCTGGCCGGAATCGATTTCAGCCCGACGCAACTCGAACTTGCGGCCAGACGCGTCGGACGTGACGGAAATCTGCTGCTGGTGCTGGGTGACGGGCTACGATTGCCATTCCCGGATGATGCCTTCGATCTGGTGTTCACTTCGGCCGTGATTCTGCACAACGAACCGGTAGTCGCGGAACGGATGCGTCAGGAAATCGTTCGCGTGGCTCGCCGATGGTGCATCCACAACGAAGACACGGACACGACGTACAACCGCTTCGGTTACGACACGGCGCAGTGGTACAGGAGCCATGGTCTGGAAGTCGTCGAAGCCGGCTCGATTCCCGCGACGGTTTTCGGAGAAAGCGAAGATCCCGCCGGCGAATCGGCACGGTCCCAATTCTGCATGGCACGGCCAGGATGAGCACGGCGGAAGTTCTCTCAGCCACGAACCGCGAGCCGATCACCCATCAGCAGGAGGTTCGGACGTACTGGACACCGGCATTGCATCTTGCACTGGTGGCTCAGGCCGAACGAGTCGTCGGAATGGGCGTGGCGCTGGCATCGCGCTGGTTTCTCGGCCCAAGCGATCTCGGCGTTTATTCGGGCCTTCGCCTTCTGCTCGACAACACGAACCGGTCCAGCCTCGGTGTCGCTCTCGGTGCGATTCAAAGGTCGATCGCGCTGAAAGCACGAAGGCAGGATACCGAATCGAATCGTGTTCTCGCGGTCGCCGCTACGACGAATACCCTGACTTCATCGATTTACGGCGCAGCGATCGCAAGCTGGGGCATCGTGGCACTTTTGGCATCGGGCGAATTGCGCTGGGGCATCGGGCTCACGCTTGTCGGATTTCTTGCCGTGGTCAAACGCCAGCAGGATTTCCAGGTCGCCGTGCTTCGCAGCATTTCCGATTTTTCGGCGGTCGGACAGATCAACCTGATTCGGAATCTGGCATTCGGACTGACCGCAACCGCCGGAATTCTCGCGTTCGGTTTCTGGGGCCTGGTCGGGGCACTCGGTCTCTCGTTTCTTGTCGAACGCCGATTATTGAATCGGACGGACCGCTGCCTCCGGTTTCCGATCGTGTGGGATTGGCGTGCGTCTTTGGCGCTCGCGGTGACCGGATTGCCCATTCTGGCCGCCAATTCGGCCTGGGCTTGCGTGACGACTCTGGACCGGGCCCTGATCCTTTCGAACCTGACCGATGGCAGCCGAATGGCCGGCTATTATTCGATCGCTGTCCTCGGCAGCGGAATCCTCGAGGATTTCGCCAGCCGTGTCGCCCTCGTCATCAGCACAGGTTATCGCAGCGAATTCGGGCGCGACGGTTCCGTCGAATCGATTCTGGCACAGGCCGAAACGACTGGTCTTGCAATTCTGGGACTCCTCGCCCCCGCGGGTTTCGTATTGGCGGTTTTGGGAACATGGGCCTTGCCGAGAGTCTTCCCGAATCTCGCCCCTGGGGCTGAGGCTCTCACGCCCATGATCCCGGGTACGATCGCCCTGTGCGCCGCCATGCCATTGCGGGAAGCCTGGATCTCGACCGAACGCCCCTGGATCCCCACGACCCTCGCCGGGCTCGGTGCCTTGCTCATCTTCCTGCGGGTTTCGACATTGGGAACAAACGGCACGATTGTGAATGTCGCATTCGAGTCCAGCTTGTGTCGTGGGGCGACTTTCCTGGCGATGTTCGCCCTGCCTGCCGTGCTTCTGAAATGGAATCGGGCACGTCTTGGCCGATGGGCGGCAACTTCGATGTGGACATCGGCCTGGTTCTACGCTTTCGTGACGTTCGGTAACGACGAACGAGATTCGGCCTCGATCGACGGACTCGTGCTGGCGGCAATTCCGGCGATCGCGATCGCATGGTACTTCATCACCGGACGGATCTTCCGCATCCGCACCGAAGGAGCGGCCTGAACCGAATGATCGGCGATCTTGCGTTTCTGATCACGACCGGCATCGCGTTCACGGCTCTCGGTGCCGTCGCCTGGCGAATCGCGGCGCGCCGGTTACCCCGCCAGGACGAATGGCTGGGCATTGCCTTGCCGCTTGGGCTCGGCATCGGCGGCACGATCGTCGGGATCGCGGCATGCAGTTTGTCCTTCACTGCCGGTTTCGCCCTGGTCGCGATCGCGGCCATCGGATCGGTTGCATTTATTACGACTCGTATTCCGATTCGAATCGAGCGTTCGGAATGGCGATTCACTCCGACTTACGCACCGCAATCGGTGATTGCAGCACTGATTCTCATTCTGATCGTGCCAGGCCTGTTCGCACCGGTCGTCGACGGCGACGCGCTGTGTTATCACCTGGAAGTGGCCAAGCGGATGGTTCAGGATGATCGTGTGAATTTCGATCCCGATCTTCACGAGACGGCTTATCCGCTTCTGGTCGAATCGCTTCAGGCGGTCGCATTGAAGTGCGGGGGGCCCGTCGCCACGCGGGCCATCTGTTTCTGGTTCGGTATTGCACTGGCGTTCGGCTCGGTCTGCCTCGCGGGCTCGATCGTCAAAGGGGCGGCCAGGTACTGGGCTGCTGCACTCGTTCTGATCACGCCGGTGGTGCATTGCGGCATGATTTCGCCACTCAACGACGTCGCTCTCGCAGCGTTTTGCACAAGCTCTCTGGCCGCCTGGATCGCCACGGAATCCGACAGGTATGCCCCATGCCGACGCTGCGCGATTGCCGGCTCTTTCTGTGGTCTCGCATGTGGCGTCAAGTTTCCGGGCATTGTCTGGCTGGTGGTCTTCGGGGCTTATCTTCTGTCGATACCAATCGTCAGCGAACGCCGGCCTGCTCTGTCGCTGAGCCGGTCATCGATGAATCGCATCTCGATTTTCATGGCCTTCGTCATGATCTGCGGGAGTTTCTGGTACTTGCGGGCCGCGATTCTGACCGGAAACCCGGTTTTTCCGTACTTCCGTAACACCTTCGGCGGCCATGGTCTTGACGAAGTCCTGGAGGACGCCCGCAAGCCGCTCTGGGCTCATGTGACGAACATCGCCACGGCTCCTGCCGCCATGGCGCTCATGCCGAGCCGTTTCGACAGTTTTTCGCATCAATCGGGGCCTCTGTTTCTGGCTCTGCTTCCGCTCGGATGGTTGCTGATTCCCTCGAAACGCTGGCTTTCGTACGTGATTCTGGGCTGGATGCTGATGGCCCTTTGCCTGACCCAGCGGCAGAGCCCCCGGTTTTTCGTGGCGACTTTCGCCCTCTGGGCCGCAGCCGCTGCGGGCGTCATTGCCGAATTGCCTCGATTTGCAAGCTCGCTCCGGACAGCGAACCGCCTGCCCGGTTCATTCGCGATCGGCTGTCTATGCCTTTTGTCGGCATTGGTCAGTTCGTTCGACCTGGCCCGCGTGCAGGTCGGCGCCATGGTCGCAGCCGGTCTGGTTTCGCCGCACCAGTGGCTGGAATCGCATGAGCCGACGGCGAAATTGAGAGATTGGACATCGGCGAACCTTTCGCCGGACGCTCGACTTGTCGGCCAGGATCACAGGGCTTTCTACTGGCCACGCCGATTCACCATGGAAAAGGCCCATCGACGCCGGACCGGGCTGCTCGCAAGCACGAACACGCCGGAAGAGACGATCGATCGCCTTCGAACGGCGGGATTCACGCATCTTGTCATGGCCGAACCGGATCCCATCGACGCCGTGGAATTCGACATCGACTTGAGCGAAAGACTCTCGCCCTGGATGGCCCGCGAGTTGCCGCTCATCGACATGACTCTACCTGAGATCGACGGATACGTACGGCGTTACCGGATCTATGACATTTCCGGTATCGAGCGAATTTCCGTCGTACGAAACCCAGGTTCCGAAGGCGATCTCGTCGATATCGAATCTCGCTCCGAAACCGTTGAACGATCAGATCCTTGAGTATCGAACCGGGAATGACCGTTCGGTGAAAACTGAAGCACAACGACGAACCCCCGATGAGGCCCAAGCGACTCTGGACGAAATTCGCCGCAGAGGGCAAAAGCCGCGCCACCGGCACGAGGGCAACTGGCTGGCCCGCCGCTGGGCAAGGCCAACGGCCGTCTATGGCACGTGGATTGCCTTGCGACTGGGAGTTCCCGCCGATGTCGTCACGGCCGCCGCGGGGTTTGCCTGGCTCGCCGAAGCGATCGCTATGGCCATGGGAACACCGGTGGCCTTCATGACCGGAGTCGGTCTGGGTTATCTGGGATTCTGGCTCGACCATGTCGACGGCCAAGTCGCGCGAGTGCGGTGTGAGGATCGAATCGAAGGCATCTTCCTCGACTTCTGGATTCATACGGCACATGCCTGCATGAGAGGTTTCGGTCTCGGCTGGGGCCTGTTCGCGGCGACTCAACGACCGATCGCCGTACTCGCCGGGATGAGTGCCGCGTTCGGCTGGGTCATGATCAGCCACGCGAACGACGCAGCCTACAAAGCCATTTTCGCCCAGTTGAAAAAGTGCCGGGAACAGGGGCTCTCTCTTCGACTACGACCGAATACGGATTCCGTCGGCATGGAGTCGATTCCGCACGGAATCTCTTTTCGAAAACTGGCGTCATGGTCGCTGGTCAAATTGCAGGAACCGCATTGCGTATTGATAACGATGACGATTCTGGGCTTCATTTTGCTCGTAGATCGCAACGCCGGAATTGCGGCATGGTGGGCCATGCTCGTTTTCTGGAGCGTGACTGCTCCGATCGTGGCGATCGTTCGGCTGACTCGTAAGTTGCGTGGAAATGCGATCTCGGAGACGTTCGCCGACTGGTTCGAGTCCCCGGCGGATCCCGTACCGGGACATCGGCATTCGCAGGCGGAATGAGTTTGCCGGCAGCGGGCGGACGCCGTATGATCTGGGCGTCGTCGATTCGACCGATACCCAGAGTCGAACGACCCGAAGAATCCATGACATCAGCCAGATACGAAAATCCCGTGACTTCCCAAGAACTCGACCGAATCGCCCGGACTCGATTTCCTCAAATGCCGCACGCTCCCGACGCGTTCGGTATCGGCATCGTCGGTGCCGGGTTCATCGTTCGCGACTGTCATCTGCCCGCCTATCGGGACGCAGGTTTTCGTGTCGTCGGCCTGACTTCGCGCACACGTTCGAAGGCCGAAGAAGTGGCATCGCTGCATGGCATCGGCTTCGTGGCCGAGGATCTCGACGCACTTCTGGATAACCCGGAAGTCGCGATTCTGGACATCGCCGTTCCACCGGCCCAGCAGCCCGAACTGATTCACAAGGTGTTGAAGCACCGGGCGTGCCACGGCCACTTGCGGGGCATTCTGGCCCAGAAACCGCTGGCGCTTTCGCCACGCGACGCCTGGGGCATCATCCGGCATTGCGAGGATGTCGGCGTCGAACTTCAGGTCAATCAGAACATGCGATATGACCCTTCCGTGAGGATCGCGAAAAATCTCCTCGCGGAAGGGATTCTGGGAAGCCCGGTTCTGGCGACGATCGACATGCGGGCCGTGCCGCACTGGATGCCCTGGGCACACGACGGGCGAAGCCTTTCCACATACATCATGAGCATCCATCACCTGGATTGCTTCCGTTATTGGCTGGGCGACCCGAAACGGGTTCTGGCGAGTACGGGCCCGGATCCCCGAACTTCGTTTTCTCATCGGGACGGCCTGAATCTTTATATTCTGGAATTCGAAGGCGGTCCGCGAGCTTCGGCCTGGGACGATGTCTGGGCGGGGCCGGTCAAGGAAGGCGCCGCGCCAGCCATTTCGATCGACTGGCGAATCGAAGGTACGGCAGGCGTGGCGACGGGCCGGATCGGCTGGCCCGGCTGGCCCGATCGTGTACCCAGCACCGTGAAATTCAGCACGCGCGGCGACGAAGGCGTCTGGCACGAACTGAAGTGGGAAACGGCCTGGTTCCCGGATGCATTCGCCGGCACGATGGCGGGCTTGATGACGGCTCTGGAGCAAGGGACCGTCCCCGACATCTCCGGGTCGGACAATCTCAAAACGATCGCACTGTGCGAAGCGATTTTCCGGGCCGCGACCGAACACCGTGTCGTCGAGCCTCAGGAAATCCTCGACGAATTGCAGCAGGCCAACCACTGACCCGCAAGATTTCGGAATGACTTCGAGAGATCGGAACAATGAAACTCGGGCTGATCAATTCGGCATGGGCCCAGGCAGGGCGGGAAACGGCATATGGTCTGAATCAGACCAAACGGATCGGGTTCGATTCGGTCGATATCTTCGCCGACCCGCTCGACATTGAAGAAACCGAGATCAAGGCGATTCGCAAGAATTGCGAATCGCTCGAACTGCCGATCCTGAGCGTCGCCTGTGTAGCGCTGGGCCTGATCGATTTCAATCCGAGCGTGCGGCGGTTTCATCTGGAACGCTGCGAGCGTTACCTGGAAATGGTTCGCGCATTGGGGGGAAGGAACCTGCTGCTGGTGCTGGGCGAATACGTCTGGCAGCGCGAAGTGATCCCGCCGCGGGAGCAATGGGCATTCGGAGTGGAAGCCCTGAAGACGCTGGGTGAATCAGCCCGTTCGAAGGGTCTGGAAATCGTGATGGAACTCGAACCGTTTCGCGAGAGTCTCTTGAACGACATTCCGAACATGCGCCGATTTCTGGACGAAGTCGATCATCCGGCCGTCCTGGCGTATCTGGACATTTCGCACCTCGCCCTGGCCCACCAGTCGGCGGAATCTCTCGAGATGCTGCGTGGAC
>Ga0172376_10005971_pt1 | contig 13384 bp, 9 predicted proteins | sample Lak35m_FD_121114 | JGI IMG/M metagenome (GOLD analysis project Ga0172376, IMG submission 121114) | Freshwater microbial communities from Kabuno Bay, South-Kivu, Congo - kab_092012_35m | ecosystem: Environmental > Aquatic > Freshwater > Lake | place: Democratic Republic of the Congo: South-Kivu...
AACGCGCCACGGGTCCGGCGATCAAGCTCCCGGGAACCGTGCGCGGGCCCCCGGCGACCGTCCGTCGCGACCAAGTTCTCGTCCTCCGCCCTCCGCCGCTCACCACCGCCTGCGCGCCGAGCCGCGCAGGCGCCGAGACCTTCGGGCCCACACCCTTCGCACCGCCCGCGCCCCGAGCGGCGCGGGCGCCGAGAACGGAGCCCGTGGACTGTCGTCCTCGGTTGCGCGCACACCTTCACGGTCTCCGCGCTCCTCCGCCGCTCACCACCGCCTGCGCGCCGAGCCGCACAGGCGCCGAGATTTTCGGGCCCACATCCTTCGCACCGCCCGCGCCCCGAGCGGCGCGGGCGCCGGGAGCTGCTGGCCCCGAGCGACGCGGAGCTTCAGCGTGCGCCTGCGGCGGCCAGGGCGGCTTGCAGCTGCTCGCTGTCGGGGAAGCGTGCGAGCCCGTCCTTCCAGGTCGCGATCGCCTCCTTCTGCTGGCCCGAGGCCTGCAGCATGTTGCCGAGGAAGAGGTAGGGCATGGCGAAGTGCGATGGCTGCCCCGGCAGGGATTCCTGCTGCTCGATCAGGAGCTCGAAGTTCTCGATCGCCTCCGCACCGCGCCCGAGGAAGGCCGGCCAGTTCGAGAGCGCCACGGCCTTCGTGAAGCGCGCATTCCAGTTGCCCTCGTCGAGTACGAGGGCGCGGTCGAAGGCCTGATCGGCCTTCCAGGCGATGGCGCCGACCTCGGACGAGCCTTCCATGCCGAAGAGCTTCTGCAGGTAGGCGTGTCCGAGCGCGATCTGCAGCTCGATGTCCTCGGGAGCTGCAGCCGCCAGGCGCTCGATCTCGGCCACGTACTCGTCGATGCGGCCGAGGTCGCGCAGCTCCTGGAACAGTCGCTCGCGCTCCTCGTTGCCGAAGTTTCCGTGCGCGAGCTGGCGCACGAGCTCGGCGAGCGAGGCCGTGGCGAGCTCCTTGCCGTTCGGCAGGAGGACCGGCGCGCGCGCGGGCGGCGTGGGTGCCTCTGCGCGGGGTTGCGCGGCTTCCCAGCGCGCGAGCGCCGCCTCGAGCTCGGCCTCGGTGGGCTCCGTGCCGCCGGCGGGCGTGGCCACGAGCGGCGTCCGGACCTCGCGCGCGAGCTCGGCCAGGCGTGTCTCGCGTTGCAGCAGCTCGGCCTCGAGGTCCGCGTGCTCGCCGGAGGCTGCGCGCGTGTCGTGCGCCTCGGCCGGCACGAACGCGCGCCCCAGGGCCAGGCCCGCCAGGCCGCCGAGCAGTCCCACCACCACGGTCGTCAGCAGCTTCATGGCTTACCTCTGGCTGCGCGCGCGCAGCTGTGCGTCGTCGGGGAAGAGCTCCAGGCCGCGGCTCCAGGCGGCGGCCGCCTTCTCGCGCTGGCCCATCTGCTCGTAGAGGTTGCCGAGGAAGAAGTAGGTGCGCGCGTGGCCCGCCTGCGGAGCCGAGCGCTCCTGCTGCTCGCGCAGGAGCTCGAACTGACGCGCGGCCTCGCCCTGCTTGCCGAGGAAGGCCGGCCAGTTCGAGAGCGCGATGGCCTTCTCGAAGCGCGCGTTCCAGTGCTCGGGGTCGAGCTCGAGCGCGCGATCGAAGGACTTGTCGGCCTTCTCGCCCCACACGCCCGCCAGCGGGCCGACGCCCGCGTCGAACAGCTTCTGGATGTAGGCCTTGCCGAGCTCGGACGCGAGGTCGGGATCGTTGGGCGCATTGGCGGCCTGGCGCTCGATCTCGGCCAGCACGGCGTCGATGCGCTTCTCGTCGCGCAGCTTCTGCCAGAGCTGCTCGAGCTCGATTCCGCTGACCTGGCCCAGCAGGATGCGGTCCGCCAGCGCGCGCACCTCGGGATCGACGCCGACCGGGCCGGACGCGCGCGCTCCCGCGGCGGCGCGCTCTTCGCGCCGCGCCATGTAGTCGGCGATCCGACGGTCGAGGTCCACGACCGGTTCGCGCGTCGGTGCGGGCGCGGCCACGGCCGGAGTCGCGGCGAGCGCGTCCGCGAGCTCACGCTGCTCGCGCTCGAGCGTCGCCAGGCGCTCGCGCAGACGCGCGAGCTCGCCGTCTTCCGCGCGCGCCGCGCTGGCGCCGCGCGCCGGTGTGTTCAGGAAGGCCGAGCCGAAGCCGACCAGTCCGGCCACCAGGGCCGCGGCGGGGAGGTGGATCCAGGTCTTCATCGAGGAGCGGGGGAATCGGGGTCCAGGGTGAGCTCGAGCACGGCCGCGGAGCCGAGCTCGAAGTGGAACGGTTGCTCGAGCGTGCGGTGACCGGCCTGCGTCACGCGCACGCGGTAGTCGCCAGGCACGAGGCCGACGGCGTGGAAGAGGCCCTCGGCGTCGGTCTCCGGGACCTGCGAGAAGTTGTGCGCGAGGCCGTCTGCGGCCACGAACTGGACGCGCGCGCGCGCCAGCGGGCGACCGTCGCGCGCGCGCACGCGCAGCGTGGCACTGCCGCCGGGCGGGAGCTCGAGCGCGAGCGCGACCGGCTCGTCGCCGAGCGTGACGCGCGTGCCGGAGCGGTAGCCGTGGCGGCCGTCGGTCGGGTAGGCGCTGAGGCGGTACTCGCCCGGACGCTGCTGGACGAAGCGGAAGGAGCCGTCGGCTCCGGACAGTCCCAGGCCGGAGAAGTGCTCGCCGCCGCTCGGCTCGAGGTACTCCAGCACGAGCGCCACGCCCTCGACCGGCACGCCACCCTGCGCCGCGCGCAGGCGCACCTCGAGCTGACCGTGCGGGACGCGGATGTCGTGCTCGTGGGCGAAGAGCTCGTCGCTCAGCGTGAGTCCGTCCACGCAGCGCAGGCCGCGGCCGAGCTCGTCGATCAGGAACACGAGGTAGTCGCCCGGCTCGAGGCCCTCGAACAGGTAGCGCCCCTCGCGGTCCGTCGTGCTGGCGATCCACTCGCTGTTCCAGGTGGCTTCCTTGCGATCGAAGAGGCCGAGGTTCTGCAGGCCGAGCGGGCGGCCCTCTTCGTCGAGCAGGCGGCCGGAGAGGCGCAGGCCCGAGAGTGGCGTGGCGAAGTCGACTTGCACCTCGGCGCCCTCGAGCATCTGCAGCGGGCGCACGTCGGGCCGATCGCCGCGGATCAGCACTGCGATCATCGTCATCGGGGGCAGATGCTCGAGCCGGTAGCGGCCCTCGAGATCGGTGCGCGCCAGTGCGAAGTTCGTGCGCGGCAGGCTCGGCTGATCCATGGCCACGACGACGATCTCGGCCTGCGCCAGCGGGCCGCCATCGGCGCCCGTCACGCGTCCGACCAGCGTCCCGCCGCGCGGCAGCGTGAGCACGTGCTCGCTGCCGGGCTGGGCCAGGGTCTTCCAGGTCGGAGCGTGACCCGCGAGGCTGGCCCGCAGGACGTGCGCACCCGGGCCGACCTGGCGCAGCGTGAAGCGTCCGTCAGGCCCGCTCACGGCCTGCACGGGCAGCCAGTAGGTGTCCTGCGCTCCGGCGAAGAACAGGCCGTCGGTCGGGACCTCGTCCTCGGCCACGACCAGCGCGCCCAGCAGCGGGCGGCCCTCGCCGTCCTGCACCCGACCCTCGAGCGTGAAGCCCTCCTCCAGGCGCGCCTCCAGCTCGATTCCGCGCTCCAGGTCGTGCTCACCGAGCGCGGCCAGCGCGAAGCCCGCCGCGTGCACGAACACGCGCTGCTGGCCGGCCGGCGTGTCGCGCCACTCGAAGGACCCGTCGGCGCTCTCGAAGGTGCGCGTGACCGGCGGGTAGGTCGCGTTGCCGATGCGCTCGCGCAGCAGGCCGACGGTGAAGCTGTGCAGCGGCTCGCCGTCCGCGGCGCGCACGACCCGGCCGCGCACCGTGCGGGGCGCGACGGCGGTGGTGGGGGTGACGGAGCCCGGGCCGGTGGAGGGCGCGAGGTCCTGGCGCGCGGCGGGAGCCGGGCCCGACTCGACGAGCTCGGGCAGCGGAGCCGTGAGCACGAGCACCTCGCCGCGCACGAGCGGGCACCGGCCGGCGGCGTGTTGGAACTCGGCGTGGCCCGCGACGAGCCGCGCCCGGGGCGGAGCGGGCTCGAGGAAGAGCTCGAGCTCGGAGGCGGTGCCGAGCGCGACACGCCCGGCGGCGACGAGCAGGTCGAGGCCGCGCGCCTCGGGCGTGACGACGGTCAGCGCGGGCGGCTCGACCTGCAGGCCGTGGAAGAGCTCCTCCTCGTCGGCGGCGCGCCAGGTGCCGTCGGGGAAGCCGAGCGCGACCGCACCGGAGGCGACCAGCTCGGCGCGCGTGGCCGGCGCGCCGGGTGCCAGGAAGCGCAGGGCCGCGAGCAAGAGGACGAGCGCCGCGGCCAGGGCGAGTGCCAGGCGCGGCCCGACGCGGCGCGGGCGGCGCCGGCGCTCGAGCTCGGACAGGAAGCGCGCCCGCAGCCGGTCGCGGAAGAGCGGCGTGGGCAGCGCCGGCCGGTAGCTCTGGCGCAGCAGGGCGTCGATGTTGCGCTCGAGGATCTCGTAGCTCACTCGAACCCTCCGCGCTTCTTCGCCAGCAGGGTGAACACGCGGCCGAAGGCGAGGCGCGCGCGGTGCAGGGTCGAATCGGCGGCCTTTTCGTGCTGGCCGGTGCGCGCGGCGAGCTCGGCGGTCGAGAGCTCCTCGACATACTTCGCCAGCAGCGCCTGACGGTACTCGGGCGGAAGCGACGAGAGCGTCGCGCCCACGAGCTCGCGCGTCTCCTCCAGCTCGAGCGCGCTCTCGGGCAGCGGCGTGCGGTCGATCGACAGCAGGATCGCCTCGATCTCGGGGTCGGCCTCGGCCAGCACGTCCTCGAGCGGCACGGGCCGCTGGCGGCGGCGCTCGTTCTGGATCTTGTGCTTCGCGATCCCGCACAGCCAGGCGTGCAGGGTGGAGCGGCCGTCGAACGTCGCCAGGCGCTCGAGGGCCGTCAGGAAGGTGTCCTGGACCACGTCCTCGGCCACGACGCGGTTGCCGCCGACGCGGTAGTGGACAAACTCGTAGAGCGCGTCCAGGTGGCGCGCGAAGAAGCCGTCGGCCGCGGCGCGGTCGCCGCGCAGCAGCGCGTCACGCAGCACGAGCTCGTCCGGATGGGATCCCTGGGCCTGCACGCAGTCCCAGTGTGCCCGAGGCCGCACCCCCTTCGCCCCTCCCCGGTTTTTTCGGGGCCAGCCGGCCGCTACCCTCGCTTGACCCATGGCCCCTCGTCCCAAGCTCGACCCTCTGGCGCGCGAAGTCCTGGCCGCCTGGAAGCGCCACCAGCGTCACCTCCTGGCCCTGCTCACGAAGCTCCCGGAGAAGCAGCTCGGATGCCTCCCGCCGGGCACCAAGGGCCGCGACGTGGCGCGCCAGTTCGCGCACCTGAACCGCACGCGCCTCGGCTGGCTGCACTTCCATGCGACCGGCGCGAAGCCCGAGCTGCCGAAGTCCGGCACGGGCGAGCGCCCGAAGAAGGCCGAGCTCAAGAAGGCCCTGTCCGAGAGCGGCAAGGCGATCGAGGAGCTGCTCGGCCGGGCCGTGCGCGGCGAGGGCCGCGTGCGCCTGTTCGGCAAGTCACCCGTGCGCTGGATGACCTACCTGATCGAGCACGAGGCGCACCACCGCGGCTCGATCCTCCTGGTCCTGAAGCTGAACGGCTTCGTGCTGCCCGAGGAGGTCCTGCAGAAGGGCCTGTGGGGCGACTGGATCTTCGGGAAGTAGCGCCTACTCGCCGACCAGCAGGCTGAGGCCGTTGCCGAGGCGCGGACCGGAGGGCATGAGCGCATAGCCCTGCGCGTGGACGGTCAGACCGAGCAGCGCGGAGTCGGCCGGGATCGCGAGGGAGAAGGCGTCGAGCGTGCCGTTCGAGGGCTGCTGGGCCGAGCCGAGCAGCGGACCGGCGATCAGGAGCTCGCCGAAGGGCGTCACGAGCGGCACGGCGCGCGCGGATGTGCGCACCTGGAGCCCGCTTGCGGTCGTGCCCGGAACCAGCGCGGCCTGGATCGTCGCCTGCCAGCCCGTGCCGATCGCGGGCGGGGTCAGCGAGGCGAGCAGCGCGGGGTTCGTGCCCGAGCCGTCGAGCGCGAAGGTCGTGGCGCGCGTGAACTCGAGCGCGCCGACGTCGGCGCGCGTGCCGTCGGGATCGAGCGGCGAGGCCGGATCGCCCGTGTCGATGCAGGGCGAGCCCGCGAGCAGGCGGTAGTCGCCGTTCGGCGTGTCGCGGAAGAGCGGGTCGGCGCTGAAGTTGCCGAGGCCCGCCAGGCCACCGTCGAGGTTGCTGTAGGTGGCGCTGGTGGTCAGCGGGTCGAAGTCCTCGCCGTCGTTGTCGCCCACGAGGCAGTTCACGAGCGTGACCTGGCCGTGCAGGCCGCCGTGGTCCGGGCCGAAGACACCCGGAACGGGCACGCGGTTCCCGACCACGGTGCAGTTCACGAGCGTCGCGGGCAGCGAGAACGGTTGCACGTTCAGCGCGGCGCCGTTGGCCGAGTACTGGCCGCTCCAGGTGTCCTTCGTGTTGCCGGCGAGGACGCAGCCGAGGAGCGTCACGGGCGTCGCGCTCGAGATCGAGACCGCGCCGCCGGCCGAGCCCTCGGCGCTGAAGTTGTCGAGCACGAGGCAGTCCGTCATGCCGCCGCCGAACAGGAGTGCCGCCGCGCCGTCGTAGCCGGCGTTGCCCTGCAGCGTGCAGCGCGTCAGCGTCAGCGCGCCGGCGACGCCGCCCGTGCCGTTGCCGTTCCCGTTGTTCTCGATCACGCAGTCGATCAGCTCGCCGTCGCACACGACGCCCGCGGCGAGGGCCGTGCTGGTGCGGTTGTCGCGGATGATGCAGTGCTCGATGCGCGGCTGCGCGCCCGGGCCGTGGATCGCCGCGCGACTGGAGACGTTGTCGGTGACCGTGAAGCCGCGCAGGACCGAGCCCGGGCCCTCGTCGTTCACGAAGCTCACGGCCGAGTTCACGTTCGAGAGCACCGTCGCGGCGGCGCCGCTCGAGCTCGCGACCGTGATCGCCTTGCCGAGGTAGTCGAGCTCCTCGACGTACGTGCCGGGCGCGACGAGCACCGTGTCGCCGTCGCTCGCCGCCGCGATGGCGGCCTGGATCGTCGGGTAGGTGCCCGGGACGTGCAGCGTGGCCTGGGCCGCGGTGCCGAGGGCGAGGGTCGAAAGGGCCACGATCGGACGCAAGAGCGAGCAGCGCATCGAGATCACCTCCGCCCGAACGGTACTCCGCCTCCACGGGAGCCGCTATCGGGGGCGAATTTTTCCCGCCCGGAACGCGAGGACCCGGCCCCGGGCCGCCAGCTCGCCGGGCAGGCCGGCTAGACTGGGCCGCGCGCGCCCCGCGCGGGGGCGCGCGAACCCCTGCCTCTGCACTTCATGCGCACGACCTCCCGGCTCCTCGCTCTTCCGTTCCTCGGCCTGCTCGCGCTCGGCGTCGCTCTCGGCGACGACAAAGGGCCCGAGGACAAGTTCGCCCAGCTGCGCGAGCGTCTGCCCGCGCCGAACGAGCAGCGCACGGCCTCGGGCGCGCCCGGCAAGGGCTACTGGCAGCAGCGTGCCGACTACGAGATCGCCGTGACGCTCGACGAGGTCGAGCGGCGCATCACCGGCAAGGAGACGATCCGCTACCACAACCACTCGCCGGACACGCTCACGTACCTGTGGGTGCAGATCGATCCGAACCTGTTCTCGCCCGAGAGCCACGCGGTCCTGACGCAGCTCTCGCCCGAGGTCGAGCGGCTCTCCTACGAGGGCGTGCGCCGGCAGATGAACCGCGCGGCCTTCGACGGCAGTGCCGAGATCCTGGCCGTGGCCGACGTGGACGGCAACGCGCTCGCGCACACGGTCAACGACACGATGATGCGCGTCGACCTGCCGAAGCCGCTCGTGAGCGGCGAGCAGGTCTCGTTCTCGATCGAGTGGACGTACCGGATCAACGACTCGAAGAAGTTCGGGGGCCGCACCGGCTTCGAGCACTTCGAGGAGGATGGCAACGCGATCTTCGAGCTGGCCCAGTGGTTCCCGCGCATGGCGGCCTACACCGACTACACGGGCTGGCAGCACAAGCAGTTCCTGGGCTCGGGCGAGTTCACGCTCGAGTTCGGTGACTACGTGGTGCACCTCACCGTGCCCGAGGACCACGTGGTGGCCTCGACCGGCGTGCTGCAGAACCCCGACGCGGTGCTCGAGCCGGCCTGGAAGCAGCGCCTGGAAGAGGCGCGCACGGCCGAGCGCCCGCTGTTCGTCGTGACGCCCGAGGAGGCGAAGGAGAACGAGAAGGAGAAGGCCACCGGCACGAAGACCTGGACCTTCGCGGCCGAGAACGTGCGCGACTTCGCCTGGGCCAGCTCGCGCAAGTTCATCTGGGACGCGAAGCTGCACCCGGTGGCCGGGAAGGACGTGTGGGCCATGTCCTTCTATCCGAACGAGGGCGAGCCGCTGTGGAGCAAGTACTCGACCCACGCGGTGATGCACACGCTCGACGTGTACTCGAAGCACCTCTTCGCCTATCCGTACCCGGTCGCGATCTCGGTCAACGGGCCGGTGGGGGGCATGGAATACCCGATGATCTGCTTCAACGGGCCGCGCCCGGAGAAGGACGGGACGTACAGCTCGGGCACGAAGTACGGCCTGATCTCCGTGGTGATCCACGAGGTCGGGCACAACTTTTTCCCGATGATCGTGAACTCCGACGAGCGCCAGTGGACCTGGATGGACGAGGGCCTGAACACGTTCATGCAGTTCCTGGCCGAGCAGGAGTGGGAGCGTGACTACCCCTCCTACCGCGGCGAGGCGCGCGACATCACGGCCTACATGAAGTCGCAGGACCAGGTGCCGCTCATGACGAACTCGGACTCGGTCCTGCAGTTCGGCTCGAACGGCTACTCGAAGCCCGCCACCGCGCTCAACGTGCTGCGCGAGACGGTCATGGGACGCGAGCTGTTCGACTTTGCCTTCAAGGAGTACGCGCAGCGCTGGATGTTCAAGCGCCCCGAGCCGGCCGACCTGTTCCGCACGCTCGAGGATGCGAGCGCGGTCGATCTCGACTGGTTCTGGCGCTCCTGGTTCTACACCACCGATCACGTCGATCTGGCGCTCGAGCCGGTGCAGCACTACCGCATCGACACGCGCGATCCGGACACTGAGAAGTCGCGCCGCCGCTTCGAGAAGGAGCAGGAGCCGCCCTCGCTCACCGATCGGCGCAACGAGGAGCTCGAGCGGCGCCTCGAGCGCTTCCCCGAGCTGGCCGACTTCTACAACCAGTACGACGAGCTCGACGTGACGCAGTCCGAGGTGGACGAGTACGCGAAGCTGCTCGAGGGTCTCTCCGACGAGGACGAGGCGCTCCTGAAGTCGAAGCTGAACTTCTACGTGGTCACCGTGCGCGACACCGGCGGCATCCCGATGCCGATCACGCTCGAGCTCGACTACAGCGACGACTCCTCCGAGGAGGTCCGCATCCCGGTCGAGGTCTGGCGCAAGAACCCGGAGACGGTCGCCAAGCTCGTCATCAGCCCGAAGGAGCTCGTGCGGGTCACCCTCGACCCGTACCTCGAGATCGCCGACGCCGAGCTCACCAACAACGTCTGGCCGCCGGAGATGAAGCCGAAGACCTTCCAGCTGCAGGCCGGGGGCGAGGGCTTCCGCCGCAACCGCGGCGGCGGCGGCTCGAATCCGATGCGCGACGCGCGCGAGGCCGAGAAGAAGCGCCAGGAGGCCGAGCAGAAGGCGGTCGAGGCCGCGGCACCGGCCGGCGGCGCGGGCGGCTGACGGGCGGGCCCCTTCCCGCGTCCGGGAATCGGCCCGGGCGGCTCCTCCGGGCCGCAGGCGGAGGCCGGTTTGCGCCGAATCAAGGGCGGGAATGCAGTCCCGCCTCCTCTACACGGGCACGGTGCTCGGCACCGGCCTCGGGCTCCTCGTCCTGATCGGGTTCGAGTACCGCCGCGACCTCGACGAGAGTCTGGCGCGCTACCGTGCCGGCGAGCAGCGCGAGGCCGAGGCCGTCGCGCGCGACCTCGAGCGCTTCTTCGAGCAGACCTACCAGGGGCTGCGCACGATCGCGCGCCTGCCGGGCGTGCGCGCGCTCGACCGGCACGGCACGAACTTCAGCCCCGATGCGCGCGCCAGTGCCCAGGAGATCTACAACAACCTGGCGCAGAACGCGCGCATCAGCGAGGTGTATCTGGTGCCGGCGGGGTTCGAGCCCGAGGTCCTCGACGAGACGACGGGCGAGCTCGAGGAGCCCATCGCCGAGTTCGACCACCTGATCCTCGGTCGGCACCTCGACGAGTACGTCGAGGCCGAGGAAGCGCACGAGCCCGGTGCTCCCGAGGAGCTCGAGCTCTTCGAGCACCGCCTGATCCGCGAGCAACTCCGCGCCCTGGAGGCCACGTACCCGACCGAGAGCGCGATCGAGGCCCTGCGCTACCCGGCCCTGCTCGGGCCCGAGGTCGTGACCTGCGACAACACGCGCTACTCGCTGCGCGCGCCGGACGACGCCGACCGCTCGGGCTTCGTCTACACCGTGCCGTTCTACGACGAGGAGGGCCGCTTCGCGGGCGGCGTCAGCGCGATCTTCCTCACGCATGCCCTGCGCGAGCTCCTGCCGGAGCGCGAGCACCGCCTGGTCTGCCCGGCGCGCGGCCTCGCGGTCCACTCGTACGAGGGCTCGCCCGAGCCCGGCACGGGCGAGCCGGTGCAGCCGGCGAGCTCGCCCTGCAGATCGTCGACGATCCGGCCGTGAGCTGGGAGGTCGAGACGCTGCCCTTGCGCGCAGAGTTCTGGAGTCTCGCCGAGGTGCGTGAGCTGCGCGGGAAGTGGCTGCTCGCGGCCCTGGCCGACGGGCTCGTGACGCTCTTCCTGCTCGGGGCCCAGGTGCTCGCCGCACGCGAGGCGAAGCAGCGCGCGCAGCGCGAGGCCACCGAGGCGGCGCGGGCCGAGCTCGAGGTGCGCGTCGCGGAGCGCACGCGCGAGCTCTCGGCGGCGCGCGACGCGGCCGAGTCCTCGAACCGCGCCAAGGGCGAGTTCCTGGCCACGATGAGCCACGAGATCCGCACGCCGATGAACGCGATCATCGGGATGACGGGACTCCTGCTCGAGACGCGCCTCGACGCCGAGCAGGCGGACTTCGCGCGCACCGTGCGCGATGCCGGCCGGCATCTCCTGGCGCTGGTGAACGACGTGCTGGACTTCTCGCGCCTCGAGGCCGGCAAGATCGAGCTCGAGTGCGTGCCGGTGGCGCTGCGCAAGCTCGTGGCCGAGGCCTTCGAGCTCGTCTCGACGACCGGACAGGAGAAGGGCCTCGAGCTGTGCGTGAACGTGGACCCGCTCGTCCCGCGCACGCTGCGTTGCGATCCGGGGCGCGTGCGCCAGATCCTGGTCAACCTGCTCGGCAACGCCGTCAAGTTCACCGAGCGCGGCGAGGTCCTGCTCGAGGTCCAGCCGCGCGAACGCTCCGCCCAGCGCGTGCGCCTGCGCTTCGAGGTGCGCGACACCGGCATCGGCATCCCGCCCGAGCGCTTCGAGTGCCTGTTCCGCTCGTTCTCGCAGGTCGACGCCTCGACCACGCGGCGCCACGGCGGCACGGGCCTCGGCCTCGCCATCTCGAAGGAGCTCGTGAGCGCGATGGGGGGCGAGATCGGCGTGACGAGCACGCCGGGCCAGGGCTCGAGCTTCTGGTTCGAGCTTCCCTGCGAGGTCGTGCCCGAGGAGGAGCCGGTGCCCGCGCCGCTCGCGCGGGCCCTGCGCGTGCTCGTGACGGACGACAACGCGACCAACCGGCGTCTCCTGGCGCACTGGCTGGCGAGCTGGGGCTCGAGCGCGACCGGCGCGGCCACCGGTCCCGAGGCCTTCGAGCGTCTGGCCGAGGCGCGGGACGGTGGCCAGCCCTACGACGTGCTCCTGCTCGACTACCAGATGCCGGGTCTCGATGGACGGCAGGTCCTCGAGCGCCTGCGCGGCGATGCGCGCTTCGCGGCCCTGCCCGTCGTGATCCTGACCTCGGTGACGAACCGCACCTGCACGCGTGCGCTGTTCGATCTCGGCATCGCCGGCTGCCTGACGAAGCCGCTGGATCCGGAGCTCCTGCGTGACTGTCTGCGTCAGGTCGCCACGCTTTCCGATCCGGCGCCGTCGTCGGCCCTGCCCTCGGCTCGCCGTGGCGGAGAGCCTGGCTCCGGCGCGACCCTGCTCGTCGTCGAGGACAACCCGGTCAACCTGCGCCTCGTGCGCCGCATCCTCGAGGGCGCCGGCCACACGGTCGCGAGCGCGCGCGACGGACAGGAGGCTCTCGAGCGCCTGCTCGAGCGGCGCTTCGACCTGATCCTGATGGACGTGATGATGCCGCGCCTCGACGGCCTCGCCGCGACGCGCGCGATCCGCGCGGCCGAGGTCGCGGGCGGGCCGCGCGTCCCGATCGTCGGCCTCTCCGCCAACGCCGACGCCGCGCACCAGGCCGAGGGCCTCGCGGCCGGCATGGACGCCTACCTGACGAAACCCGTCGACGCCGAGGGTCTGCTCGCAACCGTGGCACGCTCCCTCGCCCGCGCGCGCGTCGCGGCCTGACGCTCTCCGTCAGCTGCGCAGTGCCGCGAGCACGCGCTCGAGCCAGCGCGCGGAGCGGTCGAGGCCGCCGGGGCGGGAGCGTTCGAGCCAGAGTGAGCGGTGCGTGGCCACCAGCGGTGCTAGCCGTTCGGCCAGCGCTCGGCGTTCGCGAAGCTCGCTCGGTGGCCGGCCATCGCCGGCCTGGAAGCGTGCGATCCCGAGGTTGCAGGCGAAGCGCATCAGGTCGCCGGCCCAGTGCAGCTCGGAGATCGTGAGGGCTGCCTCAGCCTGGATTCCGTGCCCGTACATCTTGCCCAGGTGGGGTACGAGGCCCTCGTGAAGCGCCAGCTTCTTCAGCTCGTGCTCGAGGAACTCGTCGACCTGAGCCAGCCGTCCGGGGTGCAGGTCCTGCAGTTCGGGTGGAGGAAACGGCGCATCGAACTTCGTCAGCAGCACGGAGAGCGGTGAGGCGTTGCGCACGCGACTCTCGCAACCGCGCGCCGCGCGCCCGAGCGCAGAGACGGACGCGAAGATCGGCACGACCACGCCCAGCGGTGAAACGTGCGCACGGAGAGCGACCTCCAGACGGTTGTCGATCCGTGCGGCGTCGGGATTCCAGGCAAGGTCCGCCGCCGTGAGGAAGCCGGGCAGGCTCACGCTCGGCGGCTGCAGGTGGCCGCGGTCGCCCCAGTCGGTGACGAGCAGGCCGCGCGCGCCGCGCTTCGCGCCCCAGTGGGCGGCCGAGGTGATGTTGGCGAGCATGTTCTCGAGGCGGCCGCCGATCGACTGCCAGGAGCTCGTGCCGGGGCACACGGTGAACGGCAGGCCGGCCTCGGCCAGCGTGGCGGTCTCGCGCTCGAAGGGATGGTCGGCCTCGTAGCCCCACAGCATCGCCACCGCGTCCTTCGGGACCTCGGGCACGAG
>Ga0172376_10005974_pt1 | contig 13381 bp, 10 predicted proteins | sample Lak35m_FD_121114 | JGI IMG/M metagenome (GOLD analysis project Ga0172376, IMG submission 121114) | Freshwater microbial communities from Kabuno Bay, South-Kivu, Congo - kab_092012_35m | ecosystem: Environmental > Aquatic > Freshwater > Lake | place: Democratic Republic of the Congo: South-Kivu...
GAAGCAGGCCAATCCCTTCGCACCATGGATCTTTGCTGATGCGAGACCAACTTTCTCACCCGGTAATTCGGTGAAACTTGCGGCGTCTTCAGGCAACACCAACTATCCCGTCAACCTCAATCCAGATGTCGCGATATCGATCAAACTCCGCGTCGGGAATTTCGAACCTGGTGTCACTTTCGGAGTTGGTACCGATGGAACCATCACCTTCACGCCAGCAGGTACTGGAAACACACTCGGATTCCTCGGATATCCCGTCAAAGTTCCACTGGCGAGATCGACGAGAGATTGCTCGGGTGATGCCGGCTCAGCCGTTGCTGTGGTGACTCAGTTCAACACAATCTTCGTTCCGAAGAATGACGATAAGGGCTACGGAATCGATGGAAGTACTGGAAGGCTTTATGTCGGTTCAAATGGAATCTGCAAGCTCTCGACCCCTAGTTGGATAGCCAATACCAAGACCTTCAGCTACAAAGCATCGGGGCCAAAGCTTTCGCCAGACGGGAAAGAGACGAACACTGGTTTCTATTACGCAGCGATTCCATTCGCAGATGCGAAGGCGCTTTGGGGGCTAGATAAGCCACAAGATGCGGTCTCGGCTCTCGTGGTTTCCATCAAAACCACAGCCGGTGGTTCATCGGGCGCTACCAAGTCGGTCTCTGTGAAGAATGAACATATCGTCATCGCGGTCTCAGGTTTTGAGTTTCCTGATCCTTCCGTCGATATATCCCTCAATCCTGAGTACAACTCAAAGGGCGCAGTTTCAGGAGCGAATAACACGCTTGGAGGAGTGACCGGCAACAACAACACCCGTGGTGGCGTTTCAGGAAATAACAACATGTCCCTCGCCGGTGGCGGTGCCAATAAGTCCAAGGTCAAGACAATCACCTGCACCAAGGGCAACAAGACTCGAAAGGTCACGGAAGTGAAGCCGCAATGTCCAAAGGGTTGGAAGAAGGCTTGATCTAGTTATTGACTGAGGAAGTGGCTGGGGACGGGATCGAACCGTCGACCTCACGATTTTCAGTCGCGCGCTCGTACCAACTGAGCTACCCAGCCGATGGGTAAAAAGAGATAGCGACCCAGACGGGACTTGAACCCGCGACCTCCGCCGTGACAGGGCGGCGCGCTAACCAACTGCGCTACTGTGCCAACCGGAGAGAAGGCTATATGCCCTCAACCCTTGCGTCCCCAACGGGATTCGAACCCGTGTTACCGCCGTGAAAGGGCGATGTCCTAGGCCCCTAGACGATGGGGACAAATGAGCCAAGAGGTAAGGGTATCGGCACTTCCATCGCACTCAAAACTGGCTTTCTGACGGTGCAAGACATCAGTTGTTGTTGGTGTGAATGATGCCTCGATGGCGATCGTTGTAGCGCTCCAACTCATAGACCTCACCTGAAGGTCCGGTCGATTGATCGAGAAGGTTCTCTATGGCAGCGAGTTCGTCCTTAGTGAAGAGAATATCTGGGATGCCCAAGTTTCGTTCCAAGTGATCCAAGTTTCTCGCTCCGACGATCACAGCCTTTACACCAGGTCTTTGCAGACTCCATGCGGACGAGATGGATGCGATATCTGTTGAGTGGTTCTTTGCAATCGAATCCAAGAGTTGCAGTAGCTCTTGGAAGAGATTCCACCCACCAAAGTCGTCAATGATCAATTTGTATTTGATGTTCGAACGCGTCGCAAAGTCATCTGGCTCGCCCTTTCCGAGGAACTTCTCCGAGATGAATCCACCCGCAACAGTTCCGAAGGCGATGATCCCGATGCCGTTTTGCTCGCAGTACTCTCCAAGACCACTCTCCACTCGACGATCCAGAAGCGAGTATTGAACTTGTGTGGAGGCGGGTTTGAATCCGGCTTCGGTGAACTCACGCGTTCGATCAAGATCGAAGTTTGTGATTCCTACCTGGCTGATCTTTCCGTGCTCCTTGAGAGCAAAGAGTTCTGCCATCGCATCCAAATAATGGGGGGCTTCATAGTTCCACCAATGGAATTGAACGAGATCTACTTGTCCTACACCGAGTCTTGCAAGGGAACGATCGACGATTGATCGAACATCCTGAACGTCGAAGTTCGATAAGGACTTCTCGTTAGGGACATACTTGGTATGGAGTTGGACCATCTTTCGCGCATCTTCCCCATAGCGCTCTTCGAGACGACTGAGAGCTTTTCCAATCAACTCCTCTACGCCGACGTAGATGTCACCGAAGTCGAGAGTCGATATCCCCGATTCGATGAATGCGATGGTGTCGCCGATGGCACCTTCATCCTCAATCTTTCGATCAAGAGAATGACCCGCACTGAGTTGCCAGCCCCCTTTGATGACAGGGGAGATTCGATAGCCAGGGACAAGTTCGACTTTCTTCACGCCTGATTCCTCACTCGATTGCATGTGGATGGTTGCTTACGGCTGGGTGGAGCCCCGGCAACGCTCAACTCTATGCGGAAGGAGCAATGATTGCTTCAGCTTCAATTTCAACGAGGTATTCGTCACCGATGAGTCGAGCTTCAACCATCGTGTTCGCCGGCTTGATTGCTGCAAAGCGTGCGCCATGCGCTCGTGCTACAGCCTCCCAATGATCGATATCTGCTACGAAGATACGAGTCCGAACCACATCCTCAAGGCGCCCGCCCAGAGATTCAATAGAACCTTGAATCTTGTCGATGATGAAGTGCGTTTGAGCCACCGGATCCCCAATGCCGATTGACTTCACTCCATGTGTGGCAGTGGTGCCTGAGACCATGACTCGATTCTCAACGCGCACTGCTCGCGAGTATCCAGCCATGGATTCCCAGATGGTTCCTGATTCTGCGCGGACCTTGTTCTTTTCTACGACAGTTGAATACGGCGGAGGAAATTCTTCGAGGTGATGACTCAAGTCCCCTGAGGCAGTGAGGTAGGGGGGCTTTCGGTATTCATCGCCACAATCTCCAGGGATGGAGTTGAGTTGGTCGAGCGCCTCAGAGATACCTTTCGATTGCTCAGAAGTGATTGAAAAGTCAAAGAGTCGAGCGCTCTCCTCGAAGTGCGCGTTCTCTCCAAGTCGTGCTCCAACGATGACGGCACCGACTGCCTTCTGTTCAAGTTGATACCGTGAAGCAAGAAGAGCGATCGAAGTGCCGATGTCCTCAGCTATGGCATTGAGGACCTCGAGCACAGTCTGGAACTTCGCCCAGCCACCTGCGACATCGATAAATCGTTTGTACTTCATCAATGACCAATTGGAGAGATCGGCATGTGTCGGCTCGGGCTTCCCCAACCACCTCTTGGAAAGGAATCCACCCAAAACCGTCCCATAGGCGAGTATTGAGATGCCATGTGAGGCGCAGTACTCGGCCATCTCGCCTCCCGCCCTGCGGTCGATGAGCGAGTAAGAGACTTGATTTGTAACCAAGTCGATCCCGCTGGATTTCGCGATTCGAAGGTGCGCGGTATCGAAATTCGTGACTCCGAGAGAGTGAATCAAGCCCTCTTCTTTGAGTTCCTGAAGATAGAAGAGAGCATCAAGCCACGCTGGATGGGAGAAATTCCAGGCATGGAACTGGAGGAGTGAGACTTGATCCGCCTGCAATCGTGTGAGTCGATCGTGGACCGCAGACTTGACCATCTCTCGGGTTACCGGACCAGGCTTTGGGACCCACTTGGTGAGCATGGCGCACTCTTTGCCGGCTGGAAAATTCTTTTTGAATGTCCCCGCGATGATCTCAGCAGAGCCGTAGTGATCAGCCATGTCGAAGGTAGTAAGACCCGCGTTGGCATACCCGGTCATGAAGTTCGCCGTGGAGTGAGGGTCGAGAGTCTTGCCGCTCTTTTCCATGCCAGCGATCTGCCATAGGCCAGTGACTACCCGAGAGATCTCTAACCCACTTGAAAGGCGAACCATCTCAACGTTCATGCGAGATTAGTAAGTGTCATCTAGCGAATCGACCACTTCACGGTCACAGTGACAGTGACTTCTTGCTGTCCTAGGTCGATAACAGTCGATCCAGCAGCGTTCTTCTCCATGGCAAAGATTGGTCCACCATAAGTTGGGGCAGAGCCCTCAACCAGTGAGATGACTTTTCCTAACTTCACCTCAAGAAGAGATGCGTATGAGCGAGCCTTTGCGCGAGCATTCTTGACTGCATTCTCGCGTGCGCTCGCTGTTGCGCTCGCCGCATCAAAGACAAATGGTGATACCGAGTTGACCTGAAGATCATCGCCACCAGCCGCCACGATGGCATCGACAACACTTCCTGCAGTGGATGCGTTCTTGATCACCACATCGAAACTCTGTGATGCCCGATATCCGACGAGGGTAGAGCCCTTATCTTGGGAATAGTTGTATTCGGGATAGACAGTGACGCTCTGAGTCCTGATCTCTTTGCGGTCGACTCCACTTGCAAGGAAGGCTCCACGCACCTTTGACGAGACGCCGTTCGCCGACTCGAGAGCGGTCTTTGAACTCGCACGAACAAGTGAGACGGTGGCATATATGCGGACCGCATCAGGTGTCACGCTCACCTTGCCTTCAGCAGAGACCGTTATCTGTCTCGTTTCAGCGTTTGCGCCACTTGCTGTCACTAGAGAGAGGGCGAGACCGAAGGTAAGAATGCTTGTGAGAAGGAACTTTCTGGAGCGCTTCATCCCGCTAGTTTCCCGGAAGAAAGTGGAAAAGTGAAATGAATGGGAGAATTCACAGGTGACCATCATCTCGCATTGCACTTTAGAGACTCTCACTGATGCCGCGAGAGCCTTACGGGAGGGTCATCTTGTGGTCTTTCCGACCGAGACGGTCTATGGCCTTGGTGGTGATGCCGAGAATGAGTTAGCCGTTAGGCGTATCTATGAGGTCAAAGGACGCCCGCTTGATCACCCTGTCATCGTTCACATCGGCGATATCGCACTTCTTGACTATTGGATCAGTGAGATTCCGGATTACGCACTTGTTCTTGCCAGGGATTTTTGGCCCGGTTCCATGACTCTGGTACTCCCAAGATCAGATGCTGCAAGGGACTTCATCACCGGCGGTCAAGAGAGCGTCGGAATTCGAATCCCAGCTCATCCACTCGCACTCCAACTCTTGAAGGAGTTCCACTCCCAGGGCGGAAAGGGAGTTGCGGCGCCAAGCGCCAATAGGTTTGGAGAAGTGTCACCAACGACCGCTCAAGCAGCAGAAGATGGTCTGGGGTCCAGGCTCTCCCTGAGTGACATGATTCTTGATGGCGGTCCTTCTCTGGTGGGTATTGAATCGACAGTCATTGATTGCCGTGGCGAGAGTCCGCGGATTCTTCGACCCGGTGCAATCACTAAAGAGATGATTCGTCAATCAACAGGGTTGGATGTCGATGAATCTCGAGATTCCATTCGAGTATCTGGAGCACTTGAGAACCACTATGCACCGCGAGCTCGAGTTCTTGTTGGTGAGATTGAAGTGCCTGGCGCCGGATTCATCGCCTTGGAGTCGGTAAAGACACCTCAAGGAATGATTCGACTTGCTACACCAAGTGGCGTTGAGGCATATGCCCGTGTTCTCTATCAATCCTTGCGAGCTGCGGACTTACAAGATCTAGAGAGCGTTGTTCTTGTTCCACCAGAGGGTGAAGGACTTGCCGCTGCGGTTCGTGATCGGATTGAAAAGGCTCGCACGAAGGAGATCTAGACCTCTACGGCAACAGCAATTCCTTGCCCTACGCCGATGCAGGCTGTGGCAATCCCAATGCCGCCACCTCTTCTTCGCAGCTCTCTCGTCGTATCCACAATCACCCGTGCCGCTGATGCTCCAATCGGATGACCCATAGCGATAGCTCCACCATTGACATTGACCTTCTCTCGGTCGATCTCAGGTAAACCGTGGAGAACCGATAGAACCATCGCAGAAAAGGCCTCATTTATCTCCCAAACTTTGATGTCCGTGAACTTCAAATTCAACTTTGCCATCAGCGTCTTTACGGCATCAATCGGTGCAAGTGTGAATTCATGTGGTGCTCGCCCAACTACAGCACTCCCCAAGATCTTTCCGTATCCACCTGAATTGCCGGTATCAATCTCCAACTTCTTTATGCCATCCAGTGTCGTAAGGAGTGTCATTACCGACCCATCATTGATTGGAGACGAGTTTCCAGCAGTCACTGCTCCGCCCTCAGAGAAAGCAGAGGGCAGGCTTGCAAGCTTCTCCAAAGAGGTCTCGGGTCGGATTGATTCATCTCGTGTAAGGCCTGCAAATTCAAAAGCAAATCCATCATGGAGGCCCTTCTGCCAAGCCTCTAGCGCTCGCGTATGTGACCGAAGAGCCCAGTCATCTTGCTCTTCTCTCGAAATACCGATTCTTTCGGCAACGGACTCAGCGCATCGCCCGAGGCTCTGTGTCCACTCACTCGGGAATTCGGGATTGACCATCCGCCAGCCAACTGTCGATTGATGAAGTTCATCGACTGATACGCTCTCTGGAGTCTTCTTTGTTGTGCGCTTTACTATCCACGGCGCTCGAGACATGGATTCCACTCCACCTGCGAGTACGAAGTCAGCGTCACCAGTTCTGATTTCTCTTGAGGCTTGAATGATGGCCTCTCCTCCAGAACCACAGAGACGATTGACCGTGACCCCCGGAACTGTGATTGGAAGTCCTGCCAGGAGAAGACCCATGCGTGCAACATTTCGGTTATCTTCACCTGAACCATTTGAATCTCCGATCACCACATCATCGATTGCCTGAGGTTCAAGATTTGGCAATTTCTCGAGAAGGTTCCTCATCGTTGTCGCTAAGAGATCATCGGCTCTAACTTCAGAGAGCGCTCCGAAATATGATCCAAAAGGGGCTCTTGCCGCTTCCGCGATGTACACATCCACGAGAGGATTATCGCGTAGGAGATGCGAGGAACAACCCCATCCAGAGTTATATTTCCCCTCTCGTCAGGAAAGTAAGGAGAAATGAGATGGATGTCGCGTCCAAGTACCGTCACCTTTTTCCTGTTTTTGAGAAGGTGACCTATCTCAACTCTTGCTCTCAAGGAGCGCTTGCGATCCCTGTTCGGGATGCGCTCAACGAGTACCTCGATGGCATGTATGAAAAGGGTTCGCTTTGGGATAAGTGGGTCATGAAGCAGGAGGAGTTGCGACAGTTGGTAGCGCAGGCATTCAAGACTGCGCCCTCAAATGTTGCCATTACCGCGAACGCTTCTGCGGGAATCAATTCAGTTATCTCCTCTATTGACTTTTCTGGATCAAAGAATCGAATCGCCACAACAGATCTTGAGTTTCCCACTATGGGACAGATCCTCCATGCGCAGGAACGTCGAGGCGCGGAGGTCATTCACGTGGCTGCTGACCCGGATGGAACTTTGAATCTAGGGAGGCTCGAGGCTGCACTTGACGATCGGGTAGCACTTGTTGCCGTCACTCATGTTTGTTATCGCACAGGCGCAATTTCCGACATCAAGGCGGTCAGTCAACTCGCTCACAAGCACGGAATCCCCGTCATCGTCGATGCCTACCAATCCGCTGGCTCCATTCCAATCGACTTTGATGATGTCGGAGCTGACTTCATGGTTGGGGGATTCCTCAAGTACATGCTTGGACTTCCTGGTATTGGATTTCTTCTTGCCAAAGGTGATTATTCGTCCTTGCCGACACAGACCGGGTGGTTTGCTGCGCGAGATGTGTTCGCTATGGAAATCGATAAGTATGACCCCGCAACCGATGCGCGAAGATTCGAGGGTGGAACTCCTCCGATTCCGAGTGTCTTTGCGGCGGTTGCAGGATTGAAATTGCTTCTGGAAGTTGGCTTGGAACAATCTTGGCGTCAGACAATCGCCATTCATCGGATGCTTCGACAGGAACTTTCTAATCTTAGCCCAACCTTTGTCACTCCAGAAGACTCGAAAGCACACGCAGGGTTGATTGCGTTCAAGTCAGTAGATGAACACAAACTTGTCTCTGCCCTTGACCACGATCAGGTGATTGTTTCCTCACGGGACGGCAATGTGAGAATCAGCCCTCACTTCTATAACAACGAGGCCGATGTTGAGTCTCTTATGAAATCACTCTTAGACCACCAAGATCTCCTGGTCTCTAATATCGTCAGATAGTCTCTCTCCATGAGCTACGCCAAGCCGCCCATTCTTACTGGCACGGGTAAGAGTGACTATGAGAACTATCTACGAACTGATGAGTTATTGAGTCTCCAGAAGACCTCAGATGAATGGGAGCATCGTGACGAACTCCTTTTCACGATCGTGCATCAGACCTCCGAGCTTTGGTTGAAGTTGGCTAGTGCCGAGATATCCGAAGCGATTGAAGTGTTACGTCAGAATAATTTGCGAGAACCTCAGCGGCTGTTGAGTCGAGCTGTTATCTGTATTCATCAAACCCATAACGCACTCGACATGCTAGACAAAATGTCACCTTGGGACTATCAACAGGTGCGTCGAGCCTTAGGTCATGGATCTGGCTTTGATTCTCCCGGTTTCAATGCGTTGCGCAAGGAAATTCCGAAACTTCTTGAGCATTTTCTCAGACTAGTTGAAGAATCTGGCAAGAGCGTCTTAGAAGTATTCCTGGATGACAGGAATAATGAAGATCTTTTCCAACTAGCTGAGTGGCTCATTGAACTTGATGAGAGGATTGCGCTCTGGAGAGAGAGACACTTAAAAGTGGTAGAACGTAGTATCGGAGTTTCAGCTATAGGAACACAGGGAACTCCGGTAGAAGCAGTGGCGAAGTTGTTGGGCTTCAGGTTCTTCCCTGAGTTGTGGAACGTGCGAAGTGAAGTCACCCGAATTGCTCTGTTGGAAGAGGCCGAGCGCAACATACATACTCAGTCCAACGGAGGATTGAAACCATGAAGGTTCTTGTCACGGGAGCAGCTGGATTTATTGGTTCACATCTTACGAACAAGCTTGCACGTTCATCAGAGGTACAACTTCTTGCGATTGACAACTTCACTCCTTACTACTCACCTAGCTTGAAATCCCGGAGAGCCGAAGCCTTGATTCCATCAAACGTCAGATTTGAAAGTATTGACATTTCTGATCCAATTGCCGTTCAAGATTGCATTCAGTCCTTCAAACCTAATCAAGTGTTTCATTTGGCTGCTCAACCTGGTATCAGGCTCGCTGTAGAGGATCACTACAGGTACGTTGAGTCCAATCTAATTGGTTTCAGTAATATGTTGATTAGTTGTCAACGCGAAGGTGTCGATTCATTTGTCTATGCTTCTTCATCGAGTGTGTATGGTAGGAGTTCTGAACAGAAACTTCGGGAAACTAATTCTCAGTTGAGTCCTACCAGTTTCTATGGTGCGACAAAACTTGCGAACGAAGTCCTTGCGCGCTCGTATTCGGATCGATATGGAATCAAGACCAGAGGGCTTCGTTTCTTCACGGTATATGGTCCGTGGGGCAGACCTGACATGGCTTACTTCAGGATCATCGCTTCTCTCATTTTAAAAAGGCCTTTTACGCTCTTCGGTGATGGCTCCGTGCAACGAGATTTCACGTATATTGACGATGTCGTTTCACTGACTGCGCAACTTGGCGCAGATTTGCATGCGAGAGATGGCGGTTTCGCAGACGTGGTAAACGTCGGTGGGGGAACACCTATTCCGATAGTCAATGTTATCGACATATTGAGTCAATTCGCAGGGCATCAACTTGAAATTGAGATTGCAAAGTCTGATCCGAGTGATATGCGTCTGACTGATTCAGATTCGACATATTTACTCTCTTTGGTTGGAGGACATGATTTTTGGAGGAATGAAGAGGGGCTACGGGCCACTCTTGAATGGGGTTTGAACTCAGTCAACTCAAGAGACTTAATGGAGTGGACAACCTAATTTCATGAGGTCCGTTTTGATTTTTACGGGTATCTACCCCCCCGATATTGGAGGTCCCGCAACCTTCGTACCACAACTGGAAGACTTTCTATGTTCTAGAGGTCACGACTTTTACACCCTACTGTTAGCTGAAAGTCCAGACACTCCGGGTTTTCCACGTAAACGAGCTTCAGTTATTCAACGCGGCTTATGGTTACCAATTAGAGTTTGCAGAGTCGTCGTTTTGGGCTTGAGGGCTGCAAGATCAAGAGATGTGCTCTTTGCAAATGGGCTATATGAGGAAGCTGCTCTAGTCTCCCTTATTTCGAGAAAGCCTTTAGTTTGCAAAGTGGTGGGAAATCCTGCTTGGGAGTCACTCCAGCTGAGAGAGTCCACTGATTCCTCAACTTCTTCACTGGAAGAATTTGATCCTAAACGACTCTCCTTCTTCTTGAGGGTAAGACACCAGTTATGGAAATTGGCATTGAGCAGAGCAACTTTGTTGATAACTCCAAGCCACAGCCTCAAAAGGCATTTGGAAAGTTTGCATCTTGGATCGCCAATTCAGGTCATTGAAAATGGAACTACCATCCCCGTGCTAGAGAGTGAATTGCACAAATATGAAGTTGTTACGATTTCACGATTGGTTCCATGGAAGAACCTTGATGTCCTCATTCAAGCGGCAAGGGAACACGACTTTCGCTTGGCCATAGCAGGAGATGGTCCTGACTTGTCACGGCTAGTAAGACTCGCCGAGGCAGATTCTCGCATCTCGTTTCTTGGTCGCCTTGAATCAAGTCAGATTGGCACTTTGCTTCGCCTCTCAAGGATCTATGCACTGGTCTCAACTTATGAGGGTCTCAGCTACTCTTTGATTGAAGCACTTGCACACGGCAAGGCATGCGTAGTTTCAGATAATCAAGGCAATATGGACGCGTTACATGAGTCCCATGCCGCCGTTGTTGTCCCGGTCGGGGATGTGGCTTCAACTGGTCAAGCAATCACTGGTCTTCTCAGCGACGTAGATCTACGAAAGTCGTTGGAAGGTAAGGCGCGCCTACTGGCAATGAGAAATTATGACAAGAATCAGCAATTGGAGAAGGTTTGCGAGACTCTTGATGCCGTTTTCTGATTCAGACTTTGTTGTCATCCTTGACCCGAAAGGTGTGATCCCTGGCGGCGGTCCTCACGTTGTCACGAGGCATGAGGAATATGCCGTTTATCTATTGGAGCAGACCAAAGGGGCGGTGTCTCTTCTCATTTTGACCCGATCAACCGACGATGTTGCAGGCTTGATGTTGCCTTCAATGGCGGTGTCTTATAGATCGTGGGCGACATGGATGTTGGGAGTTTTCTCCTTCCTGCGCAGCAACGGTCACAGAGTGAGAACGATTGTTGTTGGTGATCCTTGGCAAGCTTTCTGGGCTGGTCTCTTATTGAAACGTATCTCAGGAGTTGATTCAAAATTCCAGGTTCAGTTCCACGGAGATTTTTTCAGTGAGGACTGGAAGAAGATGAGCTTAAAGAATCGTCTTGCTCATTTTTCGCTTTCTAAAGTAGTTGAATGGTCCGACTCGTTAAGATTTGTTGGAGTCCGACAGATGCAGAATGCACTGAAGATAAGACCAGCAATTACCAACAAGAGCTTTGTATCATCGATTGCACCTAATCTAGGAGAGTTTGAAAATCGTTCTTTTAGTACTCATGGTTGGATCACGATAGGAGTGATAGGTCGACTCCACAAGGATCGTGGAATGGATTCTATCTTGAGGCTACTTTCTTGTATCTCCAACCAAGGTTTGAAGTTTCGCGTGCTATTGATCGGTGATGGACCCGAAAGAAAGTCACTCGATTTGTCTTTACGCCGTCTAGGTATTGACTTTGCAATGCCAGGTAAACTCTTTGGCCGTGCTTTGGATGATGCCTGGCGAGAGATTGATGTAGTCATTTCAATGGCGCCGGCTGAATCTTTTGGTCTTGTGCCCCGTGAAGCTTTGGCGCGAGGGAAGCGGGTAATTGGACTATCAAGTTCAGGGCTTGAGGAATTGAGACATGAGATTCCCAGAACTGCTGGATTAGAGCTCCTATCTATTGACTGGGACTGTGAGGAAGTAAGGGAAGTACTTGCTACTCTAGAACATCATGAGCCGACTATTGGAGTTCGTAAGCAGATTGAGGAGCAAGTCAATGCTTCCACAAAGAAGCTCATAGAGTCCTGGCTCTAATTCAAATCGGTCGGTCTCTGCTACTTTACGGGAAGTGCATTTTGGGCCTTTAGCTCAGTCGGTAGAGCAACGGACTTTTAATCCGTGGGTCGTCGGTTCGATCCCGACAGGGCCCACTTGGGTATTGAAGAACTGCCAAGTTTCAGCCTTGACTTATATTTGATCTGGTTTGCCCTAATCTAGGTCCATGCATCAAGCGGCGGTTTGTAAGCGCCTTTCCACCTTATTGCTATTTCTTGGACCAATTACAACCTTGGCAATCTCACCCTTCTCAAACTATGACCCTATCAACCTAATAAAGATGATCTTTGTCGCGAGCATCGCTTTTGCTGCGTTAGCTCTCATGCTTTCAACTTGGAAGGCCTTCTACCTTCGTTTACCCAAGATCATGTGGATTGGCGTTGGAGCATTCGTCGTCTGGATGTTGGTCGTAATGGTGTTATCGGGCGCGCCCATCAATCAACAGATTTGGGGTGTATTTGGTCGTAATAATGGGTTTCTTAGCTACTTCTCTTTGGCAATCTTGTTGGTAAGCGTTGCGTTGATTCAAGAGAAGCGCTTCTATTGGAAACTGGTTGAGGCACTGGTCCTTACTTCCGTCCCTGTCACTATTTATGCACTCGTTCAAATCGCCGGGAGGGATCCCATTTCATGGAGCTTGATGGCCCCCTTTGCCACTCTAGGAAATATAAATTTCTCCTCAGCTTTCTTTGGTTTGGCTTCAGTTTGTTCAACAATTCTTGCATTCTCTCCGAAGCAACCCCCATGGTTGCGCATTTGCCTCATACTCATGGTCTTGGTCGATCTTGGAATTATTCTTGAGACGGGCTCGATTCAAGGCGTCATGATCTACTTTGCCGGAATAGGAGTCGCTGGCTTCTTTGCCGTACGAGGTTCTTTGCATCTGCAACGACTCCAGATTCCCTACGTTATCTTGGGTATTTGCGCATTTGTGTTGACTTCTATGGCGTTGAAGGACATGGGACCGCTGGCGCGTTTTATTTTCGGAGAGACAATTCTCTTCCGTTTTGATTACTGGTATGCCGGTTGGGCAATGACCCTCAAGCACCCGATCTTTGGCGTTGGGCTAGATTCTTACGGAGATTGGTATCGGGAAGCAAGAGGTGAGATAGCCACTCTTAGGACCACTCCAGATAGAATCACGAACACAGCACACAATATTTATCTTGATATTTCGGCATCAGGTGGATTCCCGCTTATCGCCGCCTATCTCATACTTCTCGGATGCGCCTTTTGGGCTTCAATCAAGTTCATCCGGCGCAACAAATCGTTTGACCCGTACTTTGTAGCGCTTTTCTCGGCTTGGGTTGCTTACCTTGTTCAAGCCACTATCAGCATAAA
>Ga0172376_10005975_pt1 | contig 13380 bp, 22 predicted proteins | sample Lak35m_FD_121114 | JGI IMG/M metagenome (GOLD analysis project Ga0172376, IMG submission 121114) | Freshwater microbial communities from Kabuno Bay, South-Kivu, Congo - kab_092012_35m | ecosystem: Environmental > Aquatic > Freshwater > Lake | place: Democratic Republic of the Congo: South-Kivu...
AAACATTTGTAGATGGCACTCCTGGCACGAATGATATGCCAGGCCGCCTAGTGTTCTCGACTACGAAGGATGGCGCCTCAAGCCCTAGCGAGCGCATGAGGATTGATAATCTAGGTCGGACTTGTATTAACCAAACAAGCGTTACCGATTTTGGTGCGTTAAGTGTTACTTACAACAGCGGGGATTCTAGTAATCAAGCTGCTACCGGCATAAACATCAACCAGTCAAACGCCAGTACTGGAACCATGATGGGGTTCCGAAACAGCGCTGGCACAGTTATTGGAACGATTACCAATAACAATAATGGCACAATCACCTATAACAATAGTTCAGACTATCGACTCAAAGAAAATATCATTGATCTTGATGGCGCAATCGACCGATTGCAAACAATCCAAGTTCGTAGGTTTAACTTTATTGGTTTCCCCGACAAAACAGTTGATGGTTTTGTTGCCCACGAAATTCAAGATGTCGTGCCTGAAGCCGTCACGGGCGAAAAGGATGCAGTCGATGGTGATGGTAATCCCGTCTACCAAGGCATTGACCAGTCCAAGCTGGTGCCGCTGCTCACCGCCGCCCTACAGGAAGCCATCGGTGAAATTGAATCACTGAAAGCTCGTGTTGCTGCCCTTGAAGCCCAGTAGTCCCCTTCACTACACGCTACCTTTAATAAGAAACGAATTACTCTCCTTGTTAAAGGCTCCGTTTATTAAGGCCAACCCTAGTAGTCTTTGACACTATGCCTGACACCGCCTGGGACGAATACTGTGAAGCCAGCCTTGACCTGAGTAATCAGGACGATGTTGGCGATCCAGTGCAGGCGCCTCCCGTTGATGATGGACGGGCAACCGTCCTAGTCATACCGGCTCAACCTCAGTAAAATCCTACAGAACGGCTCTGCATCATGGCCAAATCAACCTCGGCGCCTGCCGCGCCCACCACGGTCTTCACCTGGAAGATTGCGCAACTTGAGCGAGAATGTTCTGACGGTTTTGTTTTCACCGCCCACTACACCGTAGACGCCAACGACGGCACCTATTCTGCTGGCGCATACGGCAGCATCGGTCTTGAACGCCCGGAAGACTTGATCCCCTTTGCCGATCTGACCGAAGATCTGGTGGTGCAGTGGGTGCAGGAAGCCCTTGGCGGCGACGAAAAAGTCACCGAAATCCAAACCGCCCTCCAGGCACAACTGGATGAGCAGCACAACCCCACCAAAGCCGCCGGCGTCCCCTGGGCTAACTAATGGCAGTCAAATCTAAAACCGCCTTAGGGCGTGTCGAGCACCAGCCCGGCAAACCCAAGCGCACACGCCAAGGGCAGGGGCAACATTCCCTACCCAACCACGGCCGCAAAAAAATGCGCGGCCAAGGTAAGGGTTAATGGACGACCGCACACGGCAGAACTGGGAAAAAGTCAAAACGGCTCTCGAAGCGAGCGGAAAGACCGATTCCTTTTTCTACCGTCGTGCGGTCATTATTCTCCGCACCGGCCACGACCCAAGCGCCTCTCTGGAACGCAATAAACTATAAGTAGATCTACTAAGTGCGGTGTCCGAAACCCCGTCTACGTCTAGCTTTTGGCGGGGCGTCAAACAAGAAGCCCTTGCTGGCCTGGTTGTCCTACTTGCCGGCGGCGGCATCACAGGCATTGGTTTCTTGGTTTACACAGTTCCAGCCAAACTTGACCACTTAATTCAAAACCAAGAAGCCTTCAAGACCCGCATTGGTGAGCTGGAAGACTCCGTTAAAGATCACGACGTTCGTATTATCAAACTAGAACTGCGCCGCTGATGCCCGTCATCCACTCCACTGACCATGGCAACGGCTTCACGCTGGATCAACTGGAGAACGAACGCGGCGAACTGTACTACCGCGCCTGCAAAGACAGCATCTGCCGCTACGCCGAAGACCAATACATCGCGGTGATGTATCTCGAAGGAATGGGCTGGGACCCTAAGCAATAAGACCCCCAGTAATCCAAAAAACAATCTGATCCTCTCGTTCAGGCGTCCAAAACGGCTGCCGCCTATACCACTCCAGCCAATCTTCCGACGACTTAGCAATGTTGCACGCAAAGCAGCACGCCACCAAATTCCACTGGTGCGTAAGACCTCCTTTTATCCTTGAGTGAACGTGATCCAGCGTCGGATTTCGGTGCAGATCATCTCCGCAATACGCGCATCGGTTATCCCATTCGCTAAGAATTAATTTTCTAAATCTTAACTTTGCCTCTTTTTTGTTTAAGTATTCGCCATCCTCGATGCGATGGTCCATACCGTGCAGCGGCTACTAAAACGGTAGCGGTAGAAACTATTACGTGCTCTGGACTTCTTTTCTAGTACAGCTAAGCTAGCAAAAAGCCTTTTGCTTTTTATGACTGACCATCAACTCGCCGTTACGGCCATCGTCGTTGCCGCCGGCAGCGAAATCATCGGCATGAGCAAACTGCGCTCCAACAGCTGGATCCAGCTGGGACTGCAGGCACTCCGGCTGATGTTTCCCAAGCGCCGCTAAGCCTAGAGGGCCTTGTCATGGCAACCAACAAGATCCGTCTTCACGACCTCTTCCGCTTTTACAAGGCCCTTCCCCACCAGACCGCTGCCATCAGCGAACTGGAAGCTCTTATCAACAAGACCAACCCCCACATTCTTGGCCGAGACCAAGGCTGGTTCAAAACCTGGAGTGTGGCCGGCAAACAAACAACCTTCCCAAATACCTGGGAAGGCATGATTGAAGCTGCCCGAGTCGCTGGTGCAAAATTTCCCGAACTCGTGGCCGCCCAATGGGCACTGGAATCCAGCCACGGAAAAGTGGTCTCAGGCCGCAACAACTTTTTTGGCCTGAAGGGCGAAGGTAGTGCCACCAAAACGCAGGAATTTATCAACGGCCAGTGGGTCACCATCACCGACAGCTTCATTGACTTCCCCGATGTGCTGGCGTGTGTGATGTACCTCGTTGACCACTGGTACAAGGACTACAAGCAATACAAGGGTTGCAACAATGCCGGCACCCGTGACGACGCCGCCCGCTGGCTCGTCAAAGAAGGTTATGCCACTGATCCGGCCTACGCCGAAAAACTCATCGTGCTGATGAACCAGCACAGCGGGCTGACACCTACACCAAAACCAAAAGAACGAATCCTCAAAGTTCCTTACGAATACCAACTGGGACCTGATGATGGCGCCCAAGGTTATCGCCAGTGCTTCAGTTCCAGCTGCGCGATGGTCGCCCGCTACTACGGAAAGATCAGCGGAGATTATGAATACAACAAACTCCGCGCCCGCTTCGGTGATACCACCGACCCCAAGGCACAAATCGCCGCCCTCAAAGCACTGGGACTAACCGCCACCTTTGAGATGGACGGCACCATCGAAGAACTGGAGAGCGAAATCACCAACGGTTATCCCATGCCAGTCGGCTGGTTACACAAAGGCCCCGTCTCCAATCCAACCGGCACCGGCCACTGGAGCGTCGTAGTGGGGTTTACGCCAACCCACATCATCATGAACGATTCCTATGGAGAAGCAAATCTTGTTGCCGGTGGATACGTCAGCAACAAGGGTGGCGCCGGCGTGGCTTACTCACGTAAGAACTGGCTGCCCCGCTGGTTGATCGAAGGAAACGATACCGGCTGGTGGATGCGCGTGCGCCCTAGGTAAAACGACCAGTGGCATCTCTCACTTGAACGCTACATTTAGCACGTATTTTTGCTCTAGCTTTCGGCGTTGATATATTTTCTTTATTTGTAAGCCACCGTAAATTTTCAACTCTGTTATCTGTTTTATCTTCATTGATGTGATCCACTACCCAGTTACCTACGCCATAAGGTCCGGGACATACGGGTAAAAATGTTGTAGCTACTAGATAGTGAACAGTGTGCATTACTGGTTTACCTGCAACGCTGATGTTTACCATCAAATAACCCTTTTTATGATTTAAAAGTTTAAGTATTTTCCCCGAGCGATAACAAGTGACAGGTTTTCCTTGTCGCGTATGCGTTTCTAGTCTTGGAAGACTTCTAACTCTTCCAAGATTGCTGACTTCGTAGCGCTTTTCAAGCCCTGCAATCGGGCGCCATTCCTCTAATGTGTGAGACATCGGCCTGGTTACGTCAGGTTGGTCAGAGTCAGGGGCTGCAACCCGCTGACTCGTCCAATTTTACGATGGCGGTCAAATGCGCCCCATTGAACACAGCACCGAATCGTCCTTCCACAAGGCCGCCACTGACCAATGGCTCAGGGACCGCTTCAACTCGGGCGACTACCGCGGCCTCCTCGAAGCCGCCTTGCTCCTCAACACTCTCCACCAGCTGGAGAAAACAAAAACCAACTGGGCAATGCGCGAAGCAGCGGACAACCTAGTTGGCCACTTTGGCATGGACCGCGACTCGGCTTAGTCGCCCTGCTCCAGCTGCTGGATATACAACTGGTATAGACCGGTATAGAGCGAGTGGAGCGGATGCTCAGGCTTATCCCGCCCATCTTGTACATAAAGTCTGTCCAAGAAATCAACCCGCATCTGATCGACGCAAACCCGCGCCCAAGCCTCCGTCGCCCAATTAGCTGGTGTGGTCATCCTGCTTTTTCTCCACGAGTTTGAGTCGCCGATTCCGTTCTTCCTTGGGACCGGCGTGCGACCGCGCCAGCCTAGGCTTCACCGCCGGAATCGGCGGCACCTCCACCATGCAATTCGGGTAAAGATTCCTCGCCACCTGGAGCGCGTGATTTAACGACAGCCCCTTGAACAAATCCCGCTTGGCACCCTTACCGGGCATCCACACGGTCAACTCGTAGGACTTCAGCTTGGCGTTGTTGGGCACTAATTCCATGACCGCGGAAAGGCGGGTTCTTCAATGCTATGGACAGCAACAAGGTTGTCAGTCCACAAAGCCACAGTCTTTGCCGCCGCCACCGCCTTCTCGTAGGTGACCCAGCTGGAGGCATCTTCCTTCGACGCCGTGTACCCAATTCCGTTACCTGGACCGTAAAGCGCCGTGACCCACAGGTCCCCGACCATAACCACATACCGCGTCATCGGTAATCAAAAATTACTGTGTAAGCCTAGTGACTCTACCGTACCAGCATCAGACTGTGACGACTTATCACTGCGTCTTATGCGTCTTGACCTAATCCTGCTTCTTCTTGCTTGGAGCGCATCCTTCCCTGCACCCGCCGCTGCACCGACTCAGCCCAAGCCGCTTTATCTGCTGCCTCCGCCGCCTTGTAATCCGACGCCGGCAACGCCTTTTCCAGCGCCGTATAAACCATCTCCCGCAACAACCCGGTCACGCGCTTGCCTTCACTGGCAGCCAACTTTTCCGCCAGCCTGTACCGGTTACTGTCTAACAGTAGCTGGCAGTAGATTTTTGAACCGTGCTGGAGCGGCATGGCTAGCGGTCTAGTCTCCTACACAATACCATACTGAGACACACTAGACGCCCCAGCGCACATCATCGTCCACCTTTTTCCGCCACGAATTGGACTGAGCAAACCTCGCCCCATCCCTCTTCTGCCTGGAACCCCCACGAATCTGCCTGGCCCACTCCAAAAACGCCGCCATCCGATGCAAATCCGCCGTCTTCGCCTGGCGCACCTCCCGCATCAACCACTCCATCACCAACTCTCTTCCCGTGCGGCTGCGACTCATAAGACGCAATCTGAGACTCGCATGATCGACTGGATCATGCAGCCAGGGTATTCATGCCGCATTATCTGATGGGCATGGAACGCATCGGGCGCCACGACAAAGACGTCGAGCATCGGGCCGTGAAGGCGGTACATCCTGACCCGATACTCAAAGTTCTGGCGTGTCACTTTGCTTGGTCCCAGCTCAATCCGACCTTAGCTTCAGCCAGCGGCGGAATATCGCCAAGCCACCGAGCTTCAGCTTCTTCCATGATTGTCTGCAGCTGGAGCGCCCAAGTTTCAGCGTGTTCTTCTACGACGAGCAAGATGATCTCGTCATGCACCACGCCGGCCAAGCGCACACGCTCTTCCCCGTCTGCCCTAAGGAACGGCCACAACTTGCTGAGCGTAAGTTTGAGCACGGCGGCACCGGCTCCTTGGATGGGGGTGTTGCAACGGGTGGTGAGTTTGTTGTTCTCGCCCGGAAGAAACCGCCGGAGCCCCGATATGCGGATGTTGATAGATGGATTGTTCGTAGCCGCATCAGCAGCGCGAGCATTTTTGTACTGCCAATCGTGGATCCCCGTATAAGCAGCGTGGAACTTTTCCCGCACTTCTTTCGCCTCATCAATATCCATCTGGATTCCCATTGTTGCTGCATAATTTCTGAGTCCTTTTGCACCGCTTCCGTATAACAAACCGAAGTTGGCCGACTTTGCAATCTGGCGCTGTTCCTTCGTAACCTCATCCTCGGCAACCCCGTAGATCTGCATCGCCGTAATCGTATGCAGGTCTTTGCCCTGCTGGAACGCCTGAGTCATAAGCGGGTCTTGAGCTTCGGCAGCCGCCAACCGCATCTCCATCCCGCCGTAGTCCGCTACAACTAGTCGCCAACCAGTTGGAGCCTGCACGGCCGCCCTAAACCGCTGATCCCGCGGAATCTGTTGCAAGTTGGGACTCATGCAACTCATCCGCCCAGTATCAGCCCCCATCTGCAAATAGCTGGCACGAATAAACCCATCTTTCGACAGATTCTTTAACAAAGTCTCCGCCATCTGCCGCCGCTTTTCTACACGCTTCCACCGCAAATAATCAGCAACAACTTTATGTTCTGCCACGTATTCTTGGAGTGCAGCTCTACTTGCACTGTTCTTCTCCGTCTTTGGGTCAATCGGCGCCTCACCCAACAGCGCGGTGAACTTCTTGAGCAGCTGCACCGGGCTATTTAGGTTGAAGATCTCAACGTCAATCTTTTTACCTTTCGCTCCAGGCTTTGTCTGGTACAGCAGTTTCCCGTCCAACCCGCGGCATAGCTTGGCACCCTCGGGCAGTGCAGCATCAAAGTCCTCGATGAACTTTTCTCCAATCTCGTGGTGCTCGATGTCCAGGTCTTCGATTAGTTGAATAAGGGAATCCTTATTAAAGGGAAGGCCGGTTCGCCATAATTGCGCCATCGCCGGCAACGCCTTGCACTCCAGCTGCCACGCCGGGTAGAGACCGCCGGTAGCCATCCGCTGTGCGATCTGCCGCTCCAGCTCGGTCAACACCACCACATCCTTGGCGGCATAAGCCATCTGGCTCTCGGTGAGATCACCCGACCAATCGCTCTTCTGCTCTTCCTTGGAGATCTCTTGTTTCAGGTACCGCTTGACCACATGTTGGAGGCCGTGTTTGACGTTGGCCAAACCATTGGTGAGCACGCGGCTAGCGAGCATGGTGCACAAGATCGTGCCAGCGGGATGGATCTCATACTCCTGGAGCCAACCGAGATCAAACACCGCATTGTGCGCGATCCAGGTGCGCTCGGTCTCAAAGAACTGCTCCAGCTCAATCCAATCGTTGGTCTCAAGCTGGAAACAGTCGATCACGACGGGCGTTTGCCCCAGCGTACACAACTGCAATAACCGTAACCCGCCAAAGGTCGGCTGGAGCCCAGTTGTCTCCACGTCAAACGCAACAGTTTTCGCCCCCTCCAGAGTGGAGAGGTGCTCAATGCCAAAAAGGATTTCCATGCCTGGTAGGGCTTGTATTCTCCTACTCTAGCAAATTCCCAAGCTCACGGGCAGCGCACAATTCGGCAAGTGTCGTCCCACCCTCGGGAAACCCCAACGTGCAGCGGTGGTACCAGTGCACGCACCGCCGGCACACGCCACCGTCCTCCAGCGGCTTGTACTTCTCCAACATTGTCTGCAGTCGGCGCTCCTCTTTTCCTGCATCGCTGGCGCGATAACAGGTAAAGCACTCAACGGCATTTGTAGTCGCCCGGCCACACTTGGCACACAATCGGCTGTTAATTGAGATGCCCATCAGAAAAACTTCAATCGTAAAAACCCAGGTAAACGTTTCATCTTGCCGGTGTTTGTGTGCTGCGCCGCCCCAGCCGGCAACTCAACCTCAACCGTGAATACTCTGTGCCCACAAGCTTGACATTCCCGCTGGCGCAGAACCGACTCCGCGGTATCTCGGCAACTCCGCGCCACGCCCATCCGCTCAAAATCACATCTTTTGCACCGCATCCGTCACGTCAACTTGAAATTCGTTCATCCTTTAGAAGCCTGAACACGAGTATCGCCGTAGTAACGGCCAGTCTTTGAGTAGTCCTTGCTCGGCAGCAATGTCAATGTGTGGAACACAATCTGCCCAATCCGCATCCCAGGCCACAACGGCACCGCGTGCATGGATCGAGCGTTCTGCAATTCCAGCGTGAGCCTGCCGGCGTAACCAGGATCAACATACCCCGCAAAGAGGTGCTCTAACCCTTCACGCGCCCGGCTGGATTTAAGCGCCAGCTGCCCAGCAATGCAGTCAGGCAGCCGGAACTCCTCCAACGTCTCCGCCAGCACAAATTCGTGCGGCTGGAGAAAAAACGGTTCTTCCTGCGTGCATCCCGCAATGGAGTACGGCACCAGCTGGGGCGTTGACGGCAACTCCACCAGCAAGTTCTCGCCGAGTCTCACATCAAGACTCGCGGGATTCACCAGCTCCGCCTGGAACGGCGTCACGAGGTCACGCCGCGCCAACGCAAAGATGTCAACGTCCGAAAGAACCGCCACCGTCAGATCACTGCCGCGGTCGGCTGAGCCTGCTGGAGCGAGACATGCTTCCAGGTCTTGCCCCACTTGATGCAGTTGATCGTGGTGACATGCACGCCATACTCACGCGCAATCTTGGCCACCGACTTACCGCCAGCCTGCAACTGGCGCTTGATCTCCAGCACCTTCTTCTCCGTCAACGCCGCCCTCGTCTTGCGGCGCGACACACGAGTCTTACCTTGAGACTTGTGTACGGCAGTTGTACGTACAGTTTTCTCGCCGGCGACCAGCGGAATGGTCTGCTGGGGCTTGTTCAGGTCGATCTCAACGTGCTGGGCAGCGTTGATGGCAACGAAGGCTTGCTCCAAAGCAGTTGTGATCTGCTGGAACTGCTGGTCGGAAAGAATGTGCATGTTCATAGGTCGAACGAGTTGAAGTGTAGTACAAGAAAGCTCTAGTGGAGAGCTGTGCCGATGTAGAGGATGCCAATAGCAACGGCTGCAAAGACGCAGACAGCAAGAGTGAAGACAGTCATCGGTTCTTCAGAGCTATCTCGATAGCAGCCTGAAAGTAGCGGGCAATTTTCATGCGCCGATATTCGGTGCTGGCCTCCTCACTGTTCATGTCCTCCATCTGCTGGTGCTTCTCCATGGCTTCCTGGAGCGCCGCCCGTGTCTCCACGTTCAGCATCTCCAGGTCACGAAGCGGCATGTCGGCAATGCCATCGAGGTGGATGGTCTTGCCCAGCAAAAACGAGCGATAAAAGGGAGTGATAGACGTGTCAGTCATCAGCGTGTTCAACGATGTAGGAATTACGCAGTGCGCTGCGTATGGTGCCGTGGATGGGCTGGCCGAGATCACCTAAGAGGTCGGCAGCCCGAAGAGCCACCATATGCGCCATGACCGCCGGATCGCGCTGATACTTGCCGATGACCAACATCAACTCGTACACGTAGGCGTCGGCATAACCAAAGTCTTCTGGGAACGGCAAACCCAGCTCATCTTCCCAGTCGCTGGCAAGGATGTCTTCACCAGGCTGGAGCGGGTTAGGTCCCCACTCACCACCCTCGTCGCCGTCCCAGCCATACTCCTTCCGAACTGCCCAGTCGGCATCGGCTTGGCGCATTGCCGCTTCAGCGGCATCAAGGTGCTCGTACCAGTTGGGGTACTTGTTGGCCATGGCTATGTTGAACTGAGCCGTGGCAAGTTCATAGTTGGAAGTCATTTGAAATCAAGCAAAAAATCGGGGATCTTGCTGCCTCACCGAGATGAGACCACTGAGACGCAATTTGAGAATCTCGTAGATGGCCAGTTTGGCGAGGCGGCTGGAACAAATGGTGTCGCTGGTGGCGAACACGTAGATGAGGTGGCGGTAAAGCTGGGTCAAGGTTTGGATCTTGACCCAGTGGGTATCGCCGGGGATCGGCTCGGTGCCGTATTCCCAGTCGTCGTAGTCTGGGGCGTTGCGAAGCTCGCGGGCTTCAGTCGTACCAATCGCTCTGGTCGATTGGCGCCCAGTCGTCGACGCGCTGGGAGAGGAGTTCTCGAAATCCTGCATCGCTGGAGGGGATCACATCCTCTTCGTGAAGCTCGAAGGAGCCTCGGCACAAGGCAGGGCCCCACTCTGCTGGCTCGAAATAACTTTGCGAGCGCACCAGGACAGCATCATCAACAAGGGCATCGACAACGATGCGGCGGCCGCCGTCTTCAAAACTGATGGAGTCAATTTCAAGTACCTGGCTCATTGGGCCTCCATAGCAGTTAAGCGCGTTTCAATGTTGTCCATCCACTGATCCCAGCTCATCTTCAGAAACTGCTCCAGATCCTGGAGTTGCTCCAGCTGGCGCATGTCGTAGGTGGGGTCCATGCCAGTCGCTTCAGCATCGGCAATCTTCTGCCGAAGCCCGATCACGGTCCAGTGGACGGCGAAATACCAGGGACTGAGCTTGTGGTTGTCGAGTTTGGTGTAGGTCAAGTCTTCCATTTGTAATAAAGAAACAGGGCAGCCCACGGGGTGTGAGCTGCCCTTAGTGTTACAGACGAATGGCCGGTATGTCAAGCCCTAGGTCGGAACCCCGAGATCTTCCGGCTGGTACTGGGTCAGCACGCAGACGTCTGCGCCTTGGTTGAGCGCCGTCCCAACGATGTAGTGGAACTGCGCCTGGGCATCCGGGCACTCCTCGATCTGATACTCCTCCACCTCGTAGGTCGTGCCGCGGCGGTACCAAGAAACCCGGATCACCGCCAGCAGCTCGAACGGGATGTCGCCAACCGTATAGCCCAGGGTTGGCTTCCTGGGACGCTTCGGCGGCGCTGGTTCCGGCTTAGCCACGGGATCCCTCCAAGTCAGCCATGAGACAAACCGCAAGAGCCCTAAGAAAAAGTTAGAGGGTTTCAAACCAGCCGGAGCGATTCAATTAAACAGTAAATAGGTTTGCCGGTTTAGTCGTTACCGGCGGACGAGTGCTTAACGATGAGCTGCGTAGCGCTGCACAGAGTAACGCTAAAAAGCAGAACGGAGCAAAAACCCAGGCTTCACCACGTAGGGCTACCCGGGATAAAAGCTGGTTCTTAATCGTAGAACCAGCAAGCGATAGCGGCACAATGCGGCAAATTGCGGAGTCCCGCAAAACAGTACGAAACAGCGAGTAGAGGCACACGGCAGTACGTCACAGCGCAATGTTTGCATTTGGGACTTACACCAAAGGTTGCCCAAATAATTACAAATCAGGCGGCATCAAAGTTGGAAGTTGTCCACCTTGCCGCAAGATTTTCACGGCCTGCCTTCTAGCACCATCAGCAGCTGAAGAAATCAGTGCATGGCGCGATTGATTAACTTGCAGTTGATCTCGATCATGCTGTGCAAGGTTGTCGGCATCAATCTGAGTAAACATCCTGCGAGTTGATCGCCGATGTTTATTCAAACCCTGGTATGCCTGACCATTTAGATACCCAATAGCTTGAGCATCAGTAAGAGCCATCAAACTCCCTTGGTGCTGCTTAAACACAATCGGCGCATGAACTGCATCACGAGCACGCTCAAGCCAGTCTTTTACACGAACAGAGTGCCAGTTTTGCTGGGACTGATCTTGAGCAGTAAGCACCTCATTTTTTGTAAAAAGAACGTGGTACATCTCAACAACTTTATGCGCTGGAATAGCCTCACCTTTTTTAAGGTTGCGCCAGTCAATACCAGCAACTGTTGTAGGAAGATCGTCTGGATTTATAGTCACTCTTCTGTCTCCTGAATTTCAGTAACAGCAAAGCGACCATAGCGAGGACGCCACGTACCCAAACCTTCAGCCTTACCAGCCATGTTTGCGATGCGCCGCAGTTGGTCTATACCCATAATTTCGTCATCAAGGGTTAGTTCAAACTTGGCAGACCAGTCAGGGATATATAAGCGATTAACCCAAACTCCACGACCTGTAAACGCAGCTAACTGAAGCTTGGGACTACGGCTATTGAGCATGTCAACAGCGTTTTTTGACCCTTCAAACTCAAGCAGAGGGTTGTTATTTACAACGATAGAGCGAAGAACATCCTTACCTAACTTCCACTTAGTAGCAGCATTACGCAGACATCGTTGAAAATTAGCTCCTGGCATGTATGGATCAGAAAAACCGTCAAAGCCGACTTCATTGTTGGCTTCATCAACTTCTACAACACCTTCTTTTGCCCAGTAACCAGAGAAAAGCCAATCAAGGATGCGTACAGCTCGGTGTACACCATCAGTTTTAGCTTTACCTTTTTTGTCAGTAAAATACTGCTTTTGTTTGCAGTATTCCCCGAGTGGATCGCTGTAATGAACATTAGAACAGAGAAGGCCAGCGGTACCTTCAACTGTTACTTCAAAATTCCGAAAGGCCATGAGTGAAAAGTAAGTGGTATCGGTTTTATTCGTAAACCGAAAACGAGTGCAATAAGGAACGGCACGAGGAATTGCGCTGCAATGCAATAAGCAGAGCAAAGTCACAAAACGAAGCGACGTCATCAGCGGAAACCCACCGACTCATGCAGTGTACTACACGAGTCGGCACTACTGTCAACCCCTAGTCCCAGAGTTTGCTGGCCTCCTCCATCAACGTGGCCAACTCCTGCGGCGAGCGTTCTCCCCTTGGGGAGCCATCCAAAACGTGTCCCACTGGGGCACTTGCCTTGGTATCACTGGAATTAACAGTGGGACACATGGTTGGGCTGTCCCACTGTGTCCCACTGCTATGTGACGATTCCGCGATTGGCTCAACAGCAGTGGGACAACAGTGGGACACGTCAGAGGGTTGTCCCACTGTACTTTCCAGTCCCTGACTGGATTCTTCCCCAGTGGGACACATATTTATAGGCTTTTCACGCGAGGACACAGCACGGTAAAAAGCGGTAGGTGAACCACCCCCCTTACTGGGGCGTTCTTCAACCACCTCCACCAACCCCCTGGAGACCAACCGCTGCACCGCCTTGCGGATCCCGGCAACGCTGCCACCACACAGTGGATCAGCCGCCAGATCAGCCCGCGTCACTGACCGTGGGTAGGCAGATCGCACGCGCTGGAGCACCCGATCCACCACGGAAGCCGGACTGGAGCTATCGCCGTCCAACTCGACGTAATCGGTCAGCGAGAACGTCAGGTCGTTCTCCAGCTTCATCAGCAGCTTGCTGCCATCACGCCCCGCTCTGGACTTCTCCACGGTGATGAGACGGGCGTTGGAGCCGGTCTGCTCCAGC
>Ga0172376_10005978_pt1 | contig 13377 bp, 6 predicted proteins | sample Lak35m_FD_121114 | JGI IMG/M metagenome (GOLD analysis project Ga0172376, IMG submission 121114) | Freshwater microbial communities from Kabuno Bay, South-Kivu, Congo - kab_092012_35m | ecosystem: Environmental > Aquatic > Freshwater > Lake | place: Democratic Republic of the Congo: South-Kivu...
AGGGTAGGATTAAACAAACTTCTTCCTGGGTTAATCATCTTGATCATTCCGCGAATCATTTGTTCTGCACTTTGGAAGTCTGCAATTACTCCATCTTTAAGTGGCCGGACGGTTTCAATGAGTTTGTGGGTTTTTCCATGCATTTGTTGTGCTTTTTTCCCAATAGCCACAACCTTTCCCGACTGAATGTCCTTTGCAACAATAGACGGTTCGTCAACCACAACCTTATCGTTCCAAATTATCAACGTATTGGCAGTACCTAAGTCTATGGCAATCTCTTGAGTTAAAAAGCTAAATAATCCCATTTCGTGTCCCCACTTTAAATAATAAAAGAGTCCTCTTTTTGCACTGTCGCCTAATCAAGACTCCGTATAAGTTGTAAAGATATAAAAGTTCAGTTGAATTTAAAAAATTAGTGTTTAAAATGACGCACTCCCGTAAAAACCATTGTCATATCGTTCTTGTTACAATAGTCGATTGACAATTGGTCCTTCACCGATCCTCCAGGCTGAATGACTGCTTGAATTCCTTCTTTACGCGCAATTTCCACACAATCAGGGAAAGGAAAAAACGCATCACTCGCCATAACAGCTCCGTTTAAATCAAAGTTGAATGCTTTTGCTTTGTGTATGGCTTGGGTTAATGCATCAACGCGCGATGTTTGTCCGGTTCCACTTGCCAAGAGCTGATTGTTTTTCGCCAAAATAATTGTATTTGATTTCGTGTGTTTCACAAGTTTATTTGCAAATAATAAATCGGAAATATCATTTGAAGTTACCTGCCTTTTGGTTACCGTGGTTAAATTACTTTCGGTTTCAGTTTTAAGGTCCTTATCTTGCACCAAAAATCCATTGAGAGCTGACCTTACTTGTTTTTGACTAAATTCTACTTGTTTCTGAACTAATATTATTCGATTTTTCTTTGATTTAAGAAGTTCTAAACCTTCGGAATGATATCCTGGAGCGATCAATACTTCACAAAACAATTCGTTTATAAGCGTTGCAGTCTCCTTGTCAATGAAGGCATTTGAAATGAGAATACCACCGAAAGCACTCACCGGGTCAGCAGCTAAGGCATCTTCATATGCTTCTTTGATGGTGTCCCTCGTAGCCAAACCACAAGCATTGTTGTGTTTGAGAATTGCAAATGTTGGTCCGTCCGTAGTGAATTCCCCAATCAAATTAACTGCAGCATCCACATCTAATAAATTGTTGTAGGACAATTCCTTCCCGTGCAATTTATCGAAAAGAATGGAAAGGTCTCCATAGAACCAACCGCGTTGATGAGGATTTTCTCCATAGCGCAAAACTTCTGCTTTCTGCTCACTCAATTTCAAGTGTTTACTTTCATTTGCAGTGAAATAATTATGGATCGCGTTGTCGTAATGCGATGAAATATGAAAGGCTTCTGCAGCTAGGTTTTTTCGTTGCTCATAGGTGGTAGTGCCATGTTGACTTTTCAAAAGCTCAAGCAGATGATCGTATTGACTTACAGAAGAAATGATGGCTACATCGTTGTAATTCTTTGCCGCAGCTCTAATAAGTGAAATACCTCCAATGTCAATTTTTTCAATAATGTCTTCATGTGTTGCTCCTGATGTAACAGTTTCTTCAAAAGGGTAGAGGTCAACAATAACTAGATCAATTTGTGGAATGTCATGGGTTTCAATGGCAATTTGATCCTCGTTAAGGTTTCGTCTATTTAAAATACCTCCAAAAATTTTTGGATGTAAGGTTTTAACACGTCCGCCAAGTATTTCCGGAAATTGCGTCAGGGTTTCTACGGGTGTCACCGGAAGTTGCAACTCTTCAATAAATTTTTGGGTTCCCCCAGTAGAATACATTTCTACACCGTTGGCATGAAGCTCTTTTACGAGATCATCTAAACCTGATTTGTAATAGACTGAAATTAACGCTGATTTTATTTTTTTTGATTCACCCATAGTTTGAAAATAATGCGCAAAATTAAAGCAATTAACCGATTGCTTTTTGTTATTTCTATCAACAATTTAAAATAGTTTTCAATGTTAACTGAATGTTAAGAAAACCGGTTATTCAATTAACAAAAACATAACCTTTCATTCATTTAAGAATTATGGCAATACCCTTCCTTTGCAGCTGAAAATAATACATATGAAAGAAGTATTAAAGGGATTGGTTTTTACTATTAGTTTTTGTGTTTCCGGCTTAACGTTTGGACAGAACGCAAGCATCAGCGGAGTTATTACAGACGCGCTGTCCGGAGAAAAATTATTTAGCGTTAAAGTGGTTATTCAAGGATTGGGTAAGGGAGCGACGACGGATTTGGAAGGAAAATATGCCATAAAAGGTTTGTCTTCGGGCGCATACAAAGTAGATGTTCGTTACAACGAATACAACAATTTGCTTTTGGATGTCGTGCTAAAAGAAAATGAGAACTTTATTATGGACCTGAAGTTAGAGAAAGCCTCTCAGTTGGGGCCTGTAACCTTGCAAGGGAAGGTAAGTAAAGAATCTACCACAGAGCTCATTAGAATGCAACGTAATAGTGCTTCGGTTGTGGATGGGACTAATGCAGAAAATTTCAAGAAAACCCCTGATTCAAAAGCTTCAGATATTTTTAAAAGAATTAGTGGAGCTAGTATACAAGACAATAGATTCGTAATTGTTAGAGGACTAAGTGATCGGTATAACTTCGCCATGATTAATGGAGTTCCTCTACCAAGTTCTGAATCGGATAGAAAAGCATTTTCCTTCGATATTTTTGCGGCAAATATGTTGGATAATATTATGATAACTAAAACTGCAAATCCCGAGTTACCTGGGGAATTTTCGGGCGGCGTTGTGGATATTACAACATCAGAACCTAAAGATAAAAATTTCACCTTTATCCAATTGGGAAGTACAGTTAACACCATAACGTCTTTTCAGAATTTTAAAACGTATGAAGGCGGTAAATTAGATTTTTTAGGCCTTGGTTCAGCCTACAGAGAATTACCTAGTGACCTTCCTTCAACAACTGAATTTGCCACAGCATTGAATGTTGATAAGGCAAGATTTGCAAAAATGTTAACACCTACTTGGTCGACTTTTTCCAGAATGGCGCTGCCAAATACTAGTTTGCAATTTTCAATCGGAAGAAAATATAATCTCTCAGCCGATAAAATCTTTTCTTTTGTCGCGGCTTATTCGTACTCAAAAAATTGGAGTCGTTATGAACAAATACGAAGAGAGTTTGAAGAGTCGTCAATAGATGTAGTTCAAAGGATGGAGTTGACAGATACTGTTTATGCAACCAATATCATAAACAGCGCGATGGTTAACATGAAGCTCGTATTAAATCCGAAAAATCAAATTAGCTTTAAAAATTTATATTCTATAAACGCGGATGATAAAGTGAATGTTCGTAAAGGAATCAGGGAAATGGATAATGATCCAAAGCAATTTGAAAGAGCAACAAACTTTTGGTACACACAAAGTAATTTATATACAGGTCAATTAATTGGAAAACATGAACTCGGTGAAAAAACTAAATTCAATTGGAATTTAGGATATAGCAACGTAATGAGAAAAGTTCCAAATCTAAGAAGAATCGTTTACAGAAAATATGCTTCATTTGAAGATGACACCACCGAACAGTATGTGGCAGTAATACAAAATAACGGGTCTATTCCAACGGCAGCTGGGAATATGTTTTGGTCTGATTTAAATGAGAATATTTACAGTTCGCGATATGATTTATCGAGGAAAATGGATGTGTCTTCAAAATGGAAGAACGAAATAAAGATTGGAGGTTGGAACCAATTTAGAAAAAGAGAATTTAACTCTCGAAATTTAGGATTTTCTCAGTACAAACCACAAAATGGTTCATTCAATAGCAGTTTGTTGTTGCTTCCAGAGGATCAGATTTTCAATGAGAATAACCTAGGTTTAATCGAAGAAGGTGTCGGAGGATTTAAATTAGATGAAGTTACTAATGTCGACGATAGTTATAGAGCTTTTTCATTTTTAAATGGTGCATTCTTAATGTTAGACAGTAAATGGAACGATAAAATTCGCTTTGTTGGAGGAGCTAGATTAGAATCTTATTATCAAAATTTTCAATATATTGAGTTTGGATCAAATCAAAACAAGGTTATTGATACTAATAATGTAGACATTCTTCCTTCCTTTAATTTGATTTACTCGCCTCTAAAAAAATTAAATATTCGATTAGGATATTCCCAAACAGTCTCGAGGCCAGAATTTAGAGAATTGGCACCTTTCACTTTTTACGACTTTATTATTGATAATATCATTTCAGGAGATCCTTACTTGCAACGAGCGCAAATAACAAATACGGATTTAAGAGTTGATTATTATCCAGCAATTGGTCAATCAATTAGTGTTTCCGGATTTTTCAAACAATTTACAAATCCTATTGAATTGATTAACAGAACGGGTACATCCGGTGCTCCTGAGCTTTATTATTCCAATGTAAACTCGGTTCAAAACCTTGGACTTGAGTTTGAGTATCGAATTAATTTAGGGATTTTTAATCCTAAAGATAGCGCAAACTTTTTGAGAAATTTCACAGTTTATACAAATACTTCTCTTATACGGTCTCGGGTAGATTTATCAAATTTTGTAGGTTCCGGCGGCGAAAGACCACTTCAAGGTCAATCGCCTTACATTATTAATGCTGGTTTATTTTTCACTTCGCCAAATAAGGAATGGTCTATAAGTACATCTTATAATGTGGTAGGTCAACGCATTTATATTGTTGGAAATGTCCAAGAACCCAGTGTCTGGGAAAATGGCAGGCATGTAGTAGATATACAGCTTGCTAAGGTTTTTGGAGAAAAGTTTGAGTGTAAATTGAATATAAAGGATTTGCTTGCTCAAAAGCTATTGTTTTTTCAGGACTTGAATGGAAATCAAAAGTATGATGCAGCGTTTGACAACCGATGGCAAGAAGTACAATTTGGTAGAGCTATTTCCCTCAGTCTGAAATATAATTTCTAACAGTATTCGTTAACTGAGTACTGAAATTTTATAGTCAATAATTTCGCATTTTAATTTTTTTGTCCATTGTTAAGTTTACGTTAAATAAACTTAACAAACTCTTAAACAACATTTAAGACTCTTATAACTTACCTCCAATCTTTAAGGATGAAATTTGCATCAACAAAAAAATATATATTATGAAAAAGATTTATTTATCATTACTCTCTGCATGTGTAACAATAGGGTTGCATGCGCAAGATGCTTTCTGGACACCAACTACGTACAAAGGAGCATTTCCTGTAACGGATGGCACGCCGGCTACTGATTGGACTTCAGGTTGGTCAAATTTCAGTCCTGAAACTACTGTTTACCCAGCGGCTACTCAAACGGTATCGTCAGATATTACAACAAACACTACTTGGTCTGGTGTAATTTTCTTGCAAAATAAAGTGTATGTTAAAAACAATGCCACGTTAACTATAGCGCCTGGAACGGTTATCAGAGGTGACAAAGCTACACAAGGCACTTTAATTATTACAAGGGGTGCGAAAATCAATGCAAATGGTACTGCGACTCAACCTATTGTGTTTACTTCAGATCAGCCAGTGGGTAACCGTGCTGAAGGAGATTGGGGAGGTCTTGTAATTCTTGGGCTTGCCAAAAACAATCAACCTGGTGGTGTTGCAAATATTGAAGGTATAGTTCCTTCAACTGATACGCAATTTGGAGGTAATTTTGACAACGACAACTCAGGTGTATTGAGATATGTTCGTGTTGAATTTTCAGGAATTCCACTTGAGCCAAACAAAGAATTAAATGGTATTACTTTTGGATCTGTTGGGTCTGGAACCACTGTTGAATACGTTCAGGTTTCATGGTGTGGTGATGATTCATTCGAGTGGTTTGGAGGTACAGTAAATTGTAAATATATCATCGCTTATAGAGGTTTAGATGATGATTTCGATACGGATTTCGGCTATAGAGGAAAAGTTCAATTTGCATTATCGATTAGAGATAAAAATATATCTGACGCACCTGGTGATTCAAATGGTTTTGAATGTGATAATGATGCTACAGGATCAACTGCAACGCCTAAAACAAGACCAATATTTTCAAACGTAACTTTAGTTGGTCCAAAAGGAGATGGTTCGATAGCCTTACCAACTGGTGAAAAATTTGAAAAAGCTTTCCGTTTAAGAAGAAATACGGGCACATCAGTATTAAATTCACTTATTACTGGCTGGGAAAAAGGTTTGTCTATCGAGGGCGCACCTGTGGTGGCAAATGTGAATGGAGACACACTTGTTTTTGCTAATAACATTCTAACAAATTTCGCAACTCCAACTTGGTCAACTAATAACACCAATACGGTATTGAATTCAGGTGGAGCAACAGCAGCGTGGTACCAATCTTGGTGGTCAGCAAAAGGAAATGACTCAACTGCAACGCTTGCACAAGTTAACTGGGTGAATATTTTTACCCCTCTAGGAACAGCGCCTGATGCTCGTTTGGCTGCAGGTTCGGTTGCTGCAACAGGAGCTTCGTTTACAAATCCAATTTTCTTTAGTGTAGCCGCACCAATTGTCGCAAATAATTCATTTACATATTGTCAAGGAGCAACAGCTACCCAATTGTCAGCTACAGCGTCAACAGGAAATACATTGAGCTGGTACAACGTTTCAACTGGCGGAACTGCTCTATCTGGCGCTCCTACACCAAGTACAGCTGCTCCAGGGTCATTTACTTATTATGTAAGTCAAAAAAATGCCGATGGTGATGAAAGTCCTAAAGTTGCAATTACTGTAACAGTTAACGCGCTACCTTCAACACCAACGATTACAGCAGGTGGAGCAACTTCTTTTTGTACAGGTGGAAGCGTTGAATTAACATCATCTGCTTCAACAGGAAATACATGGTCAACAAACGCAACAACTCAAGCGATTACTGTAACTTCTTCTGGTTCTTACACAGTTACTGTTACTGATAACAATGGATGTACAGCATCTTCTGCAGCAACAACGGTAAACGTTAGTAACGCACCAGCTCCTACTGTTACAGCCTCAGCAACGCAAGCTTGTTCAGGAGATGTAGTTACTTTAACTTCTTCAACTGCTGATTCATATGTATGGTCAAATGGCGCAACGACTCAAACTATCCAAGTTACAGCAACTGGAGCGTTTTCAGTTGTAACAACAAATGCAGATGCTTGCGCTGGTGTAGGTACATCAAACACAGTAAACGTAACGTTCACAGCGACTCCAACAGCAGCTGGTTCATTTACTTCAAATGGTAACATAGTTACGTTTAGTAATACGTCTACAGGTGCGTCTTCTTACTCATGGAATTTTGGAGATTTCTCTAATTCATCGGCAGCAGCTCCGGTACATGCTTACGCTGTTGACGGTACATACCAAGTTGTTTTAACGGCAATTAATGGTAACTGTACAGATACGGTAACATTTAATGTTGTAATCAATACTTCATCATTGAATGAAATTACGGGTGTTGAACAAGTGAAATTATATCCTAATCCAACTAATGCAAATGCAACCCTACAGTTTGTAAATAATTTAGGAACTGAAACGACAATCGCACTTCAAGATCAGTTTGGAAGAATTTTGGAGAGCAATACGACTTCTAACATTGGATTAAATGAAGTTACAGTAAATACATCAACGCTTAGTGCAGGTCTTTATCAAGTGGTATTGACGAATGCTTATGATAGCGTAATATTAAAATTAATCGTTAACAAATAATATTAATAAAGAGACCGGGTTGGGAAACTGACCCGGTTTTTTTTACTTCTGCCACTATGGAAAATCTTAAAGGCCATACGATCTTGTTAGTTGACGACGAAGCGGATATTTTGGAATTCCTATCCTATAACATTCGAAAAGAAGGATACAAAGTCTTTACAGCTTCCAACGGTGAAGAAGCGATTAAAATGACACAACAAATCAGTCCATCTTTAATTCTTCTAGATGTGATGATGCCGAAAATGGATGGCATTGAAACGTGTCAAGTGATTAGAAAAGATTTGAATTTATCCCAACCAATTATTGCTTTCTTAACTTCGAGGGCAGAGGATTATGCTCAAATTGCGGGTTTTGAAGCTGGTGCAGATGATTACATTACAAAACCAATCCGACCTCGTTTATTGATTACAAAAATTGAAAGTTTATTGAGACGATTAGATAAATCCAAGGGAATAGAGGTTGAAGTAGGTGAAAGTTCGGTGAAAATAGACCGTGAAAAGTACATGGTGGAAATAGAAGGAAATCAGTTAGTGCTTCCGAAAAAAGAATTCGAACTTTTAGAACTTTTGGCTAGCAGGCCAGGAAAAGTGTACAACAGGGATCAGATACTTGCTATTGTTTGGGGAAATGAAACTATAGTGGGCGAACGAACAATTGATGTTCACATTCGAAAATTAAGAGAGAAATTAGGAGATCATTACATTAGAACAATTAAAGGTGTAGGGTACACGTTTAACGATAAATAAAGAATATTTTTCGAAGTTTTAAATGATTTTTTAATAGTTTAGCTAAGGTTCAACATTGTTGAACTTTTTGTTTTTTGTGGCACACTATTTGTTAATAGGTCTACGCTAAAACATACTACTTGAACATCACTAAAACCTTGTTTAAGTGTAAAGCATAATTAAATCACAAATACTTTTTTCATCAATGAGCCCCGTAAAGGGGCTTTTTGATTTTCATAACCTACGTTAATTCGCAAACTACAATAGAATGTTTATTTTTGATCAGTCAACACAATAGATTTATGGAAAGAAGAAGTTTTGTTGGAAAATTAACCTTAGGCTTGAGCGCGGCAATCTCTGCTCCCTTTATTGCTTGGTTCAAAAATGACAAACAAGAAAAAAATACACCAACCATGATAAAAAAAATTAGACCATTAGGATTTCAGTGGGAGACCTTAGATCCTTTTTTATTTTGTGTTCATCACGAAGATTTTTTTCCTAAAGGAAATGATGATTTAGGACCAGACTCTACTTATTTTAACGGTAGACATATGGGCCAAGATTTCATAGTTAAAGATGGTTTTAGGATGTATCATGGCATGAAGGTTCCTGGATTTCCTGGTCATCCTCACAGAGGATTTGAAACGATTACGGTGGTAAGAAAAGGATTAGTAGATCACACCGATTCAACTGGAGCAGCAGGAAGGTATGGCAATGGCGATGTGCAATGGATGACAGCAGGTAAAGGTGTTCAGCATGCAGAAATGTTTCCTCTGTTAAATTCCCAAGAGGATAATCCCTTGGAGCTTTTTCAGATTTGGTTAAATCTACCAAAGAAAAGCAAAATGGTTGCCCCACATTTTAAAATGCTCTGGTCTGAAAATGTTCCGAAATACACTGTAAATGAAGGTGATGGCAGTGTACATGTAGAGGTATTGGTTGGAAAATTAGGTGCTCACCGTGCAGAATCTGCACCACCAGATTCATGGGCAGCTCCGGAAGATAACCATGTTGGTATTTACAACATTCAGCTTGATCCTAATAGTTCTTTCACGCTTGAAGCCACTGCGCAAGGTGTAAATCGTTCCCTTTATTTCTACGAAGGCAATTCATTAACTATTGGAAATACGGAAATTCCTCATTATCATGCGGTGGATGTAGATCCTAATGTGGCTATTCAATTAAAAAGCGGAGCAGAAGTTTGTAAAGTGTTAGTTCTTCAAGGGAAACCTTTAAACGAACCTGTTGTGCAACATGGCCCGTTCGTTATGAACACCCGCGAAGAAATTTATCAGGCATTTCAAGATTACCAGCAAACCCAATTTGGAGGTTGGCCTTGGCCATCATACGACCATGTACATGACCGTGAAATGGGAAGATTCGCCAAACATTCTAACGGGCAGCTCGAAAAGAAATCTTAATCCAAACGTATTTCAACTCCAGCCGCTCTGATTTTTTTCTCGATTTCAGGAAGTTTGGAACTGACTATTTCTAATTCTTTCCTTGCTTTTTCTAGTAGAGAAACCGCTGCATTCATGCATTTTAGGTGAGTTGGTGTAGGACCATAAGTTGATCCTCCAACTCCAGTACTCACAACACCAAGGTAATGGTAGATAGTAGGGTATTCATTTTCTTCACCTATTTGCTGTTTGATATTACTTCCGCTGATGAGGTTTTCAATCGTTAAAAAATTACTTGAAAAAGCTGAAAGAGCAGAAAATTCATCCGCTAAAATTTTACTAGAAAGAGTTAACGCTTTGTGCATTGTTTCCACTTTTCGTTTCTCTTTTTTCACTTGCTCGTTAAATAACTGAACGGCACTATACGCTTGGTCAAGTTTTACCCAAAACGCCGTAACTTCCTCAGCTGACATTCCTTTTATTGTAGGTGTTAATCCCGGAAGAGGCTCAATTTCAAAGGAAACTCTCTCTCCTAACTCGAAACATTTTTGATTTTCAATTTTTAAAAGTTGAACTTGATACTTTCCAGGGGCAACCATAGGACCTTCATTTTTCCAGTCTTTGTTTTCAGGAGTAATAGTACCTACAGCTTTTCTACGTAAGTTCCAATTTACACGCTGAAATCCTTTTCCATTTGAAGCTTCGATTAATCTCACCAATTCTCCTGATGCGCCATAAATTGCAAGCATTACCTTTGGATCTCCTTCAAGTTCCTCTTTTTCAAGAATTGCCCAGTCCGGAATAGCCACTTCTTTTTGAGCTTTTAGTGCTTCACTTTCTTGTTCCTTTCGCTTTTCTTTAGAAGATTTCAAAGAATTTGCCATGTAATAGGTGAATTGTACTCCAAAGTCTGGATTTTGAGCAACAAAATAACCATCACCTTGAGAGGCTTTTCCTCCTTCCCCTAGTACGGAGCGCTGCTGATACCAATAACTTTTTCTTGGAGTTGTTATGAATGCCTCTTTTTTTACAGATTCCTCATCCAAAGTTCTTAACGCGCTGTAATCGTCGAGAATGTAAATCCCTCTACCAAAAGTTGCCAAAACAAGATCGTTTTCACGTTTTTGAATGGCCATGTCGCGCACTGAAATTGTGGGTAAACCTGCACTAAATTTCAACCAATTATCTCCATTGGAAATCGAAACATAGACACCAAATTCAGTTCCTAAAAACATCAAATTCTTTTTCACATGATCTTGTACAATGCGCCACGTGATTGTACGTTCAGCAATTCCTTTTGTAATCAATACCCATGTTTTTCCTTTGTCGTTACTTTTATACACATAAGCTTTGTAGTCTCCGCTTTTGTGGTTATCAAATACAGCATACACTGTGTTTTCGTCGTGTAAATCTGCCTTAACATCATTTACAAATGCTTGTGCCGGTAAACCAGGAATTGAAGAAAAAGGAATTTTCCTCCAGTTTTTACCACCGTCTTCTGTAACATGGAGATTTCCATCATCAGTACCCACATAAAGTAAACCTTCTTTTTTTGGTGATTCCGAAATGTTTGTGATACTGCTGTAATTTGACATAGCATAGATATCCCAGGGATTATCCCAGGCTTGTTTTTTACCAAAAAATGGTGTTTGCGTCCTTGGTGTGTTGGTTGTTAAATCCGGAGAGATAACTTCCCAAGAATCGCCACGGTTATCAGATTTCCAAAGTCTTTGAGAAGCGAAATATATCCGAGACGACTTATGTGGACTCACGAGAATAGGTGCATCCCAGTTGAATCGCTCCGATTTTTCACCTAATTCCGGTTGTGGTTGGATGTATACATTTTCTCCCGTCGCACGATCATGACGCACCAAATTTCCTTGTTGCCATTGAGCATATACAATAGCTGGATTACCTGGTTCAGTGGCAGGTTGATGACCATCTCCACCTAGAAGTATGCTCCAATCTGCGTTGCGAATTCCGTTAATATTTGTTGTTCTTGATGGTCCCATTTGCGAACTGTTATCTTGAGTTCCTCCGTAAACATTATAGTAGGGCAATTGGTCGTCTACGGCAACTTTGTAAAACTGCGTGAGCGGCAGGTTGGAGACATATTTCCATGATTTTGTTTTATCAAAACTTTCGTAAACGCCACCATCTGTACCAACAAGCAAATAATTTGGGTCATTTTTTTTGAAGGCAATTGCATGATTATCAACGTGTTTATTGTTTTCGTTCATTGTGTAAAAGTCTCTACCACCATTATCTGAAATAAACATCATATAACTGACCAAGTAAATCCTGTCAAATTGATGAGGATCAGCGTACAGTTCTTGGTAATAATGCGGACCAGTTCCACCGGAGACAACATCCGACATTTTATTCCAAGAAGCTCCTTGATCGACACTTTTAAAAACTCCACCCTTTCTTCTGTCTAATTCAATTGCAGCATATACAACATCGGGTTGTTGAGGTGAAATAGCCAGTCCAATTTTTCCGAGGTTTGATGAAGGTAATCCACTACTCAACTTACTCCAATTTTCTCCACCATCGGTTGATTTATAAATGGCCGTTCCCGGTCCACCACCCATGTAACCCGCGATGGTACGATGTCGTTGCCACGTAGCAGCATATATCACATCAGGATTTCTTGGATCTATTACTAAATCGGTTGCACCTACCCATTCTCCCTCTCCTAAGGTCTTTTTCCAAGTTTTACCGCCATCAATAGATTTGTAAACACCGCGATCACCACCGGAAGACCAAAGTGGGCCTTGTGATGCGACCCAGATGATTTGACTATTTTTTGGATGAATGATAATTTTTGAAATGTGCTCACTTGATTTAAGTCCCATGTGTTGCCATGATTTTCCACCGTCAGCGCTTTTGTAGATTCCGTCACCATAACCGACATGTCTGCCCCCAACATTTTCTCCTGTTCCAACCCAAATTTCGTTATAATTACTTGGGTTTAAGGCTAGGCACCCGATGGAATAAGATCCTTTTCCTTCAAAAATGGATTGCCAGGTAGCACCTGCATTTTCAGTTTTCCAAACACCTCCGGAACCTGCAGAAACATACCATTTGTTTTCATTGCTAGGGTCAATCACAATATCAGATATCCGTCCTGACATGAAGGCAGGGCCGATGCTTCTAAAATTAAAACCACCAAGTATTTCGCTTGAAATCGCAGAGGTTTTGGAATCAACTTTTGAGTTTTTTTGCGCAATGGCTATGCTGCCGCTAACTAAGAAAAATAGTAAGAGTTTTTTCATTTGTATAATTTATTTTTTATCGGTCATATGAAATGGCAAAAGAGATTTATTCATTCGCTTTTTTATGGAAAATCTTTTTGTGCTTATTTCATAATATTTTTTTGTTGTGTAAATATACGTTTATCCAAAATAGAATTGTGAATTGCTAAAGGTGAATTTTGAGTAAAAAGTTTTTTAAAATGAAAAATATAACTATTTTTGTCACCCCGAAAACGTCGGGAATTAATAATTATAAAGCGAGAATAGCTCAGTTGGTA
>Ga0172376_10005979_pt1 | contig 13376 bp, 11 predicted proteins | sample Lak35m_FD_121114 | JGI IMG/M metagenome (GOLD analysis project Ga0172376, IMG submission 121114) | Freshwater microbial communities from Kabuno Bay, South-Kivu, Congo - kab_092012_35m | ecosystem: Environmental > Aquatic > Freshwater > Lake | place: Democratic Republic of the Congo: South-Kivu...
CCGTATTCTAGCTGACTGGCCGCACTGCGCGTGCAAGACCCCGTAGTACGAGGCTGGCCTCGAGCCTGTGTGGGACGCGCAACAGGCGACTGACCTGCAGCGCCGCCCCACCCGTCAGCAGCAATTCCACGCGTTTTCGGGGTGCTTTGCGGCCGCGCGCCTCGGCGAGTGCGCGCTCAATCACGGCCGCCGCAGCATGATGTGCGCCGGCGGCGAGCGCCGAGCGTGTATCGCGAGCGAAGAGCTCTTGGGCCCGCCCTGGCCCGCGACGGACGCGCCGACGGATACCGCCTGTCGAGCGCAGCAGCGTGTCGGTCATCAGTTGTGGACCGGGGACGATCGCACCACCACGATGCACACCCTCCGCATCAAGCAGGTCGAGCGTCAGTGCCGTGCCGATGTCAGCGACGCACACCGCACTGCGAGGCCGTTGCAGCTCGCGCGCACCAAGCAGCGCGAGCCAGCGATCGGCCCCGAGCCGCCACGGATCTCGGTAGCCATTTTTAACACCCCCAAGAGCGCGGACGCTGCGCACGAGCCGAGGCCAGCGACCGGTCGCCGCGCGTACCGCCTTGCGTAGCGCTGCGCGCACCCGAGCGCCCGCAACGCTGACGACATGCACCTCGACTGCATCGCCCTTGGGAACTCGATCGAATAATTCTTTGGCGAAATCTTTTGCGCCCCAGCCCGCGTGCTCCGCTGCACGCATCCGACCGGGCGCACCATCGCGGCGCAACCAGGCCCACTTGACGCGCGTATTGCCAAGATCAATGAGCAAGACGCGGTGGCGCTTCACGCGGCCCCACTCCGACGCACCGAGATCTCACCGGCCGTGATGCTGAACTCTTCGCCCTGCGCCGTTCGCAACTGCAAGGCGCCGTGCGCGTCGATTCCCACCGCGGTTCCCGCGCGCTCGGCACCCGTACCGGACACGCGCACCGACTCGCCCCGCAGCGCATCCGCTTCCGGCCAGGCGGCGCGAAACGGCGCAAAGCCTTGGGCCGCAAAACGAGTGACCGCCTGCAACATCGACTCGAGCACACAAGCGATAAGCGCGTTGCGTTGTAGTGGGTCGACACCACAGTCGGCGAGCGCCGCGGCAAGGTTACCGGTGGCGGCAATCTCGCTGCGCGCTACGGGATCAAGCCGCAGATTAAGACCGAGGCCAATGACCACGTGCGCCGGGCCCGTCGCTTCAGCACGCAGTTCTACGAGGATGCCGCCAAGTTTGGCGAGCACAGGCTGCCCCTCGGCATCTCGTTGGACGCGCACCAGATCGTTCGGCCATTTCAGGGCGATGCCCGTCGCGCCGCAGCGCTGCAAGGCCGCGCGCACGCTGAGGCCGATGACGAGCGTGAGCGCTGGCAGATCACGCGGGGTGGGATCGAAGCTCGTTGCTACCGACAGACACACACTGTTGCCCAACGCCGAGCGCCAGACACGCCCGCGACGGCCGCGACCCGCTGATTGATGCTCGGCCAACAAGACGTCGAATTGGCCCACCGGTGGCATAGAAGCGGCGAGCAACTCGGCATTGGTCGAGAGTGCCGACCAACGCACCTCGAGAGCGTGAAGATTCCCGGCCACCGGTTGCAGAGCCGCGCGCAGCGCCGCGGCATCCAGCGGCTGCACTGGGGTGGCCAGACGATACCCGCGCTGAGTTTGCGCCTCGATGGACAAGCCGAGATCGCGCAGCGTCTCGATGGCTTTCCATACCGCGCTGCGCGTCACACCGAGACCTTGGGCGAGGGCCTCGCCCGAGAGGGTCCGACCGGTAGCCAGCGTTCGAGAGACCTGCTCGAGCAACGTGCGCATGCGCGCCAGCGCCCAAGCAGCCAGAGGCTTCGCGCACGAGGCTCGGCGCCTCGGCGCATACGCGCGATGTTGCTGCGATGGGTCCAGAGCACGAACACCGCGCAGGCCGCACCGAACACGACGAGCGGCTCAACGGTGTGCGCCGCGATCCAGCCGGCCTTGCCCGCCCACAGCGCGAGCGCGGGCAGCGCTGCGGCCGCCACCATCGAGCCGAGACCGACATAGCCAAACAGCATCATCATGACGAGCCAGACGGCGAGCACGCCGAGCAGCAGCACCGGCGCCAACGCGAGCAAACTACCGAGGAGCGTCGCCACGCCCTTGCCGCCGCGGAACCCGTGAAAAATCGGGTAGACGTGTCCTACGACGGACGCGAATCCACAGCCGACTTGCAACCAGGCCAAAGACAGCGGGTCAGCGGCGCTCTCGACTGGAGCAAACAGCCCTGGCACGGCGCGAACGGCTAGGTATACCTTGGCCACATCGATGATGATTACGCCAAGCGCAAAGGCCTTGCCCTGCGTACGCAAGGCGTTGGTCCCACCGGCGTTGCCACTGCCTTGGGTACGGATATCCACGCCTCGAAACTTGCCCAGCAACAGGCTGCCGTTGAGTGAGCCGAGCAGATAGGCCGCCAACAAGCGAAGGAGTGGATCCCACATACGGCAAATCTTAACGTAGGGGGCAATCGGGTGCAGAATGCACCGATGAGCGATGTGATCCCGACCTTGAGCCTGCGCGAGGCAGACTCACCGGCCTTCGTGCGCGACTTGGGGGCGGCCTACGAGCATCACGGCTTCGTGATCCTGACGGACCACGGCATGCCACAAGCATCGATCGACCGTTTTCTCGGTCTCTACCAAGCCTTTTTTGCCTGGCCGGAAGAGGCCAAGCGCCGCTACCACGTGCCGGGAGGCGGCGGTGCCCGCGGCTACACCCCTTTCGGCATTGAAACCGCCAAGGGCGCGACACACCATGACCTTAAGGAATTCTGGCACGTGGGTCGCGAACTGCCGCCCGGTCATGACTATCGCAAGTACATGGCCGATAACGTTTGGATCGACGAACTGCCGGGCTTTCGTGAAGCGTCGATCGAGATGTTCGAGACTTTTGATTTGACGGGTCGTCGCATCCTGCGGGCGATCGCTGCGATCCTGAACCTGCCGGCTGATTTTTTTGAAGACAAAGTCCAGCTCGGTAACAGCGTGCTGCGCGTCATCCACTACCCGCCCCTGCCGCCTCAGCCCACCGAGAGCGTGCGCGCCGGTGCGCACGAAGACATCAACGTCATCACGCTACTGCTCGGCGCCGAAGAGCCCGGGCTACAGGTACAGAGCAAGCGCGGTGAATGGCTCGAGGTGAATCCCGCACCCGGCTCCATGGTCGTCAATGTGGGCGATATGCTGCAGCGACTCACCAACGGCACCTTGCGATCGACCAGTCATCGCGTCATCAACCCCAAGAGCGATCGGGCGCGACACGCTCGCTACTCGATGCCGTTCTTCCTGCATTTCAACCCGGACTTTCCCATCGCCGCCCTGCCCTCTTGCGTGGGTCCGGGCAAACCCGAGCCGCTGCCACCCATCCTTGCCGAGGAATATCTGCAAGAGCGGTTGCGGGAAATCAAACTCAAATAACGGACGCGACACAGGGACGTCGCATGGCCAAGTTGTACTTCTATTACTCGACGATGAACGCCGGTAAATCCACGGCGTTGCTGCAGGCGTCGCACAACTACGGCGAGCGCGGCATGCGCACGCTTGTCTACACCGCGAAACTGGATGACCGCGCCGGCGGCAAGGTCGCCTCACGCATCGGTATCAGCGCGGAAGCGCGCCACTTCAGCCCGGCGCGCAACCTGCATGCGGACATCGCCGCCGAGCAGGCCGCGGATCCGCTCGCCTGCGTCTTGGTCGATGAGGCGCAGTTCTTGACGGCCGAGCATGTCCGTCAGCTCGCACGGGTGGTGGATGAGCTCAACGTCCCCGTCCTCTGCTACGGGCTGCGTACGGACTTCCTCGGCAGGCTCTTCGAGGGCAGCGCGCAATTGCTGGCTTGGGCCGACAACTTGGTCGAGCTCAAGACCGTGTGCCACTGCGGACGCAAAGCCACGATGGTGGTCCGTGTCCGCCCCGATGGGCGCGTTGAATCCTCGGGAGCGCAAGTCGAGATCGGCGGAAACGATCGCTACGTACCGCTGTGCCGCCGGCACTTCGTTGCAGCACTCGAAAGCGGCGAGGCCTAGCGACCGATGGCCCGAGGGTTGTAAACCTCAGGTGTTGTAAAAATGAGACGTTGACCGGGGTGCGCGAAAGGCACCGGCTGTCATAGAATATTCACCGATCGATTGTCTAATATGCCCCACATCCCGCAGGGCAGCAAGCCCTGTAAAGAATTCGTTTTCGTTCATCTGGAGACTTGCAACGATGTCCACGCTGCTGTCGGGTAATGCTTTGCCCGTGTCCGCCACGCGACGCTCGCGCGTCACGCTCGCCGTTCTTCTCGCCTGCCCGTTGGTGGTTGTCGCCACGGCACCCTCGGCCTTCGCCCAGTCCACGGGTACGACGGCCGCGGAAGACCTGCAAGAGATCGTCGTCACCGGTCGCCGCGCCCCCTCGCTCGGCATCGTCACGGAGCAGAACGCGGCCAAGTCGCGTATCACCATCACCGGTGATTCGCTCAGCAACTACATTCCGGGTCAGACCTTCCTCGAGTCGCTGAACCAAGTGCCAGGTCTCGTGTTCACCAACACCGACCCGTACGGCAGCTCGGGTGGCAACCTGCGCTTGCGCGGTTTCGACGGTGCGCGCGTCTCGCTCACCTTTGACGGCATCCCGCTCAACGACACCGGCAACTACGCGATCTACACCAACCAGCAGATCGATGCCGAACTCATCGAAGCGGTGGACGTGAACCTCGGCACGACCGACGTCGACAGCCCCACGGCCTCGGCCACGGGCGGCACCATCAACAACCGTACGCGTCGCCCGTCGAAAGAATCCGGCGGCATGCTGTCGGTGTCGGGTGGCGAGTACAACTATCGCCGTTACTTCGGCATGTACGAGACCGGTGAGATCGGCCCCTGGGGCACGCGTGCGTACATCAGTGCGTCGCACGCCTCGAACGACAAGTACAAGGGCCCGGGCGAAATCTACAAGCGCCAGTTTAACGCGCGCATCCAGCAGGATCTGGAAGGCGGCAACTTCATCGCGGCCTCGTTCCACTTCAACCGCAACCGCAACAACTTCTACCGCAACGCCACTCAGGCGCAGTGGCTCACCAACGGCCGTAATTTCGACAACCTGCCGATCTGCACCCGGGTTCCGGGCGTCCAGGGCACGCGTCAGGACGAGAACGCAGCGCCGAATGCGGGCGGCACCGCAAACGTGCTGAACCCCTCGGCCTGCACCAACTATTACGGCCTGCGCGTCAACCCGTCGGACACCGGCAACATCCGCATCAACTCGCTCTGGAACCTCAGCGACAAGCTGCGTTTGGCCGTCGACCCGTCATTCCAGTATGTGCTCGCCAACGGTGGTGGCACCACGATGCTCAACGAGATCCCCGCAGCAGCGAACAATGCCGATCGTCGCGTCGTCGGCAACACCACCGCGTTGGGCTTTGACCTCAACGGTGATGGTGACGCGCTCGACTCGGTGCGCTTCTATAGCCCGAACAACACCAACACCAAGCGCTTCGGCCTCAACGCGTCGCTGATTTATGACCTCTCGGACACGCAGCGTCTGCGCCTCGCCTACGCCTTCGACTACGGCAAGCACCGTCAGACCGGCGCCTTTGGCTACCTCGATGCGAACGGCAATCCGGAAAACGTTTTCGGCGGCCGTCAGGGGCGCGTGGTGCGCACGGCTGACAACAGCTTCGTGCGTAGCCGTGACCGCTACTCGATCGCTGAGCTGAACCAGATCTCGGCCGAATACCGCGGCAAGTTCCTGGATGAAAAGCTGACGGCGACGATCGGTGTGCGTGCACCGTTCTTCAAGCGTGAGCTCAACCAGTACTGCTACACGCAGAACGCGTCGAGCTTCGTACTCTGCACGACGCAGCCTGTGACCAGCACCCTGCCGAACGGCAATGTGCGCCTGGGCAGCTCGACGACCGAGTACGTGCCGCCCTTCAAGGCCGAAGCGAAGTTCGAGGAAGTGCTGCCGAATATCGGTTTGACCTACGCGCTGAACGATTCGAACACGATTTATGCCTCGTATGCCGGTGGCCTCTCGGCGCCGCGTACGGACAATCTCTACTCGGTTCGTCGTGCCGCAGACGGCTCGCTCGCCCGCGCTCTGCCGAATCCGGAAGAGACCGACTCGTTCGACATCGGCTGGCGCTATCGCTCCGAGACTCTGCTCGCCTCGGTGGCGGTGTGGAAGTCGGAGTTCAAGAACCGCATCGTCTCCTCGTTCGACCCCGAGCTCGGCTTCAGCGTTGACCGTAACGTCGGCGCGGTCGATCTGCAGGGTGCCGATTTCCAGGTCGGCTGGCAGGTGAATGACTGGATCGTCGTCAACGGCTCGGCCTCCTACAACGACAGCGAGCTGCAGAACAATCTGCAGGTCAGCGCCGCCGGCGTAGTGCCGCTCGCCGGCAAGCGCCTCGTCGAAACGCCGGAGTGGACCTACGCGGGGCGCATTGAGCTGCGTCCGTTCGAGGGCTTCAACCTCGGTCTCGAAGGCAAGTTTGTCGATGATCGTTTCACCACCGACCTCAATGACGCCTTCGTCAAGAGCTTCACGGTGTACAGCCTCGACGCCGGTTACAACTTCGAAGTCGATGGCGTGAAGGCGGTTCGCGTGCAGGCGAACGTCTACAACCTGTTCGACGAAGAGTTCTTCGGTTCTATCTCCTCGACCACGGGCGCCTTGGCGCTGCCGACGGCGGTTGCGGGTTACAGCCCGCAGGCGCCGTTCCTGACCTTGGGCGCACCGCGCACAGTCAGCCTGTCGCTGCAGGTTCGCTTCTGATCGCGACCTTCATGACGAGCAAAAGGGGCGGCTTCGGCCGCCCCTTTTCTTTGGGGCCCGGCCGAGCCTTGCTCGCCGTAGCGTTGCTCGCTGCGCCGCTGCTCGCAGCCACGCCACTCACCGCCACTGCTAACGCTACCGCCGGCGGCATACCGAAGGTAGCCCCAGGTACGCTGCGCATCGCGACCTTCAACGCCAGCCTCAATCGCGCCGAGGCCGGAGCGCTGCGGCGCGAGCTCGCCACTGCGGGGCAGCCTCAGATCGCGAGCATAGCGAGCATCATTCGTGCTGCGCAGCCCGACCTGCTGCTGATCAATGAATTCGACTACGATGCCGACGCGCCGCAGGGACAGCGCGCCATCGATCTATTTCACGATAATTATCTTCGCGGCGATTATTCGTACCGCTTCACGGCGCCGGTGAATACGGGCGTGCCGAGCGGTGTTGATCTCGATCGCAACGGCCGCGTGGGCGGGGCCAACGATGCGTTGGGCTTTGGGCTCTTTCCAGGCCAGTACGGCATGGTCGTCTACTCACGACTCCCCATCGACACCGCGCGAGTGCGCAGCTTCCGCGAGTTTCTCTGGCGGGATATGCCGAACTCCCTGATGCCGCTCGAGTGGTACGGCCCCGAGGCGCGCAACGTGCTACGCCTTTCGTCGAAGAGTCACTGGGATCTGCCCGTGATGTTGCCCACCAAACCGGGCGAACCCCCGCGACTGCTGCATTTTCTGGTCAGCCATCCGACGCCACCGGCGTTTGATGGCCCGGAGGATCGTAACGGGCGGCGTAATCACGACGAGATTCGGCTCTGGGCGGATTACATTGCCCCCGCCAGGGCGAGTTACCTGCGCGACGATGCGGGTCGCCGTGGCGGACTCGCGCCGGCAGCCTCATTCGTGATTGCCGCGGATCTCAACGCCGATCCGCTGGATGGCGGCAGTGTCCCCGGAGCCATCGATCAACTCCTGCAGCATCCACGAGTGCACCGTGAAGCCGCCGTCGGCAAGCTGGCACCGCGCAGTGCGCGGGCGCGCGAAGTCAGCCTGCAGCAAGGCGGGCGCAATCGTGAGCATCGGGGAGATCCGACACTCGATACCGCCGATTTCGATGACCAAGGAAACAGCCCTGGAAATCTGCGCGTCGATTACCTGCTGCCCTCGGCGGATCTGACGGTGTGCCGCTCAGGCGTGTACTGGCCGGAAGATGACGCGCTGGCACACCGTTCGGATCACCGACTCGTTTGGCTCGACATCGCGCTACCCGGCGAACCTTGCCCCGCAAACTAAGTAGCGCGTGGTGCCCGATTACGGCTTTGGAAGAGCCACAGGCTGCGGTTTCAATTGTTGGTATTTGCGTGTCAACGACTGCGTAGCACAGTCCGTGGCGCTGGCCGAAGGAGCGCAGGCACCGTTCGTCAACTCACGCTCCCAACTACCGTAAATGGGGTTTGACAACAGGAACCATCGGGTCCCAAAAAGACCCGCGAGTTCGCCCCGTCGCGCTTCAAAAATCGGTCGATCAACGAAATCACGCAGGTCATCGCCCACGAGTGCGACGATGCGATAACGCGCGGCGATGGCTGCACGGCGCACAGACTTGTCGGAGCTGCTCCACTGCGGCCGCTCACCGCGCAGCATTAGGGCGTCAATGTCATCGACGTTAGGCAGACCTAGCGCGCGCAAATTACGCAGCGTCGCCGTGCGCGCAGGGCACGCGTCCGTGGGCGACGACGAGAGCGGCTGGCAGAGGCGGTTGGTGACGTAGAACACTTTGTGACCCGCCGCCGCGGCTGCCTGCAAGAACTCCACCGCACCCGGAATCGCCGTCGCAGCCGCCTCCTGCATCCACGCCTGCCACGAAGCCTCCTCGTACTCACGCCCCTGCAGCAACTGCCGCGCTTGATAGTAGGTGTTGTCGAGCACCGTCTCGTCGAGATCCACAACGATCGCCGTCGGCAATGCGGCCAGTTGCGCCGAGGTGCTGCCCCACTGCTCGATCGCCGCAGTGCCGGGCGCGGCGATCACGGTGGCGAGTCGCTCGGTGGCGAGCCGGTAGACCTGACGCGTGGCGAGCTCGTACTCCGTCGCCCGCTGCAGCCATAGCGTCGCGTTCAACTGTTCGCGCGCGGTGACGGGCAAGACGGGAGTCGCAGCAGGCTGCGCATGCCCTAACGGGATGGACAGCAGACCCACGAGGGCGACAATCAATTTTTTCACGTCAAACTCCCGCGGCCCGCACGCTGCGGTCCGTACCGAAGGCCCCATGGTAAGGTGCGGCATGCTCAAAGACATCATCCGCACCATCCCGGATTATCCGAAATCCGGCATCCTGTTTCGCGACATCACCACCCTGCTGGCTGATGGCGCAGCATTCAAGCACGCCGTTGCGGAACTGACGTCACCCTGGGTCGACGCCCGCATCAGTAAGGTGGTCGGTATCGAAGCTCGCGGGTTCATCGTCGGCGCGGCCGTCGCACACGCCTTGGGCACGGGGTTTGTGCCGATTCGCAAGCGCGGCAAGCTGCCCTACGACACGATCAGCGTGAACTATGCGCTCGAGTACGGCAGCGACACCATCGAGATGCACCGCGATGCCGTACACGCGGGCGAGCGAGTGCTCCTCATCGACGATCTCATCGCCACGGGGGGCACGGCACTGGCTGCCGTGTCGTTGTTACGCTCGCTCGAAGCAGAGGTGATCGGCGCCGGCTTTGTTATTGACCTACCGGATCTCGGCGGCGCTTCGGCCCTGCGAGGGGTCGGCGTTACCGTACGCAGCCTCGTGGAATTTCCGGGGCACTAACTCGATCAGGCGATCGCCGCAGCCTCGCGCAGACTCTGGATCATCGAGGTCTTGAGCAAAAAGGCTCGTGACAACTCGGGATCCGCGGCTGCCCGCATCAGATCGGCCTGCCGCTTGCGTTGCACGTCCGGGTCGCGCGACTCCATGAGCTTTTTGTTGTTCATGGTGTGCTCTTGCACGAAGCGCACGCAAATATCGCGGCGTTGCTTGGCAAACAAATCGAGCAAAGGCTCGGCCGACTCACCATGGTGGATGCGAATCAACTTATCGCTGAGATTCCACGCATCGTGGATACCGCCGTTCATGCCCATGCCGCCCAGCGGATTGTTGATGTGCGCCGAGTCTCCAGCGAGCAACACTCGACCACGACGGTAGGTTTTGGCGACGCGTTGATGCACGCGGTAGATCGTGCGGTGGATGATTTCGTAGTCCGACTCGTGCGGCGCCATGTGGTGCAGCCGATCCTGGATCCAGCGATCCGACAGCCACAGGGCGTCATCTTCAATCTTCGGATCAGTCGGAATCAGTACGCGCCACAGCGTTGGTGTCTTGAGCAGGACCAGCCACTCTTCAGGGTCCGACACGTAGTTGACCGGCGAGAGTCGCTCGAACTTGGACTCGAGCGGAAAGGGAGTCGAGGCGACGAGGAACTTCTCTGGGTAAGTGAAGCCTTCGAACTCGATCGCTACGGCCTTGCGAATCGCACTGTCGGCGCCGTCCGCGGCAATCAGGTAGGAGCCGTGCAAGATCTTCTCGACGCCAAGATCCCACACCAAAACCTCAACGCCCTCGCTCGTCTGGTGCACGCCCTTGACGGCGTGGTTGAAGTGACACTGCGCGAGCGCAGCATGCGTCGTCTGCAACTCGTTCCACACAAGGCGCGTGTACTTCCACTGCTCAGCCTGCAGCCGATACGGATGGCGGGTATCGCCACGCAGCACCTCGAGATCGAACTCGGCGATCTCACCGGTGCGTCGATCACGATACTGGTAGCGACGACAAACGAGGCCCTGCGCCTCAAGCGGCGCAGCCATTCCGAGTTCGTCGAGCATGTCGAGCGATGGGGGGTGGAACGTGGACGCGCGCAAGGTTTCGGGCAACTCGGCGAGTCCCTCCAACAAGATGACGGGGATGCCCGCCTGCGAAAGCCGCAACGCCGCCGTGCAGCCGACCGGACCCGCCCCAGCGATGATGACCGGTTGAGAAATGCCCACAGAACCCCCTGCCAAACGCAATGCTTGAGTATTCTATGCGAATGAACACTCGCACCGCTCCAAGCATCGCTCGGCTGTTCCTCATCGCCTGCCTCGTGGTCGCCTCGGCGCCCTCGGTGCCGCAGGAACGTACCGAGAAACCACCTCTGCACGGTCGTCAATGGATGGCGATCACCGGTAAGCCTCTCGGAGCCACAGCCGGTGCACGAATTTTCCAACGCGGCGGCAATGCGGTGGATGCGGCCTGCGCCATGATCGCCGCCACCGCTACAATGTGGGATGTGTTGCATTGGGGCGGGGAAACCCAAGCCCTCATCTGGCACCCGAAAGAGCGCAAGGTGATCGCCATCAACGCGCTCGGCGTTGCACCCACGAGCGCGACGCCCGAGTACTTCAAGGCGAAGGGCCTGAAGTACCCACCGGAGTTTGGCCCGCTGGCCGCGGTCACACCGGGAACGCCTGGCGGCATCCTCGTCATGCTGGCCGACTACGGCCGGCTGTCGCTCGCTGAGGTGTTGGCGCCCGCGATCGAACTCGCGGACGGCTATCCGATCGAGGCGCAGACGGCAACGCTCATCGAACGCAACAAGAGCAAGCTTAAAGAGTGGCCGAATACGGCGCGGGTGATGCTGCCCTACCTTGGGCAAGGTGCGGCGCGTGAAGGGCGCGAAGGCCCCGCAGCAGGCGAGCTATTCAGGCAGCCGGAACTCGCCGCGACCTTACGCAAGCTTGTCGACGCCGAAAAGCGCGCGCTCGCACGTGGCGCCTCACGCAAACAAGCCATCATGGCAGCCTACGAACGCTTCTACCGCGGAGATATCGCAAGCGAACTCGCTGCAGCGGTGCAAGCCGAGGGCGGGCTCATCACGCGCGATGATCTCGCGCGCTGGCAAGTGAAAATCGAAGAGCCGCGCCGAGTCACCTACCGCGGCATCGACGTCTATAAGCTCGACACCTGGACGCAAGGCCCTAGCCTGCTGCAGGCGCTCAACATCCTCGAAAACTTTGATCTCAAGGCGATGGGCTACAACTCCTCGCGTTACTTGCACACGCTCTACCAGACGATGAATCTCGCCTTTGCAGATCGCGACTTTTACTATGGAGATCCGGCCTTTGAGCCGCGCGAACCGATCGATGGACTGCTTTCCAAGGGCTACGCCAAGCAACGCGCGGCGTTGATCGGCGAGCGTAACGACCCAGCGATTGGTCCCGGTGATCCCTACCCGTTCCAAGGCGGTACGAATCCGTTTGCGTCGCTGTTGAACGCGCCAGCACAGCAGGCTCCGGCAACGCCCGGTGAAGCCAAGCCGGCAGGTAACCGTCCGTATTCGCCGGCAGGAGTCGTCCCAACGACCGATCGCAGCTATCGCACCGACGATCCGGACGGGGCATTTTGGCGTGGCACGACCTCCGTCATCGCGGCCGATGCAGAAGGCTGGCTGGTCTCGGTGACACCGAGTGGCGGTTGGATCCCGGCGGTCATCGCCGGCAAGACGGGCATCGGACTCTCACAGCGCATGCAGTCCTTCGTGCTCGACGCCCGCGAAAGTCCATTCAATGTGGTGGAGCCCGGCAAGCGCCCTCGCGTGACACTCACGCCGAGTCTCGCTGTTCGCGACGGCAAGCCTTGGCTCGCCTTCGCTGTGCAAGGTGGCGACAGCCAAGATCAAAACCTGCTGCAGTTCTTCCTCAACGTCGCCGAGTTCGGCATGACTCCACAGGAAGCCACGGAAGCGGCGAACATGAATAGCTTCCAGTTACGCGACTCCTTCGGCGATCACGAGATCAGCCCGGGTCGCATGCTGCTCGATGACGAAACGCCGCGCTGGGTACGCCGCGAGCTCACCTCACGCGGCTATCGGCTGGAGTTCCAACCGCGGACCGCGGGACCCATCAACGCCATCATGCTCGACCACGAGCACGGCACGCTGTGGGGCGGCTCGGGCAATCACGGTGAGGACTACGGCATCGCCTGGTAAGTCTGCAGATCGCGGCGCAAGGTGCGCGAGGCGAGCCCAAAGCAGGCGCCGGCCAGCGGCAAGATCAACACGGTCGCGATCATGGAATTGCGCAGACCCTCCGCGTAAGCAGCCGTGCAGACGGCCTGCTCCGCCGCAGCCAATGCGCCAATCACCTTCGGGTTGCACTCACGTGCACTCAGCAACTCGGCATATCTACGTTGGTCGAGTGCCAGCGTCATGAAGCTATCGCTCAGCAGACCCACCAGCTGCGGCCCGATCCCGTTGCCCACGAGTGCAATGATGAACAGCAGAATCGCAATCGCCGAAGCGCGCGAGGACTGCGGCACCACGCCCTGACCGATGGTGTACTGCGCGCCCAGATACCCGTAGTGGAACAACCAGGCGAAGAACCAGAAGCCAAACGCACGATCGAGCTCCGTCGTCGGTTGCAGCAGCCCAAGCACATACAGAGGCACGGCCAGCACGAGCAGGATCGCAGGCAGGCCCGCGATCCAGCGGATCGAGCGTCGCGTCAGTCGTTCCGTGACGACGCCTGCGAGGATGGTGCCGAGCGCGCCGGCAAAACTCAGCGGCACTCCGAA
>Ga0172376_10005981_pt1 | contig 13375 bp, 10 predicted proteins | sample Lak35m_FD_121114 | JGI IMG/M metagenome (GOLD analysis project Ga0172376, IMG submission 121114) | Freshwater microbial communities from Kabuno Bay, South-Kivu, Congo - kab_092012_35m | ecosystem: Environmental > Aquatic > Freshwater > Lake | place: Democratic Republic of the Congo: South-Kivu...
GAACAGGGATGGGTACAATTGCAGGCAATTGGCGAACATTAGCTTCGCTAAGTTCAAATCCCTTAGCTCCCACAATCAATGAAGAAATTTGTGGAAATTATTCCACAAATTTCTTCATGGCTTCCCGAACAGGGATGGGTACAATTGCAGGCAATTGGCGAACATTAGCTTCGCTAAGTTCAAATCCCTTAGCTCCCACAATCAATGAAGAAATTTGTGGAAATTATTCCACAAATTTCTTCATGGCTGGGGAACAGGGATTCGAACCCCAATTACCTGGGTCAGAACCAGGCGTCCTGCCGTTAGACGATTCCCCAATTATGAGGTATTATATTATTTTTCAGACAAAATATCAAAAACACAATTGTTTTAAAAAAGATATTGTTACTTGTAATTTATACTCTCAATTTTATAATTTATAGAGACATAAAAAACTCAATAATATAAAATTTTAGAAAGTAAAAATATGCAAAAAAAATGCAAATATATTTTTGTTACTGGAGGTGTTATTTCAGGTTTAGGTAAAGGAATAATTACTGCCTCTACAGGTCTTATTTTACAAAATTTAGGTTTTAAAACTTCAGTTTTAAAAGCTGATATGTATCTTAATCTAGATGCTGGAACTATGAATCCTCTAGAACACGGAGAAGTTTTTGTCACCGAAGACGCCAGAGAAACAGATCAAGACTTAGGGCATTATGAAAGATTTCTTAACAAAAATGTCTTAAAACACAACTACATAACTATGGGAAAAATTTATTATGATGTTATAACTAATGAAAGACAATTAGAATACGGTGGTAAATGTGTTGAAGGAAATGTTCACATACCTGCAGAAATTATTAGAAGAATTAGAGAAACATCCCATAAAGACGAAGCGGACATTCTCCTAATTGAAGTTGGAGGAACTGTAGGAGAATACCAAAATATAATGTTTTATGAAGCAATTAGAAAATTAAAACTTTTAGAACTAGAAAATGTTTTTATAATTCATTTAGTTTATCTTCCTATTCCAGAATTTCTAGGTGAAATGAAAAGTAAACCTGCTCAAACAAGTATTTACGAATTATACAAATTAGGCTTACAACCAAACTTTATTGTATGCAGAAGCGCTGTTGAAATTGACGACAAAAGAAAAAGTACTATGTCAATAAACACAGGAATTAAAAAAGAATTTATATTCGCAGCTCCAGATGTTGACACAATTTATAGAATTCCAGAAACTTTAAAGTCTCAAAACTTTCCAAAAACATTATTAAAAGCTATAGGGTTAAAGCCTAAAAAAAGAGAAGATAAAAATTGGACCAAATTTATCATGAATTTAGATAAAACAAAAAGAAAGAAAAATTCTGTAACTATTGCAATTTGTGGAAAATATTATGCTTCAGGAAAATTTAGTCTGGAGGACTCTTATGTTTGTGTTTTAGAAGCTATAAAACACGCATCTTGGAAACTAAATTTAAATCCAATCATAAAGTGGTTTAATGTAGAAGATATGGAAAACCTAGAAAAACGAAAGTTAATGGAAACAGATTTATTAAAATGTGGAGGAATTATTGTTCCACAAGGTTGGGGTTCAAGAGGCGTTGAAGGAAAGCTAAAAGTTATTGAACTTGCTAGAAAGAATAAAATACCGTATTTGGGACTTTGCTTTGGGATGCAAATGTCAGTTATTGAGTTTGCAAGAAATGTATTAGGATTAAAAGGAGCAAATTCAGAAGAAGCTGATCCAGAAACAAAAAATCCTGTAATTCATGTAATGCCAAACCAGGTTGAATACTTAAAAAGTAAAAACTACGGTGGAACTATAAGACTTGGAGGATGGCCTTGTATCCTTAAAAAAGGAAGTGTAGCTTATGAAGCCTACAATAAATACCCTAACAAAAACATTTATGACAAAGAAGAAAATATTATAATTGAGAGACATAGGCATAGATATGAATTCAATAATAATTATCGAGAACTGCTTGAAAAAGCTGGTTTAGTTGTCAGTGGCACAAGTCTTGATGAAAGTTTAGTAGAAATTGTAGAATTACCGCACAGTGTCCATCCTTTTTTTGTCGGAACTCAATTTCACCCAGAATATAAATCCAGACCTTTAGACCCACACCCACTATTTTTAGAATTTATTTCTAAATCTAAAAAAACAATTAGAAAAAAACTATAGACAAATATCTACATTAAGTGGTATTCTAAAATTCACACAAAAATATGGACAGCAAAGGAAGTATCAAACTTATATTAATATTTGTTTTATCACTATTAGGTATCGGTGGGTACTACTATTACATTAACTTCCCTGTAGCAGATTCAAAAGTTTTAAGTGTTAATAGTGAGGGAAAACTATTAGATGCTTCATTACAATTTAATGAAACAGAAAAAAATGTCCACAATACTTATGAAAATTTAAAAGAACAAATTATCGACATACCAATTAAAAAACTAGAATTAACTACTCAAAAAATTTCAGAAATAGGAGGCATACTTTCTGATACCTCACCTTCAGCAGAAGTTTTAGAAAAAGCTACTATATTAGGTACTACAACAATTCAAGTTGTTGACATAAATACTTCCGCATCTGGAGATATCATAAAAAACACAACTAACTACGATTCCCAAATCCTTCAAAGTCCTCAAGTCAAGCAATTAAATGAAAGCGACAACGAGCTTGTTAAATCTTGTATTCAAGTAATCGATAAATACAAAATTACTTCTTCTTTTTAAAAAAATTCTATTCACAAATAAATTTTTAATGTCATAATATTAAGTATGAACCCTGACCCAAACCAAAATAACAATCAAAGTTCTGTACCTCAAAATAGTTCAAGTAATCAAAATAACCAAACTCCACCAACAAATTCAATTGTTCCAGAGCTTGGAAACGAAACCCCAATGAGTCTAGAACCTGTGAATTTAGAGCCAGTACAACCAAAAATTCCTGACAACATTTTTACAAATACTATAAACCCTTCAGCTTTAGATATTTCTGAAAAATCTGAAAACCCAAGTCCTCAAAGTGTTCCAGTACAAAATCAAGTTTTTGAGAAAAATGAGTATAAACCTCAAACTACATCTTTTTTATCACAACCAGATTTAAAAATAAATAAAGAAATAACTCCAATCTCAAACCTTACTACATCAAGTATAGCCCCAAACCCTATCTCTACCCCTACCCCAGCCGCAGTACCAGCACCTGCCCTAGAAACTATTGCATCTGAAACTTCAGAAAAAACAAATGAAATAACTCCCGAACCAAAAATAACAAGTGAAGTAAATCATAACCCTGTAGAAGATTTATTTAAAACACCTTCACCTACAACTCCAGCCTCCGCACCAACAACACCATCCCAGCCAAGCATCACACAATCAAATAGCAATATAAACAGAATGACAAAATCAAGTTCTCCAGTAAACAAACAGACTTTAATACTTTTAGGAGCAGGAATTTTAGGAGTTTTAATAGTTTCTGTAGGAATACTACTTATCGCAAACATTACCCAACCATCAACACCAAACAATGTTGTAATTCCTCAAGAAAATCTTGTCAGAGAAACAGAAATAGCTCCTACACCAACTCCAACTGTTTCAAAAGTATCTAATCAAGATTATGCAATCATATCAAGCGAAGTAAACTCAGCCATAAAACAAATTACAACAAATTACCCCTTAAATTTAAATGACCAAAACATAAATAAAGAAAATGTTAGAACTGCTGCAAACCAGATACTTTCTCAAGATGAAAAATTAAGAGTGTTAGACCTAGCTTCAGCCGATTCAGCCTCTTTAAACAACACAATTACAACAGATTTAAAAGAATTTGCAAATCTTCACGACGAGATTTATTTAATTTTGAATCAAAATCAACAAATTACACTACAAAAGAAGAACGAGCTTCAAGCTAAATACAACAACTTAAAGCTAAAAATTGAAGCAAATCTCTCAAAAGTTACTCAATAATTTTTTTTGGACTTATCAATTTATTGAAATATTCCAAACTTAATATGATTTTGCAAAAATGAACATTTTAGAGTTATCTTGTCCATTAAACAAGGATTTACCTAATTCGTTATCTCTTTTGAAAGGCCTACATCTTGTTGAAGCTTTTGTTTCTTCTTTTACACGAGCTTCAATTTTTGAATCTTCATCAAAAAAAGCGTACACAGCTTTTCCTTCTTCAATTTTTTTCTTAAAGTCTTCGTAATCTGAAACAGAAACAATTTGCCTTCCTAATCTACTTTGTGCTTGATGAAACAAAAATAATTGAATTTCTGAAAGTAAGTTTGTGACGAAATTAGGAATTTCTGATAAAGAGACTTCGGATTTCTGCTTAAGATCTCTTCTTGTTATAAAAAATTTATTATTTTCTATATCTCTTAAACCAACTTCAATTCTAACTGGGACACCTCTTTTTTCCCAAAAAAAAGATTTCTCACCAAAGTTTTTTTCTGAAGTATCAATTTTTACTCTTACAATTTCTGTTTGAATCAAATTGTTTTTTATATCATCACAGTAAGACAAAACTTTTGAATTATCAGATTCGTTTTTGCCTAATATTGGAATTATTACAACTTGAGTGGGAGCAATTTTTGGAGGTAAGACCAAACCTTCATCATCTGAGTGAGACATAACTAAAGCTCCAATTGATCTAGTTGATAAACCCCAAGAAGTTTGGTAAACATGTTCAAGTTTAGAATTTTTATCAGAAAATTTTATATCAAATGCTTTAGAGAAATTTTGACCTAAATTATGAGAAGTTGCAAATTGAATAGCTTTCCCATCTTGAGATAAAGCTTCAATCGTATAAGTTTTGTAAGCCCCAGCAAATTTTTCGTTTTCTGATTTTATTCCATCTATTACTGGAATTGCCAAAAACTCTTCAGCGAAAGTCTTATAAACTTCAAGCATTTTTCTAGCAAAATTATCTGCTTCTTCCATAGTTTCATGAGCGGTATGACCTTCTTGCCACAAAAATTCTGTGGTTCTTAAAAACATTCTTGGTCTCATTTCCCATCTAACAACATTAGCCCATTGATTTATAAGCAAGGGTAAATCTCTGTGGGATGAAATCCAATTCTTAAAAGTATCATAAATTATTGTTTCAGATGTAGGTCTAACAACTAAATTTTCAGCCAACGGTTTACCTCCAGCTATTGTTACAACAGCTAATTCTGGTGAAAAACCTTCAACATGCTCTGCTTCTCTTTGTAATAAACTTTCGGGAATAAATAGTGGAAAGTAGGCGTTTTCAACTCCATAACTTTTAAATCTAAAATCTAACTCTTTTTGAATATTTTCCCAAATAGCATAACCATAAGGTTTTATAACCATCGAACCTTTTACAATACTATGCTCTGCAAGGCCTGATACTTCAATAACATCTTGATACCACTCTGAAAAATCTTTGTCTCTTGGAGTAATTTTGTTTTTCATAAAATAATTATATCTTAAAATTATTTAAACTTAGTTGTTATAAACTTATGTTTTGATTTTGACAAATTTTTTTCTGTAGCAACAACAACTACAAATTTTTTTACAACTTTTTTTAAGTGGTGAAACAAATCTTTATATTCTATAAACTTCATACTTTTAAGTCTTTCAAGAATACTTTTTCGATACTCGAAGTCATGATTTGAAAGAAAATTATAAATTGTGATTGAAAAGAGTTTATTGTTTGTCAGAATTAATTTATATTCAGAAAGTTTTTGAAGTTTTAGTTTTTCATAATCTTTCTTTTTAAGCTTGTTGATGTTATAACTTTTTTGATAATTACTAAAACAATCAATAGTCTTGTCAATGTTTGGATCTCTTATTGATTGAAAGTAAGAAGAATTAGAGCTAATATTATAATTCATTAAATAACTATAGGCCTTACCTTTAATTCTTACATTATCCCAAAGATACTTATCAATATAAAGTTCAGTTGTTGGAAGTAAATCTTTATAATCTTTGCTAACTTTATCATATTTAAAACTTACAATAACAAAGTTATTTTCTGAGTTAGATATAAAATGGTTATAGGTTTCATCTGGCGAGTTTTTATAAGCTTTTTCATAATCAGGATAAGTAAAACTTTGAATTTTTTCTTTTGTCACAACTTTAAGATTTAACTTATCAACAAAATTCTTTAAAAAGACTCTCCCGTCTTCTAAATAATTTTTAGAAGTCGCATAGTAAAGAAAACAATTTTGGCTCAATATAAGTTCATGTATTTTTTTAAGCTCCTCAAAAAAATTTTCATAATTATTTTCAAAATCTGTTATTATGTTTTTTAATTTTTCATAGTAAGGTAAAGATTCTGTTTGATAACTATAATAATTACTAGGACTGACTAAAGATTTAGCAAGTAGTAACCCAAACCTTTCAGGTTTTTGTACCATTGTTTGCTCTATTTCTTCTAGCTTTTCTCTTAGACAAAATAGAACCCAATCCTTCTCAAAATAGATATCATTTTTTAACTCTAGAATTAAATCTAAAACTTTATCTTTATCGGTAAGTAAAAATGTTAAATTAAAAATTGCGTAAAAATTATATTTATCTGTTTTACAATCTTTAAAAAATTCACTATAAACATGAAAATTTGGAATAATTTTAGATGTTAATTTTCCAAATTCCATGTAATTATGTTTTTTGATTCCAGTTTTTGTCAGTAAATCCAGGTAAGTTTCAAGATAAAAGTACTTGGAAGAATCAATTTTGGAAATATCAAATCCAAGCTTTAGCCTAAAGATGTCTTCTGAAGTAACTTCGGTGTAATACATTGAATCTTTTACTTTTATTGGAAATTCTAATACATCAACTTTTAAATCTTTAATTGATAGTTTTTTTATATTTGGATAAACATTAGAGTCATTTATGTTATCACCCTTTTTTTCAAAATTTAATATTTCTTGGTTAAGTTTATCAGAATCTAGATTTTTAAGTTTTTGCTGTAATTTATCTGAAATTTTCTGGTTGTATTCATCTAATAAATTTTTTGAAGGGTTAAACCTAGCACTTAAAGTTTGAGCATCGGAAAAAGCCTTCATAATAAACTTTTCTAAATTTTTTTCTTTTAAAGATTTTTTATATAAACTAAGAGTTTTTAAACCTCTCCTTAGGATTAAAGGGTCAAAATCATTCTTCCATTTTTCTAAAATTTGAGATGTTTCATACACGCCTTGATTTTTCGAAAACTCAAGCTCTTTATAATATAATTCTAATTTCTTTAATAAAATTTCTTTAATTTCATTTGAAATGTTTGTTGTATGTTTTTTAATAGAAGCATCTAGTAGATTTTCAAGTTTTTCAATATTTTCTTTCATAACCCCTTTACAAGAAATAATCAAAACAGGGTATTTTAAATCATCAGATAATATTAAAGAAAATGAATTAAGTAGTTTTGAGTCCTGTAAATCTTTAGCTACAGGTGAAAAATCAAAGTTAAGCAAGGTAGAAATTCCAGATTTTAATAAAACAAAGTCTTCTTCAGAAGTAATATCTTTAAACAAGTAATATTTAGAGAAATTTCCCCTATCGTTTACATCAGGTGACTGATATTCTACTTCTATTTTTTTATTCTTAAAAGTAGGGACTGCTGGTTTTAAATCAAAATTTTCAGATTTTTCAAATTGAGAATAGACCTCATTTAATTTTTCAAAAACTTTTTTTTCGTTTATTTTTCCAAAAATAACTGTATAAGAGTTTGAAGGGTGGTAATATTTTTTATGATATTTTTTTATCTCATCATTTGTTAAGTCAACGATATCTAAAGGATCCCCGCCTGATTCATATGAATAAGGCCCAGTTTCAAACATCTCTCTAAGAGTATCATAAATTTTAGAATTTAAAGTTAATAAATTATTTTTCATTTCATTAAAAACAATTCCATTAAAGTTATATTCATTTTTGTTTTTTGTATAAAAGAAAGCTTCTCTTTTAAACATTTCTTCATCTAATATTGGGAAATAAATAAAATCTAGATACATATTTAAAACATTTAAAAAGTCTTTTTCAAAAGAGGAAGCAAAATAATACAAAGTTGTATCGATATAAGTTGCTGCGTTAACAAAAGAGACTAAAGAGTTATTTTTTATATAATCAAGAATATCCCCTTTTGGAAAGTTTTTAGAACCGCTAAAAACTAGATGTTCCAAAATATGAGTAGTACCTTTATTGTTATGTGCCGGCGTTTTAAAAAATGTACCAAAACTTGCATTTTCGTTTGCATTTTTCATGTATATTATCTGAGCTCCTGTTTTTTTATGACTGTAAAAGTAAACTTTAGTCTTCCTAGAAGGAATTCTTTCAGTTTTAGTTAAGGAAAAATTTTCTGAGATTTTGTATGACATAAATCTTTAAAATTATATCAATTTTTGATATATAATCAATTATATGAATGACAAATTTATAGATATACTACCGGTTATAGGTATTGTTATAGCAATAATTGTAGTTACAGGTTACAACTTAAACAAGAAGGAAGAACCTAAAGATCCAGTTTCCAAAGTTGTTCAAGATTTAGCTCAAAAAAAAGTAGAAAATTCTAGCCCAGAAGGTAATATAAATCAAGAAAAAATGAATACCCAACAAACAACAATAGATTTAAACAAAAAGTATCAAGCCAAATTTAAAACAAATTATGGAGAATTTACTATAAGTTTGTTTGCTAAAGAAACTCCAATTACTGTTAACAATTTTGTGACTTTAGCTCGAAAGAAATTCTATGATGGTCTTATTTTTCATAGAGTAATTCCAGATTTTATGATTCAAGGAGGAGACCCTGATGGGAACGGGACAGGCGGACCTGGTTATACTTTCAAAGACGAAACCTCCCCTCGAAAAATTGTCAAAGGATCTTTGGCAATGGCAAATGCTGGCCCTAATACAAACGGTTCTCAATTTTTTATAGTGACAGCTAATGAAACTCCTTGGCTCGACGGAAGGCACACTAATTTTGGTGAAGTAGTTTTGGGTCTTAATGTAGTTGAAAAGATTGGAAAAGTCCAAACCGGTCAAAATGATAAACCAGTAAAAGATGTCATCATCAACTCAATCGAGATTATCGAAGAATAAATTACAAACTGATTTTGGAGAAATATATTTTAAAACTCCTTTAGAAATAATTTCTCCAAAATCTACAAACGAATTAGCAAAGATTTTAAGAAAATTAAATCATGAAAATAAAGATGTCACAATCAGAAATACAGGTCATTCTGTAAATGGTCAGACTTTAACTTCAAAAACTCAAGTCGATTTGTCGATGTTAAAGTTTTTGAAATTTGATAGAGAAAAATTGGAAGTGAGTTGTGGAGCTGGAAATTCATGGAGCGAAATATTTCACGAAATTGAATTTCCAGATTTCTCACTTCCAATTTTTCCAAACAATCCAAAACAAAAAATCCAAATTGGAGGTACAGCTTCTGTCGGAGGTGTTGGTCCTTATTCTTTTAGGTATGGGGGTTTTTGGAATTCAGTTATAGAATTAACACTAGTTACAATGGAAGGAGAAATTCTTAAATGTTCAGAGAAGGAAAATTCAGAATATTTTTATTACTCTTTAGGTGGTTTTGGTAAAATTGGAGTTATCTCTGAACTGAAAATTAAAGTTATCCCCTCTCAAAAAAATGTTGTTGTTTTAGAATTACTTTCATTTTCAGACCAAGATTATGAAAATAAAATTAAAAAAGTTTTAGAAATTCCTGAAATAGTTGGGTTCAATGGAATTTCTAAAGGAGGTGAGTTTCTTGGTTCAAGCCCGCACGCTTTAATGCTGATTCTTGAATCTAAAAATTTAAAAGAAGATTTTAACAAAGTAAAAACAATTTTTTCAAAAGATTTAGTTTTAAATCTTAAAACTCACAAAAAAGAATATTTTGATATAAATATCGGTTATTGCACAATTCCTAAAAAAACTATGTTTGAATATTATCCAATTGATTTAAACAATAATCATATTGAAGGAATTCACCCTTGGAGCGATTACATTTTACCTGAAAAAAATTATTTTTATTTTTTAAAAGAAATAAGAAAAATTATAAAACATTTTGATTTAGAAAAAAGAATTTTAACTCAATCTTTTTTAAACGGCTCTTTTTCAATTAATATGATGCCAACTTACATTGGCAGAAATCTCAATCAAAATTTTGTTTTAGTCCCTCAAATTTTAGAAGAAAAATTCTCATACGGAATTGGACTTATGCCTACTATTAAAAAAGATGAAATTCCCAAAACATTGGAAGCAATAAAAGAACTTTCAAAAATATGTTACTCATTAAATGGAAAAAGATATTTGTATGGAATTCATAGTTTAGAAGAAAATGATTTAATTTCTCAATTTGGCCAAAAAACTTTAAATAATTGGGGGAAAATAAAAAAAGAGTTAGATCCCAAAAATTTATTAAATAAAGAAGTTATTGTAAAATTTGATTATTGATTAGTCTAGTTTTAGTCCTTTAGATAATTGGGCGTTTGAAGGCTCGGTTAAAATTGTTCCTTCAGGTAGTAAAATAGTAGGAATTATTCTAAGCCCGTTATTAGCATTTTCAACATATTGTAGATTTTCTTCATTTTTATCAATATCTTTAAACTCATATTCAATTTTATTTTTGCTTAAAAATTCAAGAGAACGAAGTGTGTCAGGGCACCATAAAGCCCCGTAGATAATAACCTTATTATCTTTACCTCTAAATGTAGGCATAATATATTTTATACATACTTTTAAAAAAATACAAACATTTATTCTAAATTCTTTAATTGATAGAGATTTTGAAGAGTATATCCATTTTTTGAATAATACTCCCTGGTTCCAATAGCAGATATTACCGCAATTTTTTTAAAACAATTGCTTAATGCAATCTCTTCAGCTCTTTTTAAAAGTTTTTTCCCAAGTCCTTGATGTTGCGTGTTTTGACCCTCTTTTTCGCCAACCTTGGTACTTTTTCCGTAAACATGAACCTCACGAATTACTGCACAATCTTTAATTTCTGTTATAAAAGATGAAATTTTTGGCAATGAAAGCCTAATAAAGCCAAAAATTTCATCTCCCTCTCCAACAAACTCAATAAAGTACTCTGTTGAATAAGTTGTCTCATAAGATATCTCTTTCATTATCAATTTTAAAGAACTAAAGTTTTTATTCTTAATCTCACGACTTCTAATTTCTACTGGAATTTGTTTTGTTTCTTTAATCTTGTTCTCTGCGATTTGTCTAAAGTTTGTCAGTTTATTTCCAACTACAATATCAGTAGAAGGTATGTCTCTTATAATTCTTGTTAATCTACAAAATCTGGGAGTGTTTAAAATACAAAATTCTAAAACTTTTGATAATTCTAAAGAAGTATAGGGTTTCCATAAATTTTTTTCATAAACTTGCATTAATTCAGCTGTTTTAATCAAAGAGCAGGGGTAAATTTTAAGCTCGTCAGGGCTTATATCTTTTATTGAAAAAAGTTTCAGAAAATCTTTACAATCATTATCTGGGTTCGAACCATAGAGATTTGGCATGTAATGAGCGTGAATTTTGAACCCCGCTACTCTTAACAATGTAATAGCTTTTATAGTTTGAGAAACATCGTGGCCTCTTTTATTCAATTTTAAAACCTTATCATCTAAACTCTGAATACCAATTTGTACTTTAGTACTTCCAAGTTTTCTAAGTTTTAATACCTCTTCTTCATCTATCTCGTCAGGGCGTGTTTCAATAGAAAGCCCCACACATTTTGTTTTAGACTTTTCATTTAAATGTTGAGTGGAAAATAACTCCTCCCATGAAGCTTTTTCATTAAATAAATTTTTAGTATTTTTAATTGCGTTTGAAATTATCTGATTATATGATTTTGAAAGATCTCTTCCGTCAATTTCTTCGAGTTTACTTTCTTCAAAAGGCTGTTTGAGATTTTCATCAATTAACATTTGATCTTTTTCATATTTTTCAAATTCATTAAAAGCATCAAAACATCTTTTAACAAACCAGATTTGATATTCAATAGGATAAGAAGACCAAGTACCTCCTAAGATAAGAAGTTCTATTTTGGAAGTAGGGTGTCCGGTATTTTTAAAAGCAAGAAGTCTATTAAATGTTTGCAAGTAAGGATCAAATTTGTTTGATAAAGCTCTTTGAGCCCCCGGCTCGTCTGATAAATAAGACTTTGGCATTTTGACATCATTTGGGCAAAATATACATTTTCCAGGACAAGGAAAAGGTTTAGTCAAAACAGTAACTGGTGTAACCCCAGAAATTGTTCTAGTTTCCTTCATTTTAATAAGAGGCATAATAATTAAACATTTTTCTGAAGAGATAAGATTTAATTTTTCCAACTCTCTAAGGGAAGTTGTTAGATAACTTTTTGAAAACACTTCTCCTTCTTTTGAAGGGTAATTTTTACATATTTTATAGAGTTCAGAAGTACTTTTTGGTGATTTTTCATAAATCTTATTAAACAAACTCAATAAAATATTCTTATTTTTTTGTAAATCCAGCCTTTTTTGTTGCATATTCTTTAAAAAACAATTATATAATTAAAATGCTAATATGAGAAATCAAGGAGTTTTAGAAATAAACAACTTAAACCAAGAATTTTACAAAAACCACGAAGAAAGCTTTTCAAAATCAAGAGATTTGAATTTTTGGAAAGGGTTTTTTTTCGTTTTAAAATATATAAAATCAGAAACAAATATTTTAGATCTTGGGTGCGGAAATGGAAGATTCTTGCAATTTTTACTAGAAAAAAGTGTAGATTTTAAAAGTTATCTTGGGGTTGATTCTACAATTGAATTTATCAAACAAAATAAAGAAAAGTACCAACAAGGAAATTTTCATACTCAAGATATTTTTGAATATGAAAATTTCCAAAAAATCGGCAGTTACAACTTGGTAGTCATTTTTGGTGTAACTCATCATATAGCTAGTAAAGAATTTAGGATTAACTGGTTTAAAAATTTGAATCATTTAGTTGAAAAAAATGGAGTTCTAGTGTTAAGCTTTTGGAAATTTGATATTTTAAAATCTTACAAATTTATCCCAAATTTTTATAAAATTGAAGAAAATGACTATTTTCTAGGTTGGAAAAAAGATTTCTCTAATTTGAGATTTTGTCATTTTTATAACCTAAAAGAGATAAACGAAATAAAAAGAACTTTGAAAAACTTTAAAGTGATACAGGAGTGCGAAGCTGATTCAAATACCTATATTGTATTACAAAAAAATTGAGGGCGAAATTTTCAAAACTTAAAAATTTCGCCACTCAAAATAGTTTTCATACTTCAGAAAATTATTTTCTTTTTGAAGCTGTTTTTCTGGTTGTTTTTCTAGCAGTAGTTCTTTTAGCTGCAGTTTTTCTAACAGTTCTTTTGGCTGTTGTTTTTCTAGCAGTAGTTCTTTTAGCTGCTGTTTTTCTGA